>Ga0307517_10014429_pt1 | contig 10611 bp, 5 predicted proteins | sample 23_EM_MG_FD_194515 | JGI IMG/M metagenome (GOLD analysis project Ga0307517, IMG submission 194515) | Populus trichocarpa ectomycorrhiza microbial communities from riparian zone in the Pacific Northwest, United States - 23_EM | ecosystem: Host-associated > Plants > Roots > Unclassified | place...
TATATATATATATATATATATATATATATATATATATATTGATGGTTTTTAATTGAAATATTGTAGATTTAACTATTGCTATTACATCATGAAATAAACAATACTTTATATAAAGTATTTTTTATTATTACATACAAAATCCATCCGACAAGAAATATAGTTTTCATGGCTTCCTGAGCGTGCAACAACATCAGGTAAAATATCATCATGAATAAAATTGAGATTGCGATCAAATTTTGCAAATGCTACGTCATCATGCGATCTTCTTCTAATGTAATTATGTAGTGCTATTGGATAATGTCAAATACTAACTTTTTGAATAAAACACAATATTTGAGAAATGTTTTTGGATTTTTTTTGTATTTTACTGGGTCAGACTTGGTTTAATGTATTTAGATTTGGGCCGAATCCATTCCGGCCCATGAACAGTGGAGAATGAATTAAATAGTGAATACGGGGAAATGCAGCACAAGAAGAAGAAGGAGAAAGAAAAAGGGAAGAGCAATGGAGACAAAGAGGGTTGTTTTGGAATTTTTTTGTAATGGGAACAGAGGGGAACAAGGATGAAAATTTGGGAAATGGCAGGATTTTTTCAGATCCGAACAATGGAGACCTCTAGGGTTGTTTTGAGAAATTTTTGCAATAGTTAATTATTTGCACTGTCGGTGAAGGAGAGAGGAGAATGCGCCCTCGCGAAAAACAAATCCAAATTGCTTTTCAAGAAACTTAGTTCCAATCTCAATTTTATGTGGGACTCATAGCAATAAAAGTGTGGTTAATATTTAACCAAACACTTATAAACAATATTTTCCTGTAAACACAACTACAATCACAACACTAAACACGCAGTAGGTCCAACACCTGTTCATGTCGTATGCAGTCCTGAAATCCTTGATGAGTATTCAAATATTTGTTTTTTTATTCCAATTTCTAACTTTTTTTCCCTATATTTAAAAGGTTCAAAGTTTATTTTTAGGCCTACGAGCTCAAATCATGCCATGAAAAATCAGTAGCCGAAAACAATTATTACTTGACAATAAACGGAGTTGCTTTTCAGAAGAAAAAAAAAATCATTTATTTGAGGAAATTGCATTTAATGTGCTGAAACAATTATAAATGTCATTTCATTTTCCTATCTACTCAAAGGAGGGGACCAAAAAAAAATGATTCCAATGTCGAAATAGTGATAAATTTATTCACCAAACAAACCATTGAAAATTAAAGGATTCATTTAAAAAATAACGATTGAGATTTTTTAAGAGTGTCAACGGGGCTAGGAACTCTTAAAAGTGATTTGTGCTGAGAGATCTGTGTTTGATAGGCAATTTAATCTGTTTTTAGTTAAAATTTAAAAAACAAAGTTTTTTTTTTTTAATTTTTTAATTATTTTAATATATTAATATAAAAAATAATTAAAAAAACAAATTAATATAATTGTTTTTTTAAAAAACACTTTTTACAATAAAAAATAAAAACTCCTAAACTCGCCTTCCCTGAGACCCCCAAACCCCCCAACACTATCAAAAGATTCAACAGATCAATCAAAATGGCACCCAAACCCGATTCCCACACCGCCGCCGCCGCCGACCCATCATCCACCTCCTCCATGGATCCACTCTTCCTCCTCCTCAATTTTCTTCCTTACTCCATCCTCCGCCCACCACGCCTCCGTCTCAAACTCCCCACCTTCACTCTCCCTTCCCCCATGACAGTTTTCTCTTTAGTCCTCCTCACCTACTTCATGGTCGTCTCTGGCATCGTCTATGACGTCATCGTTGAACCACCTGGTATTGGGTCAACCCAAGACCCATATACCGGATCTGTCAAGCCTTTGGTTTTCATGCCAGGAAGAGTTAATGGGCAGTATATAATTGAAGGGCTCTCTTCTGGGTTCATGTTTGTTGTTGGTGGTGTTGGCATTATTTTGATGGATCTGGCACTTGATAAAAATCGGGCCAAAAGTGTTAAGGTTTCTTATGCTACTGCAGGGATTTCCTCTGTTGTTATTGCTTATGTTATGAGTATGCTTTTTATTCGGATTAAGATTCCTGCTTATCTTCATTGAGTTTTCAGGGTTTTTTTAAAAGTATTTTAGATACTTTGTTACGGTAGAGTCTGAAATTACAATGCGGATTGTCAAATGAGGTTATTGTGGATTTTTATGATCTGGGTTATTCTCATTTGATCTTGTGGTGCTAATAGATCATGAAACTTTTAATAGTTTTGTTAATAGAAGTTGCGAATTTTGCAGAATGGGGAAATGATTAAAGCTCATCCTTGTCGTCAATGTTCTTGCACTGTTATAGTGAATTCCTTGGTGTTTGAATTTCTTTTCTGACAGTTAAATATCTAAAATTATTCAGTTGATTATATGCTGAGATGGTGATTGAATGTGTATGTAAGATTAGCTAAGCTAGATTGATGCCTCCTTTATTAAGTTGAAGTGCGGCTAAGTGCTCTACTTCTAGTAATAGTTTTGGGTTCTTGATTAAGCAATTTTTGCTGCAAAAATCTGTTGCTTTATGCATTTTTTATGATGTTGAACCACTCATTGGTGTGTCCGTTGACTTGATTAAGAAGCCTAGACAGGTTGTTCGAAGATCTATAGGTTAAAAAATCTCTAGTCTAGGCATCAGATCAAGCCTCTGTAGAGAGACTAGTCACAACTGGTGCAAGCTTCCGAGTGGTGATATTAACAGTAGTTTGTAAGTATGAAGGGGGGTTTTGCAAACTGTATTGGCAGAAGAGAATCAGAGGTTAGAATTTATTTGCGAAGTAATTGTATCAAGGATTAACTGCTGTTGCAATCCTTCGCCGATTTGGAGAGTATATCTGTATGCTTTGTCACCAATTACACCTCCACTTCAAGCTTCCTTCTCCAACGCTTCCTTCCCTCACCCATAAGGCCATAACCATTCTGTTCCCTTTAGTCCGCCACATGGTCACCCATGATGCCGTCTCCTCCATCTTGCCACCTTCACATATTGTTTGGACAGGCAGGTTTTCTGGGAAAATGGAGGAGAATAAGCCCTCCAGTTTTTTTCTGTGAACTTTTTGTAAGGAGAAGGGAGCAGAGTTGTATGATTTCTCATGATAAGTCAATCCCTTTACATTTTAGAATTTAACTTTTATTTCATTGGAGGATAATATAAGAATGTGAATGGGATGCTTACTAAATATTTGATTCTAAAAGAATCTGAAACAGATAATATCCATTAATCATGATGCATTAAGATATTTATTTACAATTTACAAATTACAAACCAAAAATAAGGCAAACGCATGGAGGCCCAGGTAGGAGATTCCAAGCCTTGGGGGAGTTTTGATCACCCTCTCCTATCTGACAATCTTCATGCACTGAAGTATGCTAAAAGCTGTCTAACTTCATGATGCAACAAACGGTCTAGCAGTCCTAAAAGAAGTTCTTTGAAGAGAACAGACGACGGGGTGAGAACATCCTCAAGTGTCTAGGAGAAGCAAGGCCTTCAATGGAACGATTCCCTGTGTATTTAGATGATTTCCTATCGTATCCAGGAGAAGCAACACCATCAAATGAGTGATAATGATCAGGTGAAACATGGAACCACTGTCTGTCTTTCCTGGACCCAATTCTTCTGCCATTGAAGGTCCCATACTTGACCAACTTACCAACCCATGACTTCTTTGTTGGGCTCTTGTGGCCTGCATTCATCTTCTCACTCAAATACTCCTTGACAACATGCAAGCCTCTCTCCACCACCTCCATTGGAGGAGAAATGAGTGGGTTCCCTTCAACATATAGCTTTTGCAGCTTCCTCAGACACCCCATGGAGTCAGGCAAAGTTGTGATCTTGTTATAACTCACGTCCAGTTCCACAAGAGATATGAGGACGCCAATGGCGTACGGTAAGGCTTCAAGATATTGGAAGTTTTGGCTTACATTAAGGACTTCTAGATTGATAAGGTTCTCGAGGTCTTCTGGGAGGGACCTTAGATTGTTGAGCCTTGCATCTAGTATTTTCAAAGAAGTGAGGTGGGAGGTAGACATTGGAAGAAACACAAGCTTGTTCGAGTTTACTGAGAGCTTCTTGAGGTTAACAAGCTCAAACCCAATAGTATCTGGTAGTCTGCTTAGCTTGTTAAAGTTGGCATTCAATTCTTCTAAACATCTGAGACAAAAGTACATATATAATTTGATGTAAGCATCACTTGGAATGATTGTATTAATTATTACTTATAATTCAAATTCAGTAATTAATTGCTCTCAATTCATAATTCTTATATTTTATATTTTCTACAACTTCGAATTAGCTCAATTTATTTTCATATTTTATCCTATATTTTATATGTTCTACAACTTTAATTGCTCTCAATTCATAATTCTCTAATTTATCGTTTTGTCAAATATTTTTATTTAAATTGATAAAAATACTCTCACGTGAAATGTTCAAAATTAATATATATAATCTTTTTTTTTAATAATAATGGAAAATAAAATGAATTTTATCTTAGTTTCTTTTTTAATTTATTTTTTTAATAAATTAGACGGGATTTGAGTTTTTCAAGGATATTTTTGTTGGTTCGTCCGCAAATATCTATTATAAGAATATAGTGAAGAATTCATAACTGTATATAAAAACACCAACTTTATAAAAACTTTTCATTGATAATAATACCTTTATATTTTTTTAAGGACTATAATACTCTTAAATTATTTAAATAACAATTATACACTCTTATGTTTCCCGTATAAATTAATTTTTAAATGTGTTTTCTATTTATTTATTTTTTGCTTTTCGGTGTTTCCTTTATAACTTTTTTCCTTTTCATTTTACTAATTATACTATATTTTCTATACTCCTTTATCATTTCGGATATAATATACAATCTTGTGCTTCTCTTTAGGAAAACTACGTACAATAATTTTTCTTTTTATAATAACAAAAACTCTTTTTTTAAAAAAAAACACCACCATATAAGAACCTTTGATATCTATTAAAGGTACATCAAAATATCATAGAACTTTTTTTTTCCTCAATCCATTATAGAAAAACCCCCTTTCCTTTCTTTACTAAATTTATAGATTATGGCATTCAGTTTTTATAGTTGATTCAATAATAATAAAAAATGAAAACTTTTCTTTTTTTATATATAGTCTTTATAATTTGAAAAAAAAAAGGCTTCTATCATTTCTATAATATTTTTAGCTATTAAAAATTATATATATATATATATATATATATTATTTTTTAAGTAGCGAATGTTATATCTTTTACTTTGAATATTATTCATAAATATAGAGTCATCACTATAGTAATGTTTAACAAAGTTTTGATAATTCATATGCACGAACGTGCCTAAAACTAGTGACTTCAATTATAGAGATATATTAGAAGAAATTAGTTTTGTGAGGGCATATATTAAGCATTGAAATTAAATTATAAAAACAAAATAAGCTAATTACTCTATTATTTCAAAGGAAAGGATACATCTCAAACATATTAAACAAAATAAAACGGCATTGGCAACTATGATGAACACAAATATATGTATAGCATGCCGACATCTACACTTAGCCATCTTAATCTTTTAATTAAAGTCTAAAATGAATTAATGAGTGGTGGGAAAATGGTCAAGACACTTCCAAAGGGAAATCTTCACGATCAAGATCATAATTAATGGAGTCTGAACACATGGATCACTTGCAGATTGTCTGAAAATCGTGCCAAAAACTTTTTCTGCTTTAGTGAACCGATTAATAATTGTGCCCCCCAAAAAAAAAAACAACTTTGCTGAAGTAAAAAAGATTCCCCTCGAATCATAATCTGCTCTTTACCTCTCCATTACTATTTTCTGAATTTTAATTCCTCAACAGCAATGAGATTTTCCTTGATTTCTTGGTAATTGTTAACCTTGACCGTCCATAATGGTACAAGTCAAAGGTTTGTATTATCCCCACTAGATTATTCTACAACAACAAATATTTTTGTATGGTTCAAAATCGGTGAAATATATTTTTAGATTAATTTATCCATTAGTCAAAACTAGATTTATTTCTCAAAAGTATATTATTCATACAGACCCGATGGAGATGTTAATAAATTTCTAATAAAAAATATATGTATTTTGTCTATTATCCTTGAAGTTCACCGGCTAATATATTCGAGAATACACCTCATGCACACACAAAAAAATAAAACATTTTTTTCCCCAAAAAACAAATATTTTTAATAATTAATAACCTGTTCATTTGATGTATATTAAGATAATTGTAAGAAGCCATACATCCTCAAATTAATGGAGCTGTTATTATCATATATGGATCATATTACTAAAGCTAGGCCGCAATGATGAGATAGTGAATAAACTAACAGTAAGATGGGAAAAAAAAAAAAACTTTGAGCTCTATGCATATAATATATTTCTAAGAGCAGAAGAACATCAGGAGACAACAAACCTGCAATTCTCAATAGTTCTAGGTAGGGACTCAATAAGGTTGCCTGAAACATTAAGAACTTTGAGCTTTGACAAACATCCAATTGAGTTAGGGAGAGATTTAAGCTGATTTGAGTGAACATCCAACACCACCAAATTTAGCATTCTTGCCGTTAAGGATTCCGGTATCATCTGCCAAATTATATAGGTAGAAATTCTTCGATAAGTTAGTTTGCTTCCATTGTTAACTATGAATATATAAACATGTGCTAACATATCTCTGCAGAGGGTTTTGAATGGTTAACTATACTCAAAACAAACCCTAATTGTTTGAGATCTAAGAGAGTAAAATATGAGAGAAATTAACCCAAAGAAATTAAATAGAACTGGGATTTCCGAAAGGACATATACATGCAGACCAGTATTTTGTAGGAAGCTTAAGACTGAATCAAAGAAGGGGGGGATCAAAAGGAATAAGCTTTTTTTTTTTTTGGGATTAGCAAAAAATAGAAAAAGTAAATTGTTATAAGATTGCTTTCCTTTTTTTCCCCTAAAAACAACATTTTTAATTACTAGGTTCAAACTCAAAATGGTATCAGATTGATATTTCAGCAACTCCAAAAGAAATGAATCCTATTCGCAACAACTGAGGCTTATTTCCATAAAAACAAAAAAGAAATCAAAGGGACAACAGAAAAGTTGTGTTAAAATCAATGATCAAAACTTTGTTTGGTTTAACCTTGAGAAGGGTTAATTTCTTTTCTTTCTGTACTGCAAAAAAGCTTTTTATTGGGTTATTCATATTCACTTTAGCAACAACATGGAAATTTATGTGCGTGTGTGTATACCTGCAGATCATTGTTGGAGAGGTAAAGTTTGCAAATAGTAGCTAAGTTGAGTGAAGGGTGAGGTAGAGTCTCCAGAGACATGCCACTCAGATCAACAACTTCAAGCCTTTCTTCCTCGATTGCCTTCCTTCTGTCTCCATTAATCTTCCTCCTATCCACTCTATTCATCATTTGCTGTTGTCGCTGCTCATACATCATCTTTACAACTCTAAATTAACCATACAACAAATACAACAGGGTGATTATAAGATATAAGGTATTCGAGAGAGAGAGCAGAGGCTATTGTAGCAAACGAAACAAGAACAAGAAAAGAAAGACAAGGGCTATGGTACTTTTGTATGGGTTATATTTTTATGAGCATTATTTAGAATGCAAAGGACGTACGGATGAGGAAGATAACGAAAGGGCATGACGATTTTGGAAGTACTAGGCCGTATTGTTAGGGTTTGCGTGGCTATGTTTCTTGTTCGATAAAGTCAACTCCTTCCATTTTTTATCGTTTTCCTTCTCTCTCTCTGTTTTTTGGTTGAGGGCCACAGGCTACCCGCTAATCTCGTTCCCATTTTCGTCTTCATTTTCGTTTTTTGTTTTTTCCTAAGGCACAGTTTATTTGTGTTTTTCATAAAAAGTAGATTTTTAAAAAACTAATTTATTTTTAATATTAGATAATGTCATGAAAAATAAATTTAAAATTATTTTTTAGTGGTTGATTATATTATGAAAAATAAATTGAAAAATAACTTATTAATATTTTAATTCATTTAAGTTTATTAAAAGAATAAGAATCAAGTCCAACATATAAAAATGTTGAATAATGATGAAATTGAAAAAAAATTAAAAAAAATAAATAACAATCAAAATTAAATTAAAATGTTGAAAGATGATGAAATTAAAAAAATTATAATTTTATAAGTTATTTCAAATAAAATAAATAGTAATAAAAAGAATGAGGAACAAATTTGATAGATAAAAATCTTTAATTAAGAAAAGGATAAGAGAAAAGCAAATAACAATAAAAAGAATGAGGACTAAAGTTGATATAAAAATCAAATTCTAAGGGATTAAATTGAAGAAAAAAAGACAATAAAAAAATTAAGGACCAAATTTGATATATCTAACAAACAACAAGACATTTTTGAATTTTTTGTAACTTTTAAAAAGTGTTTTCAGCTAAAAAAAAATATATATTTTCCTGGAAACCAGATTAAATTTTCATTTGACTGTAAAATGTTTTCCATTAACCAACTTTTCTTATGGTAAACAAACACGAGAAAATTTAGAAAGTGGTCTACAGAAAACCACTTTTTTGAAACCAACAGGGCCTAAATCCCCAACAGGAAGAGCAAAATCAAGTCCCCCAATTATGATGAAACGTTCATTTACATCCTCTAAACTATTTAAGCAATTACAAGTTGCTCCTACAACTTGTAATTTTCATGGATATTTTTTTCAATATGTTACACGAAATTTCTTTTAACTAGATTGGATCACGACTTCATTTTTTATATTCAAAATGCAACGTTAACGAGGAATGCGATAAAAAATATTCTTGGAAAGAGTTTAGTTGAGATGAAACTTGTGATGGAGCAATTTCGATAAATGTGGGATATTTTTAGGCTTAGTTCTGTATTTTTGGGGGTGTAAATGAAAAGTCACATCACAATTGGGGATCTTATTTGAAGTTATCCCAAGAAAAAAATAATTATGAAACCAAACCAAGTAACCGGTCATAAGAACAATTTTTTTTTTTAAAAAAAGAGAAACCGATGATTAATTTATATAGAGATGTTAACCAACGTGCCATCGTGTTGGCAACTAATTAAAAACATAAATGCCCAATGGTTCGGTGGATTTAGTCGACCATCATACCTATTGATCATATTTTATGATTAATTAATTTATACCATAAGAATTAATATAAAAAAAGAAATAAAAATTCACCTTCGAGATAGAAAATCTATATTACTTGCATAGAACGAATAAAAATAATCCATATTGATATATATATTTTTCTATATTCATACAACGAGATTTTTGAAAGATCATATATATATATATTTCTTACAGAATTCCTAACTGAAGATTTAAACCACTCCACCTAAACAATTTATTAACGTTCTAAAATCAATAATATTTGATATGTTGATCACAGATTCAATGTTTGTAAATTTAATGGCATTTATGCTGTTCAAGGTTTAATTTGTAGGTAGATGCAACGTACACCATGGAATTAATTGATTAATTTCCTAAAATGTCATCGTAGAATGTATTTAACAATCTCCAAAATATCACATTTAATGTATATAATAAAGTATCATGGTATAATATACATTTACAGTTGTCTTCGCGTAGATGCTGATTAATATATCATGTATTTTCTTAATTAAGAATTTGTATAATTGTTACATAACGATGTAAATATGATGGTGTGCAGTGAAGAACAGAGAAATTTTTTTAGGTTATTGAGAGCACGTGATGATGGGTCAGCAAACTATTTAATTATATTAAAAAATTACATACTCATCAAATAAAATTAAGTATCAACTCTAAAATAGGTAGTTGTTTATTTGAAATTGTGATAATTTTATAAAAAAATAAAAAAACCTATGAAATTCATTTCTCATCCAATTCAATATTGAAGTAGGGTGAAATAAAAATATCAATTGAAAAAATCAAATTACAAAAAAAAAATATATCGGGTAACTCGATCGGGTCAACATGTCAAACCAGCAAATCGAGGCATAGACTATTCTAGAATTAATAACTTGTTTTTCAAAATTATTGTTTATTTAACTATACGATAACAAAAATAAAAAATTACAAAATCAAGCACCAATCCAATACCGATCAAGACTTCTTTTTGACACCATGATACCTCATAAAAGAAAAAATAAAACAAATTATAAAATTCAATTCCTAGTTAGTCCAATATCAAATGATGAAATTAAAAATAAAATAAAAAGAAAAAAGTTAAACCAGCGAACATTTTCATAGTCTTTCTAAGATTTAATAACATTTTTTTTTCTGAAACTAATTTCCTGGAACTATATGATAAAAAAATAGATAATTATAAAATCAAGTTAAATAAAAAAGTAAAGAAAAAAAAATATTTTACCAAACTCGTGAATCGTGGCAACCTCTTCAACATGACCTAAATGGTTCAGATGAAGGTTCAAAAACACCTCAATGGAGCCTCTCGACAAATTAAACTCATTAACATAAGATCTATGTTTACTTTCTGTCATCGAAATATAGTCAAACCAGAAAATTTCTCTTTTCTTTGCTGTTTTAAAGCGACTTATTCAAGTTTATCTTGGTGACTACAAAATCACTAGGGAGACGTGTTTTT
>Ga0307517_10014430_pt1 | contig 10611 bp, 17 predicted proteins | sample 23_EM_MG_FD_194515 | JGI IMG/M metagenome (GOLD analysis project Ga0307517, IMG submission 194515) | Populus trichocarpa ectomycorrhiza microbial communities from riparian zone in the Pacific Northwest, United States - 23_EM | ecosystem: Host-associated > Plants > Roots > Unclassified | place...
GTTGGGAGTTTCTTTGGTGGCATACAGTCCGCTTGGGAGGGGGATGATCAGCGGGAGGTAAGCTTGGGATGTGGGTTTCTTACTCTGTGTATTCTGAATATTCTGTGTGCTAGGTTCCGCTCCCATGAGGACTTCGATCCGAAGGATGCACGCCTCAACCTTCCCCGGTTTTCAGAGGAAAACTTCCCGAAAAATCTCATCATAGCCGATAAAATCCAAGCTATAGCCACGAAACTCGGGATCACAAGTTCTCAAGTCACACTTGCCTGGATTTTGGGCGTTCACCCAAACTGTGAGTTATCTTCCTGAATGGATTTTGTGTCCCTCACTCCTACTCTCTTCAGGGGTCGTCATTCCAGGCAGCCGCACGGCATCTCGCGTCGAGGAGAATACCGGGGCAGGGGAAATTAAGGTTTCACCTGAGGACATCGCTACGATTAGGAAAGTCGTGGATGAAGCAGACGTTGCAGGAACTCGCTATGTTGGGGTTTTTGCCGATCAGCTTGACGGGGTATCCATTCCTCTGTCGGAGTGGAAGGCTTGAGTAGAATTTGACGGAATAATTTTGGTATTTAAATTTGCAATTCCGAAGTTCTCTCTCCATTTTTTCAATTTAATTTAATTATTCATTTATGTGGCTGTGAGCTTATAAGAAAACATGTCTCTCCTCCATGTTCTTTCCTCCAGAAATAATCGACTACATCTTCAGCTTTCTGCAATCAGAGCTATTCTTGCAAGATGTTCTCTCCTTTCTCCATATGCTGAACGTCTCTATTATTCCAATGTCATTCTTTTCGAATTTCGAAAATCGATGTCGGAACGGTTGATAACGAGGACTCTCAGAGATTCCCAGCTGCTGTGCTCCATAAGCTGCTCGGTGGTTGTTAAAAATCAATGGCAGCGTCACAGTACAATACGACCGCCACATACAGTAGAATTTAGGATTTATGTACAATCTTCGATTTGTACTTAAGCTTTATGCTACAGATGGTGCCGAATCCCACACAACATCTCCAAAAAGCCGTTCGACATGACACCATTTCAGAACCCCCCCATTCGGGTTGGCTCTTTTGAACAATGCTAATCGGTTTTCATCATGGGTTGCAATAATGCGTAGGAACCTGGGAGTTAACCGTTGGCTGATTTGCAAATTTTTGGTCTGCAATTGTAGAGCTGCGAAGTTTTTTGCGAACACGCTCGACCAAAGGCTTGTACTCTGCCGCTCCTACTAAGGGTTCTAAGGCAGCCCAAACGTCATCAACGAGCTCTGGGTACTTTGACGGAGCATAATCCACCCGGTCGCCGTCTTTTTTCTATCATGCGAAGTTAGACGACGAGCAGGCATAACAGATCTTCAGACCCACTTTGACATTGTAGAAGAAGTCGGGGTTAACAGAAGCTAATGCCTCCATACAGGTTTCCGATTTAAGCCCTTTGACAATTTGCTTTGCAAAACAAGAAGAATCAACTCCTTGGTTTCCACGTCTTGGAAGAAACACGCGACACCGGGACCCATATGATTATCAGGAAACAAGACACACTTTCCATCAGGATTATTGAGGAACGTGACGACGTTTTCAGGAGAAGCGGCCTTGTAACCCAGGCGGTCGGAGGTGCCCGAATCCCAAGATACAGGATTGCACTGCATTTGATTGTCGAAGCTGCGCTTCAACGACACTAAAGTTACCTTTCTCAAGCCCCAGGGCTGGTCAGTGTCGAAAACTTCCCCCAAGGTGAGTTCCTTGCCCCTGAACAGGTTTAAGAGGACCAGAAATATGGGCCTCTTCGAGTACTGGTCCCCGCGCCGAGTTGTCGGAGGTCAATCTGGCTTTATTGGTAATCCATGTCTCGATCATGGTGTTTGGGCGGTTGTACTTGCTGAGGAATGAACTCAGATAAAGAACGACCAGAGGCTCACAGAGATACACGGGATAATTAGTTTCCGTATCGAACGTTGGGTCAGGTCCAACCGTCATTAAGTGACCGATACCTGCTGTAATTGTCTGCTGCATGTTGCCATCGATGCGAATATAAGTAGATTCACTTCCGATTCTCCAACGCATGACGGCGTGGAAAACGTACTTGAGCAGGTCATCTAAATTTAGTGGATTGAGTATAGGAACGTCCAGACGGCATTACACGTACCGTCTAAATTATCAAGACTGAAGACTGGTGCCTGATACTTCATCCTCTCTTCTATGTCGGCTGCGATGATTGGTTCCTTTCCTCCAGATCAATGGCATCAGTGAGTTTGAACCCAGTCAAGCGGTAAACGAAAGCAGTGAAAATACGGTGTCGTGAGACTGATTGCACGGACAGCAGAAATTCTATCAGGATAGCCGTTAATCGGTATCTTTAGTGAGTCAACATCAGTGTTTCATCTTACAATGTCCGACGCTGTGCCCACCATTTTCATTGAGAGACCTGTCCCGGCGAGTATGACTCCTCTGAAGAAGTTGGAGTTCCAAAGATAATTGTAGAACGGATGTAAAACAGGGCGTTTCTCGGACGCTGAGGTGAGGGAACAAAAAGATTCGTGGTGGCCACTTGGGTCTCGTCGACCACAGCGAAAAGCTTTCTTGGGTGGAAAATTTTTCATGAAGTGTTGCGAGTTCATCAAGAATGGAATCGGTAAAGGCAGCCAAGTCGGTCTTGTAAGCTGCACGGAGGCTGTTAAGAACAAGGACGAAGAGGTCCTTGTCAAACAAGATAGGCGGCATGACCTGCGCAAGAACCCATCGCCGTCGGACTGTCTCCGCACTCGTGTCGGCAGGCAGTAGATCCAGAAGGCACTTTAAAACGAAGACGCGAGCACATATCAGCATCACAAAGGCCCGATGTGCCAAATCGACTTGGTTATTGGTGCTAACTCCACATGATATGTATAATCCCCAGTCATGGCAGAGTCGAGACAGAGTCGAGTTTTTCCGGAACCAGACACGGCGAAGAGATGACTGTACAACGCAACATTTTCATCAATCTTGAAAACAATTCAAACAGAGGCGAACACCGTATCATTTCTAAACAAATTTTGAAGTCGCGCGTCGTCTGGAGATTCTCCTAGAGAGTGGAGGAGAAGCATTGGCCTAGTCGGTAGGGTAACATCAAGATCTGTAATTCCCTCAGGCTGAATGGACTCGAAATACACGTCGAGTTGTCGAGTTGCCAGTTTTTTCAGGTATTTGTTGAATGGAAAAAGGGCTGAATGCATTTCGGGCGCGAATTCTTCGCGAGGAAGGCGTCTGGGTGACAATTATTTTTCAGAAGATAATTGGGTGCTAGTTGGGGGGGTGTTGGGCTCTTGGATACGGATTCGTTTAGTAGGACGCTGCGCATCTCCTGCAGATTTGATTTCAGGAGGTAACTGCAACGTAGTGTGGGTGTAGGGCCCTTGTATACGGACTCGTTTACTATGCTGGGTAGATCCTAGAGAATTGGGCCAATGCAGCAAAAATCGGAGAAAAACGTAGGACATTATGAAAATGCCAACGATGAGTGAGGAATAAGTGAGATGAATTGGGTTGCTTACCGTCGCCCGAGAGGTTAGACCCACTTTGCTTGGCGACTTGAATGCCGCTGGGTACATTGTATTCGACTTTGTAATCTTGCTGGGGCAGATAAGACTGGGGAATGTTGTCATCATGACTTTCGACGAGAGGGGTAGAATAAGTTGATGAGCGTTCCGCAACTCTGTGCTAGTAAACGTCGCTCTGTCGATGGGTTCTGCCATTTGCTGCTGAAATTTTGCAAATACTGGGTGGTAAATAGAAAGTGGGGGGGAAGTTAGTCCGATAGGCCATCCATTGTATACAGCATCATCCCTGTCATCCCTCTGCGTGTTAAGAAGAGTCGAGTTCCTTGCACCAGTCGAGGGCACATCACGTTTGCGAGCTTGCTCGACCGCTGTTTCTCGTTGGGCTAAAGGAGTAATTCAGTCGTGTCCTGGGCTACGGCCATAAAACGCACACATGAGTTTTGCCTCCTCCTCAATCGTGTAAAGGGAACGACGGGATGTGGGTTCGGTAACTATTTGCGTGTCATCTAAGATCATAAATCTCTCATTGAGCAAACTCACCAAGAGGCTGTTTTACCAGAATATGCAGGTGGTCTTCTGGAGCATCGTCGAAGAAAGAAGACAGCTTCATGGAGAAGGGCTCTAACCGCTCGCAGTTGGCAAGGTCGAGGGAAAGCAACTGCGTATCAAGGGCATCGTTTACTGGAAGGGACACTTTGAAAAGCATCAAGGGAGTTTGCTGGTGATGATAGCATGGCCTCCTCTTTGATAGCACCTCTGAGACTACCGACGGTCTTGTTAGCATTGATTTCACAGGAAAGCCTTTCGCTCGATAATCTTGGATGTCATCGTATAAAAGACAGTTGAGGGTAAGAGTGGGCGTAGGAGTGGAATCGACTGTATGTGTTACTTTTGGAGGAATTTAGTAGAGAATAGAAACAAAGATTGTTCGGGCGTACCGCGGGCTTTTGCCAGGATGTGTAGATCATCATCTGAAGGGTCACCATCCCACAATGAAGACAACCTCTTGTTGACTCTCAACGGGGGCTCAGCATGGGGCCTCTTGGAAGTAGGATCGTCGATAGGACTACAAACCTTCCAGATATCGAGATCTGAGGCATCGACGTCGCTGAGAGATGAGCCTTTTTCTTCTTGATCTCGTCCTTGAGGATGCCAACATTTTTCCCCCTTGCAATTTCGACAGGGAACACCCTCTCTTCGTCGTCACCGAGAACAAAGCAGTTGAGCAGAAAATCTGTCATAAGTAATTTATCTTGGTGTCATTGTCACGTCATCTCCAAGCCATATCATTATGTGACCCGTTCTGTTGTTAATCAGGACCGCAGCGTGTTTTCAACCGTGACTTACTTGTAGATCCAGACAAGCGACTAATCCTGAGAGGACTCCAGAGGAGGCAACTCCTGTGGTCTTTTCCAGAAGCCTTAGCGCTGTCATGGATCCCGATCTTTGTCACACCCCACGCCTTCTCGATTTTATGGGAGGTATTGGATTTGGGGGTAAGAAACTTGAATTTATTGAGAGGATGGGCGGGATGTCAGAAAGATTCAGCCGAAACGAGTCGAAGGAGTTGGAGTTGTGTGACAATATGTATGCAGGAAGCGAATTGAAATGTTGCCGCAACGATTCATCATTCGCCACTAATTTATTTCTTGAATGGCTTGAAGCACTACTGAGTCTACAGCAGAAACGTGCTGGGGTGGGTACAACACATTCGAATCCATACTGGACTCCCTAAGGCTGTCGTTAAACTTCTTCGTCGCGTCTTTAACGTCGGAATAACCAGTCTCGAGTCGCAAATCGCATCGCCCAGATATTTTTGAGGAGGAAAAATTCTAACAGTGTCGATAACATTATGCCTACGGAAAACCACTTTCGAAATTTGTTACAGGTATGGAGGATCAATACGGCTGAAATCGATTTGAATTTTGGGAGAGGAAGCGCGCCGACGCACGGACGTCTAAACACGTGATCGGCTGAAGCCGATTGTTTACCTGTCGTCTCGTGCCTTGACGAACTTGCAATCCTCCCAGTTAGCGCTTGTACAATGAGCAAGAAATCTGCCAAAAACACGAAGGATTTCAGACAATACTCGGTCGGGGATCATGTTCTAGGCAAAGTTCGCGGTTATCCTCCATGGCCTGGCATGGTGAGTTGATCCAGACGCGCTTTTATAATCTTCGCGGACCCGGATTCCTGAGTTTGCCTGGAATTTTTGAACTCACTCGTAATGTGCTAGGTTGTTGACCCTGCAAGTGTGCCTCAGGCCGTGGCAAATGAACAGCCACCGGGGAAAAAATCGACTTTCCACTGTGTAATCTTCTTCCCGATGGGCGATTAGTATGTATTTATTCTGTTTATGTGCATTCCTAATACCATATTTCAGTGCATGGCTCCATCCCAAAGACTTATCTAGTTTGAAGCGGCATGAAGTCGAATCTTTCTTGGCCGATGAAGGCAAAAAACGAAATGCTGACCTGAGAGAAGGCTACCGCACCGCACTTGACCCAAACGACTGGCTTTCTAAGAACGAAAAACGTCGCCAGGCTGAATTAGAGGCCCAGGAACAAGTTGATGAGCTAGCTAGTGAGTCAGAGGGGGTCGGTGATACCAGGAAGGGGAAGGGTTCTAAGAAGCGCAAGCGCGACTCTGACGAAGAACTTTCAAAGGAAAAAAAAACAACAAAATCGAAAAAGGATCCGGAGTCGAAAAAGAAAACAACTGGCGGTAAATCGAGAAAGAATGGCAAATCCAAGTCCGTTGTGGAATCGGAAGACGACGGTGACCACGCAGAAGCCGAGGGTGTTGACGCTGGCCCAAGCAAGAATGCCTTATCCCCACCATCAAAGAAGGCCAAACGTGAAAAGGATGACGAGGTCGACGATTGTGGGTAACTTCTACACCCTAGTTTTCATACGTGGCACTTCCTTCCCTTCGATTTTCGTGATTGAAACCAATTTCTAACTTATTTATATTTCCCTCAGCCAAAACTAATGACCCCCAAGCAATCGTCGTTCGAGATTGGAGACATAAGCTCCAAAAAACATTCCTTAGCCACAAGACACTGCCAAAGCAGGAGGTCAGCATTTTACGCTTTCTTTTCGAATATTCCTCATTTTTCACTTTTTTCAGGCCATGGCCGAGATTGATCAGCTGTTCACGTTGGTTGAGAATTACAATGAGATGACAATCGAGCAGTTACAAGTTTGTGTAAACTTCCTGCAGTCGCTTACGATGCTGAAAATGGTTTATTATCTAGTTTTCCAAGATTGGCAAGGTTATGCGACACATTACCGCTGTTCCTGATGAAAGGATACCTATGGATCAAGAATTCAAGTTCCGTGCGCGTGCAAAAAGTCTTGTCGAGAAGTGGCATGAGATCTTGAATGCCAACAAGGCAGGGGTTGAATCGCCCACGGAAGCTACTGGTCATCTGAATGGCAAATCAGACGAGAGAGTCACTGATGAGGTTACTCGGGGCACGAAGAACCTCGATTTGAATGGCAAAGGTACCCACTCTTACGATACACCCACATCTCATCCTTGTGACCTGTTTTTCTTAGGTGATGCGATTTCCGGACAGGATATTCTTGATATAGGTGATGAATCTATGCTCGCAGAGGTGACCATGTCGGAAGCTTGATCAAAAGTGTACAAAGGGGTTAGAATATTGCGACAAATCTAGTCCCTCGGTTCATTTTCGTATGTTGATCACTTCAATTTGGATTTCTGCTTCTTGAGAGCGTTTCAGTTTTGCGTTTGAATGCTTTCAGACTTCCTTGACAGAAACACCATGCATAGACTTTTGTCTACTATGTCTTTTATTTGAATGATGCCATTTACGCCTGTTGCTATTCTTTGTGAATTATTAACCCCCGATTATTCCTTCTGTCGTCTCCATCCAGTACTAAAGCTCAATTTTTCAATCCAAAATTCTAAAGCTTGTATTTTCCAGAAGTATACAATGACATGGGTGTATGAAGATCGAAGGGTTATTATGAAAGAAGGGAGACGTGAACGGAAAATCTCTCCCTATATGTGTTGAGTCATAGGTGTGAGCATAGATTGACGGCCTGGTTCGTGTCAACGGAGAAAAAAAATGAGAACTGGTGACTAACCGATTCATTGCAGGGGATTCATGCCGGAAGATGGACGAGAAATCCACGTTCACGGCGATGAGGGAATGCGAAAAGTGGGGTGTCCGGGCAATCCCAAGCTGTTCCGAAAGGTTATAAGACCCTTGAACCAAACACCGAAGAAGCATTTGGTATGCAAGTTTGTTAATCGTCCCAATCGATGATGAGGGGCCCGATGTCGAGGTCTGGAAGGGAATCTCCTTGAGGTATTTGAGTGGTGGCAAATTCTGTATTCACAAGAACTGTCGAAGCATCTCCTTCGATCTCTGGACTCTCGGTCTGAGATGCATTCTGTGCTTGCTGTGATGGTATGCCGGAAAGAAAGTCGTCATTCGCCCCAGAATCGTCATTTTCAGAATCCGCCTTCTTTCTTGGCCTTCCCCTTCTCACACTGATTTCGGTACCGTGTCGAGATAGCCCCCTCACCAAGCGGATATTGAACGCAGGCGGACGTGAACTTCGGGCCCTCGAACCGGAAGCTGAATGATTGTCACCCTGATATTAATTCGTGGCATTCAGCAATCATTTGGAAATGTCATTGAAGAATTTGGGCTCACGTTAAATTGGGATTCATACATCGGTGACAGAGGAAGGAAAGGACGAGGGGATAATACGTCTCGTGGTAGAGAAGAAGCAGAGACCGAGCGGGAGTACGTGGGGGAAGTGGAGAAAGGCTCTGCCAGGGCTGCTCTCGATTCTACACCCCCACCATCGCTCGCGATAGACTCTTGGTTTTTGTTACCGAAATGGAAAGGCAGTTTTGAGGAGATATTGACCATCTTACTGTCGTACAAGAGAGGAATGAGAGGTGTGTGTGTGTGATAGACTCGGAAACGAACCTCTCTTTCGAGCGCACGATGTCGAGCATACGTTCCTTGAACGTCTGATGGCCTGGTGAGGACGAATAGCTGCTGGAAGGCACGGTGTTAAACTGAGAAAGATAGATAATGAGAACCTACGATGGAGTTATCTCGGTATTTGATGGAATAAGATGCGATTCCTCGTCCTAGAGGATACAGGTTAGACCCAAACTGCGCAGTAGTAGAATCAACATACCCGAATCTTGGATTTTGAAGGTTTCCTTGACAGACAACATGAGAAAACATGGGATAGTATCACTGCCATGCGTTCATGAATCCGTACGTTGGTGGTGGGTGGAAACGAAGAAGGAACAGAACACGCGGTTCCAGAGCTGCAGTGGTCGGCATTCGGAAAGAGTCACCCGCTGCCACTTTCGCTCTGTTTTCCTTTTCGACATATCCAGTCTGGAGACAGAATAAATGACAATGTGTGAATGCTGATTGCGAAATTCGAGCGCAAAATGATCACAATTGAGGCCGACGCCCAAAGCCGATCAGCAACATCGATCACGCCGTTGCACTGCCCTCTGTTCTTCCAAGCAAGATGGATTTCAGAGAAATACCCGACGACATTTGGATCTCCATCTTCGAGCAAATAGACGAAGACCCACCGACGCTAGCGGTTCTCATTCGCACCTGCCGTCTTTTCCATGGGCTGGCCTCCAAACCCCTGTTGCGGGAGCTCAAATGGCTCAAGCCGGAGCTGACCTTGCGCAACATCGAGGCATGGGAAGCCGTCTATTCTGCTCTTGTAGCTTTACCGCGCAAAATTACTATCGGAGTCCCTTTCGAATTCACCAATGTCATGAGACAGTCAAATGTAAGTTTCAACATCGTTTGGTATCCATTTTCACAAACCTCTCTTTCCAGACTGTCCCTCTTTCTTCAGAAATGAAACTACATGATCTCATATACACCCAACTCCTTCGGTTCACATCCATGTCCGAGATTTGCCTCGTTGGAACTGTTATCTCCCCATACACCTACTCTGTACTTGGAGAGATCCCAACGCTCCGTTCTCTGCACTTGGTGAATTGCAGTTTCATCAACCTCCGTGTCTCGTTTGGCACCAGGGCCAACCAGTTCTCATCACATCTCTTTACTCCAAGTACACACCTCCCCCAACCCGCTCAAGAATCGCCGCCGTGTCCTTTGGAGGCCATCTCCCTGGTACCCATCAACCACCTTTCACTTCACCGAGTCAATGTACCCTCTGAATACGAGAATTATCGTTATCATCCTCTTTGTCTTCTCACAATTTCAACCCTTACGTCCCTCTCCATCACCTGGAATGCGAACATTGCCGCTCGCTATGCGCAGAACCGTTGGACCTTACCATCCCTTACCGAACTAAGCGTCGTCATGCCTCTCATGTCGCGCGACCAACTTGACGAACTGGCCACATTCGTGCACAGATGCGACTTGTCTCCCAGGTTCAAGTTGAGAATCGACAAGCATAATCTTTCCGATACCCAGATGGCTACTGTCCAGGTACCGTCCAACGGTCTTTGGAATTACGAAGGACCACTCGTGATCGTAGCCGGCTCCGCAACAAAATCGTTTAGACCAACGTTGACCCACGTGAGGATAAACGAGACACTCGAGCTTCCTCCGTTGCTTGACGGATTAGAAAAATTGCCGATGGTAATGGAGGAATTGGATGTCCAGGTGGGGAAGTGGGATATCGAGCTTTTGTTTGCGATCAAGGAGTTATTCAAGGGAATCAAAAGGCTGAAGGTCAGGTATGTAAGGGGCGGGTTACCAGAAGTACGTTTACGATCAGCACCTTTTGTGAATATTGATTGCTCAAACTCCCCATTGTAGAACCTTTTGGTACGCCTCGGGGCTGACATTCTCTTTTGCCTCCCGGATTTAATTTCCATCAAACTTCTCGGTCCAAAACCCCAGGACGACGCAAATGCCGAGCGATGCCCAGCTTTCATCAGGAGTGGTGGTAGTGGTAATAGGATCCCTGGCCTTGGGACTAGCGTGGGTTCACCAAATACTTCCAGTGTTGGCCGCATTCATCCACGCCGCCCAATTTCGCAGTCTATGTTTCACGACGTTCACAGTACTGGTGGAG
>Ga0307517_10014431_pt1 | contig 10611 bp, 6 predicted proteins | sample 23_EM_MG_FD_194515 | JGI IMG/M metagenome (GOLD analysis project Ga0307517, IMG submission 194515) | Populus trichocarpa ectomycorrhiza microbial communities from riparian zone in the Pacific Northwest, United States - 23_EM | ecosystem: Host-associated > Plants > Roots > Unclassified | place...
TCCGTTCCAAGAACATTTTGGAGAAGTAGAGCAAAAGTTAGCAAATAGAGAGAGGAGGTGAGTCTTGAGGAAGACATTGATAGGCAGACGACTATTGTTGGATAGCTTTGATGAGGTTGGGATGATTTATATGAAACCATGTATTTATAGTGTTAATCTCAAGGTTGAGTGAGGATTAATTAAGGTTAAGGAGGGCTGACCTTGTCTAATCTTGAATTTGCCAACTGCTCAAGAGGACAAGAAGTGTTCAACAATATTATGAGGGATCAGTTGAGGCCGGACGTAGTTAATTAAGATTGAAAGTATCTTCGGAAGGTAATTAAGAAAATGTCAATATCAATCACAACGATTTGTATTTTATTTTATTGTATATAGCACACAAAGTTGAATAGACTGAAGATCGGGTGAATAAAATAATCATGCATGGCCTCAATATTCAATCGCTGATATCTTTATCTTTCACGTTTTCTTTACAGACTAATTGTTTACTAATGTTTCACTAAACTTCTAACCCCACAACCTTCCCAGAAACAGTAACTTTCTCGTACAGTTTGTCATTACATTTAATTTGACCAGGACAAGTATATAAACGTCGGTTTTTATCACCCCCTTAGAAGCGTAGGAGTTGGCCCTGTATGTAAAATGTTTCTAGATATTCCATTAATTAAGCATGCCGATGCAAGTAACAATTTCTTTTATATATATATATATTTCACAGCGAAAGATCTATGTGGGAATTAAGGCACTTTCTTGTAAGACATGCGACATCTTTTTTTACTGTCGGGTGACACTTTCTTATGTAGCCACCTTTGTTCCTAAGCCCTAACACTCGTAAAAGGCATAAGAATAGTAATCACTTAAAAATAAAAAAGCAATACTGGAAGAACTAATAACATTATAATTGAGGCTAGTTTCTTTCACATTTCAGATTTGCATCTTTATCAATAGAAATCCTCTATTAATTAACCAGAACTAATTGAGGTCGAAAACGTTGTTACCCTCCTCACATTTTATTGTTTATTGGAATAATAAATTTTTATTCATTTTCATATTTCATTTATTAGGAATTCAACTTTGTTATTTCTTTTAGATTTTTTTATATGAGATAAAAAGCAGTCTAAAAAAAACATCTCGACTTCGTGTTAATGCTTTCAGCTTTTTTTATATGTAGTTATCATACTCTCTGAAAAACATCCTGGCATTGAATTAGTGCTCGGTCATCTTAAGATTATTTTTAAAATTAAATTATGTTTTTACTCATCGTTTGAATTTTTTTTAACCCTTCAAGTCAAATGGATCACACTAGGAGCAACTCCTATACAACATAATTTGAATTTCAAGCTAGACAATGAGTATGGTCGGGGAGGTTTTAGGTTCAATCCGCTGAATTGGGTATAATAACAATATTAAATATTACAAAATGTATATCATGTATATATATGTATAGGAATTAATGTAGGATTATTCCAATGTTATGATTCCTACAGTTACTACCGTGTACTGCCACATATATATAAATAGAAAAGGTTGGTTAAGACACAACTTAAGTCATTCTATTATTCTCAACTTTAAATCATTTCTCTTGATCTCAACATTATTTTTGTACAAGTAATTTTTTTTATGAAGCCGCAACATAACCATAGTTTTTAAACCTGACCCAATGATCGACTCGACCCAAGGCCCAAGTCACGGGTTTTGAACAGTCGACCCAAGGCCCAAGTCACGGGTTTTGAACAGTCGACCCAAGGCCCAAGTCACGGGTTTTGAACAGATCACCAGGTTACTGGGTCATCCCGGGTCAACCCCTAATTTTGTTATAAAATAAAATGAAGTTGTTTTTGTTAAAAATAATGGCAATTGGTTGCAACAAAGTTTATGATAATTAAGAGGCTAACTTAATCAGGTAGCCACCTCTGCTATTTATATGATTATAGCAGTACACATGTGTTACAGTGTAGCATACTACATACAATAAATCAATACATCAAAAACATTATATTTCTTAATCTACAACATATTCCATAATACACTACCTGAAGCTGAAGGTGAGTTATCCACGTGAAGCTTGGAATACATCAAAAACACAATATATCCACCGGTTGATTTCTATCATCAATACTCCTCGACTAATCGGCATCAGTAAAACGATGAAGTGATAAAGAGGAGCCACGAGTAAGGTGAAGACCAAAAAAGGATGTAACTTTCAAGTATTGTAGGATACGTTTAACAGCAACCCAATGGCTCTTAGTGTGAGCATGTATAAACTAACAAACCTTATTTACAACATAGCAGATGTCCGCTTCAGTAAATGTAAGATACTGAAGAGCACCAATAATTTATCGAAAACGAGTGGGATCCAAAAATAACACACAAGACAATAAGTCAACCTTGGAGACAGAGGCTGTTGTATCAACAGGTTTACATGATGACATACTAGCACGACAAAGAATATCAAGAACATACTTATGCTAACTAAGCATGAGTCCTATACTGGTAGGAATGACTTCAACCCCCAAAAAACAATGGGCATTGCCCAAATCATGAAGCTTAAATTTTGAACTCAATAAGGTAATAAGACGTTGAATCAATGTAGAGTTGTTACTAGTAAGTAAGATGTCATCAATATAGACAAGTAAATAGTAAATTAAACATCATGATTCATAGTCAAAACAAATAAATAGATATCCACCTTGGAAGCTCGAAAACCAATAGTTAAATGGAAGTCACTCAGGTGTGTGTACCAAGCCCGTGAAGCTTGTTTTAAACCATACAGAGACTTGTGAAGATGACAGACATGAGTCGGCAGAGTAGAGTCTATAAAATATGTGGGTTATGACATGTAAACAACCTCTCTATGTGAGCCACTAAGGAACACATTATGGACATCAAGTTGCCAAATCTGCCATTCTTTAGATATGATAATAGTGAGAACTAATCAAACAGTAATCGGTTTAACAACAAGATTGAAGGTTTCTAAGTAATCAATGCCTTTCTTTTGAGTGAACCCTCATACAACCAAATGAGGCTTATAGCGATCAATAACACCATCAGCTCGACGCTTAATTTTATACACCCACCAGCAGTCAACCACATTCATAGAGGGATTAAATGGTACCAAGGACCAAGTACCACTGGCATGTAAAGTTGCAATTTCAGACTTCATGGTAGTATGCCATCAAATAAAACGATCAGCATCCTTAAAATTCAGAGGCTCGAGAGTAAGGGAAGACATTACCCGTGGGGCTAAAGACTGTGATGAGGAAGTAGAGACTGAAGTGGTGTTGACGGTCCTGTTCTGTCTGGGAAGAAGCACCATATGGTGTTGTCGTTGTGCTAGGGAAGTAGGGGACCTCTACCGTGGAAAATAATAGCTGGAGAGATTAACATAGAGATCCAGGCCTAACAGAGACGGGGCAAACGATCTGGATGGAGAGGTAGAATTGGATGGCGGTGATGTAGAGACAGCAGCAAGAGGGGAAACAAACATATATAAGGTCGGCGTTGCATAACTTGTACCTGCAAAATAATCAAGAGATATGGAGGTAGATGGTGGTAAGGGGATAAAGGGGTTAATGGGTGTGGGTGGTGTGGCTGATGAGGGTGTTGTTGAAAAGGTGGTGAGGAAGGAGAGGTGTGTGACAGTAGTAGGCGGAGGGATATGGCTAGCAGATGCAGAGTTACCGGTAGACTCAAGAAATGGAAAAGACTGTTCATGAAATTGAAAATGATTGGAGATGTAGATACAATTAAACTATAAATCAACACAACGATAGCCTAGATGAGATGAACTATAGCCTAAGAATATACTTGGTGTGGAGCGACTATCTAACTTGTGAGTATTATAAAGTCGAAGAAAGGGAAAACATAGACATCCGAAAGCATGTAAAAAGATATAATCAGGCGGTTGACAAAACAGATATTCAAATGGAGATTTTTTTTCACAAAATAGGTGTTGGAATACGATTAATGAGATAGACAAATGTTTTAAAAGCATAATTCTAAAATTTTAGAGGTGCCTTATAATGACCAAGAAGAGTAAGACCAGTTTCGACAATATGGTGATGAAGACACTCAACAATATCATTTTGTTCATGTGTATGTGGGCATATTAAGCAATGTTAAATATCAATGGTTTTAAGAAATGAATTTAATTTACGATATTCATCATCCTAGTCAGTTTGAACATATTTGATTTTTTGAGAGAATTGTCGTTCAACCAGGACTTGAAATTGATTAAACAAATTGAATACATTAGATTTGACGACAATATGGTAAAACCAGATAAATTTCATATGTGCATCCAAAAAAGTAACAAAAAATCAAAAGTCATCCGAAGATAACATAAGAATAGGGCCCAAACATTAATAAAAATAAGTTCAAGAGGAGCAGACATTTATGACCCGTAAGCCCTAATGAAAGACGTGATGATTTTCCTAACGGACACACTTGACAATGGAAATTTAAATGATGAAAAGTATAGATGACCTTTTTATTTGACACTAAGAGACTCAGAATATGAGAGCTTGAGTGACTGAGTCGACGATGCCAAACATCAGTAGAAGTAGACAGAAAGGCTTATGGTATAAACGTGGTAGAGGACTCTAAAAGGATATAGAGGCCATCTTTAGTTTGACTAGAAAGAAGAACTTCATTGGTTATATGATCCTTGACATAAAAAAAAGAGGAGTGAAACTCGAAAAAGACACAACTTTCACAACAAAATTTGTCGAACATGTAGGATACTAGACAAAGTAATGGCCCATTTTGGAGTATGCAAAATATTATGAGGTGTATTAGATATAACAAGTCCCTTACCATCACCAATATACAATTGATCATTACCGAGATAAAGTTATGCATATGTCATACCGGTAATGTCTGGAGTAACATGTTAATTCGCACCTATGTTAGGAAACCAAGTGATAAAATTTTCTATCGAAGCATCACTAAAGGAGAGGTTGGTCGAGGTTGATTCCCATGATGCACAAGCTGTGAACATTGTTGTGTAGAGTGCCTAAAAGTGCTGCGAAGTTGGCATTTAAACTGTCGTGGCCACTAGTTCTGCCGTGCTGACTTCTACTGCTGGCAATTACTACCACAGTTATAGTTATTATGCCAAGAGGAACCCCCATTGTTGCCACGGTAAGACTGCCCATTATACTGGTTGTAGTTACTACGAGAATGTCCCCTCCAACCTTCTCTTCTTCCTTTTCCCCGATGAGGAGAGGAGCCACTGCCATTAAATCCAGCAAAAGTACGTTGTGCAGCATAGGTAGAGGGAGGCTGCGAAGGTGTGGGCAATAGTGGTGAAGTAGTCAGAATGGATTAAAGAGAGCTTCTATGTAAAAAATTATGTGTAGACAAGTGACTATAGAGCTTAGAGTAAGCAAGGGGCTCAACTTTGTTTGACAAACTTGTAACCAGATCATGAAATTCACCATGAAGGCCCTGAAAAACATAGAGGTTGAAGTCAGTGAGGGAGATAGGTTTGCCCGCTGCAGCTAATTTGTCAAATATTCCCTTAGCTTTCTGCAGGTAGAGAGTGACAGTATCATCACCTTTAAAAAGGTCCTGAAGAGAGCCACACTATTGCATAATCCTAGAGTTGGATGGAGATGCAGGAGCATGTTCGAAGGGGCTCCAAACACTGGTCTAAGTTGGGCAATCCAACACAAGATGAAGAACATCAATGGAGAGGGATGGGAGTAAAGCACTAAGAATGAGTTGGTCTTGCTGTTTCCATTTCAGAAATGCTTGGGAACGACCAAAACTCAAGCTGGCAGAGGTAATAGAAGGGTCACTTGACTCGTCATGTAGAGAGGAGCATGAATGCAAGCCATCGACAAACAAGAAAACACATTGGGCAATCATATATGGCTTCATCTACATACACCAAAATAAATAATTGGTGTTGACGGGTTTTAGGTTGATGACCTGTTGGGTGTTGGAGAGGGGAATAATAGTTGTTGTCACAGCAGAGGGGAGCATGATTGTGTTGATGTTGGGAGAGGATACGCTAACATTGGTGTTGGGAGAAGAAGAGCTGACATTGATGCCAGCTACAACAAAATTGAAGGATCCATATTTGCTGAGAAGAAAAAAGACAGAAGTTTAGTAGAAACAGAAGCTAAGTAGAACACTTAAAAGTTGTCCAACAAAACTTAATCCAGCAGAGGGGATATCGTTGCAGAGGTAAAGACGTTAATCTAGTAGAGAAGGAAAGAGTAGACCTCAACACATCTACATCAGAGGGAGATAATGGTGGTTTCAGTAGAGAGTTAATCAAGTAGAGGGGGACAATGGAAATCCAGTGCTGCTGTTTGGAGAAGAAGGTGAAGAGGGAAAGATGTAAATCTGTTTAGATAAATCAACTCTAATACCAAGTTGAAACATAGTTTGTGATAATTAAGAAGCTAACTTAATCAAATAGCCACCTCTGGTATTTATATGATTAGGGCAGTACACATATGTTACGGTGTAACATATTACACACGATAAGTCAATACATAAAAAACATAATATTTCATATTCTACAACATATGCCATAATGTCAAGTCAACCCAGGTTTCTGTCTTACCCTATTTTTTCTTAAATCCAGCCTGGTTCTAACCCCCGGTCATTCGGGTCCCAGGTTAACCTGCGAGGTCAGATTATAAAAGTATAAGCATAGTGTGGTATATTAACTAGTAAATTATCTAGCAATTCTTTAGAATGATTAAGTGGTGAAATTATAATCAATTAAAGTTGTTTTCTCTGTCATGGCAAGAAGTATACCAAGGATTCTCATGAAACTGAAAATATGTATTATGAGCCCAACCAATCATGATGGACTTGTACTCGTAAAATGAGCTTATAACCTAGTAGCACGCTTAACATTTATTTGCTCAGTCATGACTATGTGTAGGAATCACTATGTAGGTGGTCTGCTTTTCCCCGATAAATGTTTTATAGTAAAAAATGTTGTAGTGATTAGTAACAAGAATTTTTTTAAGTGTGCTTAAGAATTTCTTTTTATTGTGAGCCAAAACTATTATGGAGGGTTGCAAATACAGAATGCCAGCAACTAATATTATAAAAAATAATGTCATAGAATTTCACAAAAAAACAAAAGATTTAATGACATTTAATCAAACAACAAAACAAGATGTAGCAATTGAATAAAATCTAAATGTTTTTTTATAAAGGTCTATACAAAAAGAGAGATAGCTAATATAAAAAAATATTATGATTTCATAAAAAAAAAAAAGAAGATTTTCAATGGTACATGTTGTTGCCTTTTTTTGTAGCAACATATAAACAAAAAAAAAGAAAAAAAGAAAAAAAAAGAGAAAATACAAAAAGGTTGAAAACTATTACAAGAAAATAAAAAAAATATATCAGTAAGAAGGATATACCAAAATGCCTAAGAAATTATTGAAGACTGGTTGAGGAAGATCAAAATAAAAATTTAACAATGTATTTTCGATTGATGAAGACCCTATTGGCGAAGAAAAATCAATTTAAAAAGAAAAGTTCAAAATTAAATGTTTAAAAACTCAATTATAATTTTTCAAGATTTTATCGAATTTTTAAAAGCCCTATTTGCTTTTTCTAACTATTGAAATTTTCTTTCTATGCTTATTGCATGAATGTCGATGTTTTCTTATGCTCTTCCCTTTTCTAATGTTTTAATTTGGCATGTTACGTGTAAGATTGTTGTTTATATCTCCGGCACACACTTTGTGTACACATGTTATCCACACATATTTACAAGCTTTACATCTGAGATTCAACTAGGATTCCATAAACGTATCATGGGTATGTGTAGTCTTAGGCTTACAAGTATATATTATCGAGGTCTTCAACTCATATAGGAACTCGAGCTATGCATATATATCCTCTTGTGGGATTTCACTAGATAGATATTCTGTGCTACGCCGTGGGCAGGTTAGGTTTTTAAAAAACATGAAAAGGATTCCATACAAAACTTGAAATGTTTTAAAAAAATCAGAGAATTGGGTCATTGAGTCAATCGAGTTTAATAACCCCAACTAATCTAATAATACTTAAAAAGAGTAATGACAACAAATAAACAAATTAATAAAAAAAAATTGACATCCAGGATATAAAAATAAAGTGACAACAGAAAAAGACCAGGGTCAACCCATCAAATTTGCAACTCGGGGACATGAGATCGGGATAATCCCATTGAAAGAAAAGTGAAAAAAATAAAAAAAGCTAATTCATAACCAACCAAATGTTGGAAAATAAAATTTTAAAAAATACACTAAAAGAATAGAAATCAACTAAAGCTAACCTTCTAAACTTGTGACCCCGGTTATGAGACCGGCACTACATTGTAGAAGGCAAAACTGAAAACATCACGAAGCAAAATCCTCAATAAAGTAAATGCCAAGGGATGAAACAAAATAATAATAATTAAAAACCACGATCAAAGGAATGAGTCATTGATTTTATTTCCTAGATCTTTATAAAAACAAAATATATAATTTTGACATTCTTGTAGAATAAAAAAATCAATTGATTCGGGTAACCCTAGTCAACTTACTCGACTTGTGACCCAGGAGCTGCTTGGGGAGAATTGAGGGTCAAATTGCACAAATTCAGAACCAATGACCAAAATGAAAAAGGCGATCAACTTAAGGGCTGTCAATTGAGTTTGATAGGGGTGAAATTGCATGAAATTAAAAGTTTAAAGGTAATTATAGATGCAATTAAAAGAAATTGAAATAATAGGGACTCAATAAAAAATTTTCAATCCCAAATTAAAAACCCCAAATGACGCATCATTCAGACTTGATGAAGAAAATATAAGTGACACGTTGTTCGATGGACTAGTCTCTATTTTGACAGTTTTGGTTGATCGAGTTGAAACTTCAAACGAATGAATCTAGAGTTATAGATTTTCAAATGACAGGTGTGCATTTCTTAAACCAACTTCAGGAGATCTCAGGTGACAATGATGTTAGAATTGCTCCGACGAGGCCTTGAAAGCTGGCAACTCAGTCAGCTATAACTGAAACACAATTGTGCAAAAACTGACCTTCTTTTCGTGTGTTCATACATAACAGCCAATCCCTTTAATGTTTTAATATTAAGGCGTGAATGACGCATGGTCTACCCTTTATAAAGAAAAATAGCATAGACAATGCATCATCTGTGGCCTAGTTTCAAATGATCGAAGGGTTTTTTCCCTAAAAATTTAATTTGCAATATGTTTTCGAGCTAAAGGACCTATAAAACACTATAAGCACCTTGAAAATCTCATCTATTGCATCGAATAACCCAAAAACAGCCTTAAAATTAACCTTAAATAATAAAACTTCATGAGCTTAGATCTACCATCTAAGGCAATGAGAAAGATAAAGAAAACCTAAGTGAAACTCCTCTCATAGAATGAAACCATTGATACTAGAATTGATTTTTTTGGTCAAAATTGATGTCGACCAAGACTTTTTCTCTTATTAACTGAAATCTGGTCATTATCTCTCAAACCAATGACTAAAAATAAGGAAAATAAATTTTTTGATCTAAATTTAATTTTTAAAATACCAAGGAACAAAAAAATTATCATTTAAAAATGAATAAAAAATTATGGTTCCAATAAAAAATAACATGTGAGGAGGGTAACTATTACAGAGAACTTATCATATACATATAGTGTAATTATCATGTGCAGTGTTTTCACCATTATTAACACACACACACACACAAAGGATGATTGTTGCACACACATGCAACCATTACTATTTTATACAATTATATTGTTCTTCTATTCTCTAACTTGGCATCAGAGTAGACTTGGTATTCCTCTTCATCATGGACTCTGCAAGCACCCAAAATATGGACTCTCACATGGCTGCATTGATTCTCTTTTCTACTGTAACAATCCTTCCCTCTGCTGCTGCTATTCCTTCTTCTGGTAATGAATCACTCTCCTTTGGCGTTCATTCTTCTGCTACTGCCATCAACAACACTTTGGATATTGCCTTCCCAGACGTCTACTCTACTGCAATGGTTCCTTCCAATGATTTCACAGCTGCAGCAAGACATACCCTCTCACATGATTGTTCCTCTGTAAAACACTCAACAAATAATCTCTTTAAAATTATCAAACACAAATTTCTTATACTGGAGGATGCAAATGAAACCTTACTTGTTAGGCCAAGGTGTGTACTCTTGTTGTAACCCATTTTTTGGTCCCCACAAAAAATAAAAATAAAAAAGCCAAATGAGATTAGAAAAATAATAAGAGGTGGGAGCGCTCAGAAAGAATCAGGAAAAATTGATTGAGGAGGTTCAGAAATGCAAGGAGTAAAATTTTACAGTATATATTTGACTGAGAAGAGCCCTGTTGGAAGAGAAAATTTAATTTGAAGAGAAAAGGGCCAAAATTGGATGTTTATGGACTCAATTGGATTTTATTGAAGGTTTATTTGAATTTATAGAGGTTTTGATTGCAAGGAAAATTGATTTTTAAGTCAAATTAGATTTTAATTGGAAGAAATTAAAGTTCTGGGGACAAATTATGATTTTTGAGAGTTGATTGGGCTAAATCAGGGGCTTAATTGCATAAATATTGAAGTTTAATGGCCAATTAGGGACTTATTT
>Ga0307517_10014433_pt1 | contig 10610 bp, 6 predicted proteins | sample 23_EM_MG_FD_194515 | JGI IMG/M metagenome (GOLD analysis project Ga0307517, IMG submission 194515) | Populus trichocarpa ectomycorrhiza microbial communities from riparian zone in the Pacific Northwest, United States - 23_EM | ecosystem: Host-associated > Plants > Roots > Unclassified | place...
ACACAGGATTTAGAAACAGGAGCTAAACTTACCCTAACCCTTTAGACTTTACCAGCTTGAACCAAACATGCCTGTCAGGCAAGTAAGGCTGGTAAACAAAGGCTAGACTCCTACTTTAGGATGCAACTTTTCCTTCCATGTGCTTTTGGAAGAGAAGGCACCGTGTGAAGGAGAAACAACCCCGAATAAGTAAAAAGAGTTTGATGATAAGTTCGCCTCTTTTCATATTGGACAGCCATTAAAAACTCTGACATACCCTACACCACAAACTCTGAAACTACCCAGAATGGAAGTGTTTGCACCAATTCTCAATCCTGTCCCATCTTCTAAACCTCAAAGGACAGGAGAACAGAAGATAATCAGATACCGAAGCCTCCAAGGACCTCTATAACAGCATCAAGAAACAATTCTCAAAAGCAGGTCACTGACAACTATTAGCTTGATAAAAAGCAATAGCAGAAAAAAGGGATTTAAAGCTTCCACAGTCAAGTCAAAGCATCTCTCATAACATCCAAATACCACAAGCAGAGAAAATGAAAAATACCCCAACCTCCTCTAATATTTTCCACAAGACCACAACGATAATGGAGAATATTCATCCACTTCCCTTGTTTGAGTCCATCCATCTCCACAAACTGCCCTTTCCCATGCTCATATCACCAGAATCACAGAACTAAAAGTGCTTTATTCAAAGTAGCAACTTCCTTATCCTATTTAAAATAAGTATTTTCACATTTACTAAAATGAAATCAGAACTTGTCTTGTATGCCTCAAACTGTCCTTTCCCATGTTCACAAGACCAAAATCACAGAACTAAAAGTGCTTTATTCAAAGTAGAAACCTCCTTATCCTATCTAAAACATTTATATTCACATTTAATAAAATGATATTTGAACTTCCTTCATACACCTCCATTTTCCACTTTTAGCACTCTTCCAGCAGAAATATCCCTTGAACATTTTCAAATTTCTTACGCATCCATGCTCTAATTGTGAAAATTGAATTATATTAAAAGGGAAGACTTGTATAGTCAACAGCCCTTCTAGACAAATACATCTTCTACCCTGCTAGTTCCCACTCGGTCTGCCCAATGTTGCTTTCCATTCTAGCATGGACTCAGATGAACAATCCAAAACAATAAATGGGTCCATATTGGAGTTGTATTGATTATGTATGTAAATGTTTCTTTAAGGTACTTGTCGCATACCTAAGCCCCAGAATTCCACATGGGTCTTGTATAAATAATGCAGATCGCCTGGGAACAGTGAGCGAATGGAGTTTTGGCCATTCCTCTATCTAAAGAAAGCACTATATTGTGTAGAATATTGTCCTAGGCACAAAGATAGACTATGTCAGCTTGGCTCTCGTGAATTTAAGATAGCATAAATCCTCAATTGCATAATGAAGTCTGTCCTTATCAATAGTGTAGCACTCCTTTTAAAAAATAGCAGGCCAAAGCCATCTAGAAAGCAAACTCTATCTCTAGCAAGCACTTAATCAAGTTTCCAAACTCCTTAATGGCATCCTTTTCCAGCACCATTGCAAATCGGCTTAAGTCAAGGTCCTTCATTCCCTAACCTATCCTCTCCACAAAACATACACAGAAATGCACTTGCTTAGATTCATGGGTTGTCCACCATTGTTTGAACTTTGGAAGCGGATTTATTAAATGCTTCCTTGGTTTTTCCACTCTATAGACTATTTGTTGATGCTTAAAGTTCTAAACAGTTTACATCATGCCAGAGTAAATGTTACCCGTGAATATAAAGAAGCTAGCACCCGGTGAAAGAAATTCATCAAGCATTCACTTTCAGATTTCAAATGGAAATTATTTTCAAGGTCAGAAGCCAAAATGAAGACATCAACTATTACTAACAAAAAGCACACATCAACTATCACCAATGAAAAACACATTCACCAGATATAAACTACGTTAAGAAAAGAGAACTGGAGTGAATAAATTGAAAACAATGTACATACTAGATGATGTCAGTTTGCCATACCTCTGCATTCAGTCTTTGCACCATGAAGGTAGCATCTTCCCTTGCATTTACAAACCGCCATTGCAAATAACGGTTATACAAAAGCCTCAACATGTGTGCATCAACAATTCTATCCTCCCCCATCTTCCCTCTCCTTAAATCAACAGAGAAACTAAGAATTGAGGGTGAACTGCTACTCATTGATCTCACCCTTGAAGGACTAGACATCCCTCTAGATGGAGATGAAGCTGAAGTTGTCCAAAGTTTACTAGGAGATGCAGGCCGTGTAGCTCCCCTAATAGGTGAAGCCGCCAGCATTCTTGGAGATGACAAAGGACCATCACTACTAAATCTTTTTGATTGAATAGCCTTTGGTGAAACACCCATTCTAGAACCAGGACTAGTAGATAAGGGTGAACCTGGATCCTGCAACCTCCTCAACCTGCTATTGGTTTCCTGCCAAAACCTTGCCGAAACAGTAATGCCACGGGGAGCAGTTTTTCGTTTACCAATTTCTGGCACTCCTGAAGTGCTACCAGAGGAAACACTATCACTATCAGAAGCAGTAAGATCACCAGTAAAAGATGACTCATTTACAGAAATAGTATCTGTGTTTTGCCTAGCATTGCCTAAATCCAAGCTCAACCTCCTGCCCTCGTCAACAATAGACTGCTGCAATGACTTGACCCCAAAAAACCCAGATCCAATAACCCTCCTATCTCCGCCGCCACCTACAACAACACTACAATCCAAACTCCTGGACAACAGTGGATTCCGCTCTTTCAAATTCCCTTCTCTACTTCTCCCTGGCCACCTATGCTGATCCATAGGCCTTGAATTCTCACCCTGATCTCTCACTGGAGTAGCTCTCCTCCTCTCAGGAGTGGCTTTTCTAACCACATTGTTTTGTGGTGGTGTCACAGACTTAGCTTTACTAATTGGAAGCATAAAGGCCTCGCCTTGAAAAGAAACTGATAAGCTCCTTGTTGAAGTAATCAACATCTTTGTAGCAGCTGATATTTCAGTTGCAGTGCGCTGTGGGTTTGGTGTTGTTGGCCTTGAAGAAGTAACAGGCCTCCTTCTATCAACAGATTGGGATCTTTTAGACCCGGAAGGAAGAGAACATGTAGTTGTCGTTAATGGTGTGTGTAAAGGTCCAGAATTTGTAGACCTTGAAAGTAATGGTGAAGCAAATCTCCTTGGAAAAGAAGAACTGGAAGATGAAGAACTTGAAGTGGTGGTGGTGGTGCTTGTAGAAGTGGAAGTGGAAGGAGAGGGAGAGAGGTACCTAGAAGGTACTTGTTTGCCCCTGGGTTTTCTTGTTGCAATGTGGGCACTACCATTGTTTTGTTGGTGGTCTTTCTCTGAAGGTAAAAGTGGGGGTCTTGTTAGATTAGGGGTTTTGTCAGTTGAACTAGCTGCTGCTGCTGCTTGAGGAATGGCAGCCACCATTCTGTGTGTGATAAATCTGGTTTATGAGTTTCTCACATTGCCTCTTGAAAAAAGTTTCGGTTTTTCTTGGCTTATGGCTTCTCTCCCATTAAAGACACAACATTGTAGGTTTCATGCCTAAATCCTGCAAAAAAAGTTGGTGAAAGTTAGGATCTTGAGCAAGAAATAGGAAACCCAAAACGGGTTACTGAGGGATCAGTCTGTATTTTTAGCTTTTACTACTATTTTGGGTTTTGAGAGAGAGAGAGATCAGAAAGAGTTGGTGAGAGAGGTGAGATTTGACATTTGAGAGAGGAGAGGCTCACAGGTGTGCTTATGTGAGTGTGTGTTTTGGGTGTGGGTTTTGGTGAATCTTTGAAGAGAAGTTAGTATAATTTAATTGTGTTTGTGCCATTTCTAAGTTCTGATAAAACTTTAAATTATAGTTAAGAGTATGGTTTTCGTTTGGGTTTTCTAGTCTACCCTACACACCTTAATTTTTGTCTAAAATTCTGGTATTTGTTTGAGAGAGGTAGTGTTTTTTTATGTTTTTTTCTTGGTGGTGTCTCTGTCTCCATTACACATGAAGAAACCCGTTAACTTAATTTCTCTGGCTGGTTAGGTACGTGCAGAGCCCATCTTTCATGATTTAGGGGAAGAACATGATGATTGTTTATTTATTTTATAGAAACTAATCAAAGATCGTGACACTTGATGAACCAGGCATTTGTATAAAATCATGCTTGTACTTTGTTAAGTCCACAAGTCATCATACTCCATTCCATGTTATTATTATATTAAAATATTCACATCTCTTAAGAGAGATTTGGTATGTGTTAGATAATGAGTTTACAAGTTTTTTTTTTTTGTAAAAATATTTTTAATTAATAATATATTTTTATTATTTTTTACACTAACATAATAAAATTATCAAATGATATTTTTTAAAAATTAAAAACATTAAAAAAAAGCTAATTAAACCATATTACCAAACAAAATTTTAGCGTTTATTTGATATTACATGTTAGTTATCTTAAAAAAATATTTTTAATTAAAAACATATCAAATGAAATATTTTTTTTTAATTTTTAATATTATCACATCAAAACTTTTTAAAAATATTTGAATAGCAATTCCCACACTAAAATAATTTCTAACACAAAAATTAACACTCATTTAATGTTAGACGAGTATTTTAAGGGTGTTTGTAGTTGTGATTGAAAATGAGTTTTGGAAAGAAAAGGAAATAAATATTTTTTAAGAATTTAAGAATATTTTAAAAACAACCGTTCTTTTTATTTCTAACACGCGCTGTTACTGTAACAATTGAAAGTTGATACAGGCAATCAAAACCAAAAAAGAAAGTAGTCACTGAAAGTAGTTGAACTATCAATTCCTCTCCTTTAACTAATTTTTTAAAATAAATTCCAGGTGGTTTTACAAGTTATTAAGCATTTACTCACAATTATAGCTCCCTCGCGGGGAGGGGAGGGGAGGGGAGGGGAGGGGGAGGACAAAACTGGGCTGCTGGGGTCATCTACATTGATTCTTATCATCACATTACTTGATTTATGGATCCTTTTCATCATGTCTGTGAACCAAATTTCTGGCCCCAAGGGCTCCCCAGCAAAAAAAAAAGAAATTAATAGAGCAATGACACCCTCGTGTACCTTCAATTGAACATGATTAAACAGTGTTCTTAGCGAGTAATGACCATAATTAAACAGTAGAGGCACGAATCTAGCTGCTTCAAAAAAAAATAAAAAAACCCAGTGGGATTCTGTTTGTTTTTGAATTTTAAAACTGTTTTTTTTTAAATTAAAAAAATAATTATTATTGACAGAGTTCCAACTAGGCTCCTAGGCAGCAGCATCTATTGCCAATCCAAAAGAAAAGAATTGTTTTGTCTAAAACCAAATGTGTGTACAAAAATAATTGCAAAATTGGCAGAGCGTCTCGCGTGCGTACACGATCTTGGCATCTTGCAAGTCACTCGTTAGGAAGTCACTTCTTTGCTGTTGGATTAGCGAAGAAGCATAGACACTCATAAGCCTGAGCTCACACTGGGTCATTTTCAAATGCAGTCCTTCAACAGTACTCACAATGACTACACAACCGTACACCCACAAGCATACAGCTTTCGAAACATTCGTTTTACTGCTCCATTTATTTTTTCATTTCAAATTATATTTTGTATATTCAAAGGTATGTTTAGTTTTAAAAAATATTTTTTTAATTTTTATGATGATTTTCATACAATGATGTCAAAAATATTAAAAATACTTTTAAAAATTATTATGTATCATAATATTAAACACGAATGAATTGATTTTCTCTCAATTTAAATAATAAAACCAACGATGATAATATTAAAATGTATTTTTTAGCCCTTTTTTTATCTATTGATATCAAACCAGCATGTTTTCTTTTTCTACTTCTTGTTGTTGTACCTGCATAATAATCTTATAATTAAGGTGTATTTTTTTTCATCACATAATATATCATGGCGCGACAAAAAAGAAAAAAAAAACATTTGAAGGTGAAAAAGAACTCGTGTGGGTGTGATTAACCTCCTGGATCAGTAATCGACGGAGCAGGAGATGAAACATTAACGGGATTAAAAGAACACGGAGGGATAAAGAAAGAGGGGGCTACCTGAGCTAGACTGAGAGAGACAGCATCGATGAAAAGAGCTCTCAAGCAGACAAGGAGTTTGCTGGTGTCATCGATATGAAAATGCTACTAGCTTAAAGAAAAGTTTTAAGAGTGACAAGAACAAACGCCTTGCCTTGTTGATTTTTGCAAGCTAAGCTAAGCTATATAACCCATTCGTTAGTTAATAATCATAGTTCTTATGCTAATAATTATATAATAAGATGCAACATCTCATTCTATCTCTCTCAGCCCCTCTGAAAACCCTTGCTTTTAACGCTTTTTAATTCTCAGAATTCCCTCCTTAACTTTGTCGTCATCTTGCCCCGCTTACAACCCACCAGCTAGCTAGCCTTGCTTTCTCAGCTCTAGGTCGTGCTTAGGGGACCATTAGATATTAACTAAATTGGTCTTGGACGTGCCTGAACTCAGCAGTTATGTTTCAAGACTATGAAACAAGGTCGATTGCCTGAAATCCTCAGCAAAATTTATTTTTCCATTGAAGTTATTTGGCATTGGGTCCCTTCGAAGCCAAACCTAGTTGACTAGTTGTGATCCAAAAAGAAACAGCAAGCAATGATAGTCAACTGCAAATGGAAATGGAGAGGTATAGAGTCGCATGTCTGATTGCTACAGTTCTCTAATCATATATAACTTCAACATAACTTGAATACGACTTAACTGCATGCTCAAATTTGTGTAAACGGGTATTTTAATTAAACAGGAGTAACTACTGCATTCAAATTGGTGAGTGCACCATACTTCTTTAGTTGACAAAATTAGGTTTGTCTGGTATTTTGGCCTACAGTGTTTTATAAAATTATTTTTTACTTAAAAATATATTAAAATATTTTTGTAAATTATATTCTACATGAGAAAATACAGAAAGGGTGGAAAAATTACTCGTGTCCTTTAACCCGAGTATTTGCATAGAAAGAAAGAAAAAATTTCGTTTCCCGTGTCCCAAATAGATCAGTTACATCAAAGGAATTAATGGTTAACCAACAAAGGTTGTCATAAGTGGAAGAGAAGCGCTTAAGCAGTGGTCTGAGGTTCCCGTCTAACGCTTGATAGAACCTCGAAAGATTAGTCCTGAAATAACTTGGAGAACCCAAAAACGAATTAATGGTTAATGAATAAAGACAACTTGGAAAACCTAAGAACACCACGACCAAAGCTTTGGTTAGCTGGTTGTTCATCATGGCACTGTAAGTTTGGTTTACTAGACATTAAAGTCACAAACTACAAGGACCATGAATAAAATTGTACCCCTCACCATGAGAAATTACTAGAATTGAAGGGGGACCGCCAGGGGAAGGGGGCGGCGACTGCACGCAAAAATATAGTTTGATTAGCTGCGGTTATTTTTGTATTCCACAGGTGACTTTTACTGCACATAGCTAGCGACTCCTATGTGTAGCAAATATGTATATATATATATAAAACTAATATACTATTGGGAAACAGTCTGAAAGCCAAATCACCATTAAAATTCATCTGAAGATGAAGATGAGCATGATGTATTTTAACTCCGTTTGCTAAGCTATGGCTGTACAGAGAAATGATGATAATAGAACTCTGGAAGGCATGTGACTTAAAATATACTCCATGCTACAATTAATTTAAAAGTAATACAACCACTTAAGTGATGTTTGTTTAATTTGGTAACCTCCTTTGAAAGTGATAATATAATTGGAAGTATGATTTTGTCTGGACTCGTTACTTTCCAGCTCCCTTTCACTGCAACCTCACATCTACTTGTTATTTGAGAAGAAATAAAAAGAAAAAACGTGACCATGGGGAAAGTCATTTGTGCCTGCATTAAAAAAATGTGCCTTGTATTTTTCTTTGAACGAAAGATTCAGAAAACGAAAAGAAACATTGGATACAAGATATGATTTCAGCATTTTGGACAATTTACACAGCCTCCCTTTTCAACCATTACAATTTAGACCTATGATGGGTGACCTGCAGGTTTTCACAAGTACTTCCCTTCAGTATTTTTCTATCTTCAATTGGACCACACGCAGGAATGAAAACATATCTTGAAGTAATTTAATTCAGTAGCTTATTAAATAAACAGCTTAGCATGTGCCTCTAAGATGTTAAAGATGCACTACTTGAATGCCTAGATGATTTTGTATTATCAAAAGTTTCATGGATGACACAATTATATTCTCTCAGGGATTTGCATCCCAGGTAGAGAGGATAAGGTCCAAAACTCAGTTAAACCCATGAGAAAAGAAACCATAATGGTGAAGAAAAGGAGAAGATGTGGTATAATTATATTCCAATTGGAGAGATGAAGCATTCATGAGAATTCCAGATGTGTACTTCAATGATAGAGATAATTGATTGGTGCTAGAAATTAAGAAATGTGAAAGGGGCACACAAACTACCTTGAAAGAGAAGAAACAATAGTCAGGGAGGTTGGTGAAGGAGATTATTGCAGTCACTTTTAGCATGCCTGTGCTTTTATTTTTCATGTTGGTGATTTCAGTGTATGTGACCATTTAAGGTCACTTTACAGCATGCATTAGTTAAGATCTGCTAGGCTACACCTTACCAGCTTGAATGATGTACCTGGGCACTAAATGAGAGCAAACTAATGCCTGCTAGAAGGTTTCGGTTTCAGGAGTCACATAAATGAGTTTTAACTACGCAAAACGAGTGCCATTTTCGGAATTGTTAAGTAGATCATCCTTTTGTACCAAAAAGCCAAAAACAAGCATTAGACAAGTAATTTTGCAACGATGCGATATATAAGTCTGCCTTTAAGATTTCATCATTCAAGCAAACAAACTAAGGACAGCTTATGATGCTGACTACCTGATGTGAGAGACTTCAGAAAACAACCTCAACTTTGAAATAGCTCCGTATTTCAAAACTACCATGTCTGATGTAAGGACTTGTTTTTGGCTGGTGATAAAATGGTTAAGCAAGCGAAGGAGGTGATTTGAACCTGCCTTGCTTCGGGTGATCCAGCAGTGTTGGTCCTGGAATGTAAGGTATGAGAAGAGTGCCATGCTCGATTGGTCTGGATACTATGGTGGCAGTAGATTTCGGAGTTGGATCGATCTTGCTATAGCCCTCCATATTTATGTTGTCCTTCTGAATCTCTTCACTAGAAATGCGCTGACTATAGCATCCCTCCTGGAAATAGAGAAATGAAAATAAATAACCAGAGAATCCATTAATCTGACATTTAGCACAGTCTAATATATTTAAAGATACTGGATTTCGCAGCCTACATGCAACAGCACAAACTAATGCCTTCTTTACAGCTTCATAAATTCATCTGCAGAGTAAATTTAGGGTTGAGTCGGAATTTACAGAATGAAGCATACCTTTGGTTCTTTGAATGATGTTGTAGCATTGGGGAAATTCAAATCTGGGTTTAATTCGATATAACAGAAATGATCAGAAAAGAGACGGTATTAAACTTCAATTAAGAATTTGAACTTTTTCGTTTGTCACAGGTCATGATACAAAAGTCCGATGAGCTCGAAATAATCAATTTCATATGACATCTTCCTTAATATGGAAAAGTAGGACCACTGATCACTATATTAACTTGGTGCAGAGCTCTTCCAGCTAAGCAACTAGGTTATGCAGAACCATGACCTGACATGTTCATTAAGTTTAGACCCATGTAAAGTTCAACCTGAGATCCAGGTAAATAATTGCAGTACAAGTATATGAAAATAGACATGCTCTGATAAGAATTTGTGAAATGTAACACGAGATTGGCAAGCACGAATTTAACTTTGCATGGGTTCTGTGGCGTGTTAATGCGTGTCATCATGAAAACCAGATGAAATAATATGCCTGATTTTGTAAAGAAAGGATAAGGTGATTACAAGAAAAGGTTAGTCCTCAATCATCCTCAAGGGACACACCAGAGTAAATGGACTTCAGCTAATCCTATCTTCTACATGATTATCAGTGGTCCAGTTTGGCAAGTGTGAGGTAAAATCAGGAATCATTATTGTCCTGGGTCAGGTTTCCTATATAGAAAGATATATCAGTCCCTGCTCACGTCCGGTTAGGGCAATGCGATCAAGAACAGATGACCTGAGTAAAAGTTGGCAATTTCTCTTTAGCTCTACATGGATGATTATAGTCTTTCACGGTTTGGTGCTTCTATGTCTGTCGGTGCAGAGCATGTCATGAGTGAGCAAAGTCTGCTCAATTCGCAAACCTAAGTTCTACATGATAGCACAAAAAGATGTTAGCGTCATCAGGATCAAGACCGCAGCATATGTGCTTGTTAAGCAGCTAAAATGGAGAGGACAGCACCCGCTGTAAAGTGATGTTAATCATACAATACCTAATGGTAGGAAAAGGTAATGATAATTGATAGGGAATTCTTATGATAAGAGCACCAAACCGTGACATGCTCTGCACCGACAAAGTGAATTGAGGAAGTGAGATTAGAGAACCGATAGTAAATAAATAAATTTTACACTATTAGAGTACAATCTTCATACACACGCGGTGAGAATTTACAAAAAAATCTGATAGGATTTTTATCGGATATAGCTG
>Ga0307517_10014434_pt1 | contig 10610 bp, 8 predicted proteins | sample 23_EM_MG_FD_194515 | JGI IMG/M metagenome (GOLD analysis project Ga0307517, IMG submission 194515) | Populus trichocarpa ectomycorrhiza microbial communities from riparian zone in the Pacific Northwest, United States - 23_EM | ecosystem: Host-associated > Plants > Roots > Unclassified | place...
TTTTTTTAAAGCTGTTTTTTTTCTTTGTTTTTTTAAAGCTGTTTTTTTTTTGTTTTTTTTAATGAATATTTTTTTTGTTTATTTTTTTTAATGTTAATTTTTTTTTATTTAGTTATTAAACTTTCATGGCACGGATTCCGGGTTTGACGGGTTAACCTGAATTTTTTTTTCTGGTTTTTCTTTTTAATTAATTTTTTTGTTTAATTTAGTTTGTTAATATTAAATTTTTTTCTATTTAGTTATTGAACTTTCCTGACACGGATTCCGGGTTTGACGGGTTAACCCGGTTAATTTTGGATTAACCCGTAAATTTGTTTTTTCCTATTCAGTTATCAAACTTTCATGACACGAATCTCAGGTTTGACGGGTTAACCTGGTTTTAAGGGTTAATCCAGTTAATTCTGATTTTTTTTTTCTTTTTCTTCATTAGTTTTTTTCTTCATTTAGGCTTTTTTTTTCTTTGTTTTTTTCTTTTAAAATAATCTTTTTTTGTTTAGTATTTTTTTTTGCTTTTTTCTTTTTTTTCTTTTTAATTATTTTTTTTTAAATTTAGTTTGTTAATATTAAATTTTTTTCTATTTAGTTATCAAACTTTTATAACACGGATCTCAGGTTTGACGGGTTAACCCAGTTAATTCAGATTTTTTTTCTTTTTCTTCATTAGTTTTTTTCTTCTTGTAGGTTTTTTTCCTTTGTTTTTTTTCTTTTTAATTAATCTTTTTTTTGTTTAATTTAGTTCATTAATATTGATTTTTTTATTTAGTTATCACACTCTCATGACACGAATCTCAGGTTTGACGGGTTAACCCAGTTGATTCAGATTTTTTTTCTTTTTCTTCATTAGTTTTTTTCTTCTAATTTCATCTTTTAATATTATAATTAATCCACAGTGAAAAGGTTGGGCAATTTTTTTTTTGTTATTTTCTTTGTTTCTTTTTAATGAATTTTTTTTAGTTTGTTAATGTTAAAGTTTTTTCTATTTAGTTATCAAACTTTTATGACACAGATTCTGGGTTTGACGGGTTAACCCAGATTTTTTTTTTCTGGTTTTTCTTTTTAATTTTGTTTGTTAATGTTAATTTTTTTCTATTTAGTTATCAAACTTTCATGACACGGATCCCGGGTTTGACGGGTTAACCCGGCTAATTCTGGGTTAACCTGTAAATTTTTTTTTTCCTATTCAGTTATCAAACTTTCATGACACGAATCTCAGGTTTGACTGGTTAACCTAGTTTGAAGGGTTAACCCAGTTAATTTAGATTTTTTTTCTATTTCTTTATTAGTTTTTTTCTTCATGTAGGCTTTTTTTTCTTTGTAACCTAATTTAGTGGGTCAACCCAGTTGATTCAGATTTTTGTTCCTTTTTCTTCATTGGTTTTTTTCTTCCAATTTCATCTTTAAATATTGTAATTAACTATAACTAAAAGACATCAACCTTTTTTCTTCCAATTTCATGACACGAATCACAAGTTTGACGGGTTAAACCAGTTGATTCAGATTTTTTTTCTTTTTCTTAAGTAAGTTTTTTCTTTGAATTTCATCTTTTAATATCAATTTGATTAAGAATTAAACTTTATGATTTGTTTTGTTTATTGTTCATTAGATTATTGTGATCTCATGAGAGGATTTTACTGTACCCCTCCTTGCAAAGCTCTATTTATCGGAATAATGCTTTGCTTTATTGTTTTTTTTCTTTTCAATTATTTTTTTTAATTTCATTCTGTAATATTAATTTTTTTCCTTTTTAATTATCACACTTTTATAACATGACTTTGCAGCCAAACCCATATCCAAGGCTCCGGGTTTGATGTTGTAACTAAATTCACTTAAACTTGGGTCATGCAAGTTTGATATTATTATTAATATTATAAATATAACTTCTAGGTTAGACGTAGCAGACAAATTTAATTTTTTTAAGTATAGTTTCGTAGAAAGACCTAACACTTTTAGATCATTAACTATTTTTTCTTTTATATTTTTTATGTAAAAAAAATTAACCCCGCACCACAGCACAGCCGTGTTTCTAGTTTAAGTTCTAAGTGGACTCGGAACGAACAAGATACTGCTACATCGCACGGGATTTTCATCCTTGTGTTTATTTTTCGTCAAACTCTTACCGTCTTTTCTTTCTATGTATTGCCATGTTCTAGCAACAAGTGGCTTCCTTAGAAACGATATGGCCGCCTTGACAATGAAAGGCGAAGAACAAAATACCACTACTGATCATGGGTGTGTGACAGGCCTTTTTACTTGTTTTTTCTCTTCTTGTTTTCATCTAACATGTAGACACTCTAACCCTAAATGCATCACACGCATTAATAACTCGATAATTTTAGGCAGGTGACTTGCGATTTTATTTTTGCCCTTTTCGTTGTCTATAGGACTAGTTCAAAGAAGAGAAAATTGACAATGATCTCTGGATCATCCTATATTCCCATGGAAAAACTTGGGACGCTACAGGGCGATGATGCCCATTTTATTTGCGCAGAGAAGAAAACAGTTGGGGTGGCAGATGGTGTGGGTGGTTGGTCCCAACATGGCATTGATGCAGGAGAATATGCTAGACAACTCATGAGCAATGCTGAATATGCAGTAGTGAATGGCGAGCCAAACAGCAAAGTTGATCCCAGAAAAGTTCTGGATGCTGCTTATTCAAAGACCAAAGTTAAAGGATCCTCCACAGCATGCATTTTAACACTAGATCAAGACGAAGTACGTTGTTTATCCTCTTGAACCCCATAAATTCGTAATGTTAAAATTTCATGTAAATATTTGGTGTGTAATACGCTTTCTTTCTCTCGTTTTTCCTTTTCTTTTTCCTTATATAGGGCTTGACAACAGTGAACATGGGAGATAGTGGATTTTTGGTGATTAGAAAGGATGGAGATGTATACAAATCACCAATTCAGCAATATTCTTTCAACTGCCCTTATTAGTTGCAAGATAATGACAGGAGTAGAACCCCTAGTGGCGCACAGGTACGGTGAATTTCTATTAATTGTATTTATATTTGTATCTGTTAGTATCATTTTAGGTTTATTTTGTAGCAGGTTAACCTGAATTGCCAAGGATTTTTTTCAGCTTTTAGAAGTACAAGAACCAAAATTGCTATTGATTTTTTTTTCTTTATTGAATTTATAGGCTCATTATAATGGTGTTTTATAACATATTAATTGAAAACCACTACAAGTGCAGGTGACGACACTTCCAGTTGAAGCAGGGGACGTCATTGTTGCTGGCACAGATGGGCTGTTTGATAACTTGTATCCAAGGCAAATAGAAGAGCTTGTTAGGACAAAGATTGAGGGAGGCTCAGATCCACAGGATGTTGCTTGGGCAGTGGCTGGACAAGCTTACTGCACATCGATGGATAGAGAAGCTTTTACTCCATTTACAGAAGGTTCTTTGGAAGCTGGAAAATCAAGTGTTGGAGGCAAAGAAGATGACATTACCGTTATAGTTTCTTGCATTGTTGACGACAGTTTATGAAAGTTTTATATCAAAATCGAATTAAAATCCAGTGATTTTGCTAGAAAATCTTGTTTCCGAAACTATAAAAGTTGGGGGGGGGGGGGTGATAATAAATAGATGCTGCAAACCTAGAGAAAAATATGCTGCAGAAAACATTCGAACACCCCCCTTGGTAATCCAACGTTTACTTTTCTACTACCACAATTTGAAATTGAATATTCTCAATTTGGACCTAATTGACAACTTTGGGGGCATGATCCATAGAACTTCTTCACAACCAATTGCATAAACGCACAGAGAACATCTCATATAACACAGCATACACAGAATTCCGAGCCACATGAGAGAAAGGGGGAAACCTTTAACAATGATATTCCTTGAATCTAAATAACCTTGGGCAGTTTGCAAAATGTATGGCACATTTACAAGAGATTTACAAACCTTTCAACTCTAAGTTCAACCAATAATGAGGTGCTCTGACCTCCCCTGTCCAGTAATCTGCACTGCAGAACAAGATGCCGAAGTATGTTTTGTAGAAAAGAAACTCTGTTTGCAAGGCTGCTCATTCGCTCAATAAGTTTCACTTCGCAAATCGCAGTGTCCACTCTGCAGCTAGTTCATCATGTTTTGCTCTATCTGCCAAGTACAAGTGGGCAATGCCAGGGACAAGAGGATTGTCTGCAGTGAGGAGAACACCCAAACGTTAGTAAAACATCAGAATATTTAATATGAAGGTGGTCTCTGGGATGCCAAACATAAATAGCCAAAAGGGTTTTCACATAGTTTTTACTGTACATATAAAACCTGAAAACTTGGTTTTCCGTTGGGTGTTCATCACAGTGTAATTGAAATCGGAAAGTGAAGACTTTCAACAAGAATATGCCCCACGAAATTTTTTTCCTTGACAAAAAGGTATGACCGTGGTTTCACAAGATTATATAAAATGTTCCCCATTGCCAACCAACAAAACTCCTATGGTCATCAAAATTGAACAAAGAAATACATATTTGTCAGAAATAATATGGAAGTAAAAATCAACCAGCCTGCAACTAAAATAGCAGTCATTGTAAAGGCCAGAACCCAAATATCTGCCACGAAACCCGAGCTAAAGGAAAAAAAAAAGAATTTATAGAATATTAAGAAGGCAAGAAAAATTACAGGGATCAGGGTGAGTGAAAATCGATCTGATTGCAAGTAGCACTTTAGTAATTGTAAGAGCTGGACTCCAACTATCCTTCAGGATGTCCAAACTAAGGTTGCCGGCAGAATCAACATTGCAATGGTAGATACGAGTCTTGAACACTACCTGTAAAATAATCTTATAAGTAAAAGAACGAACATAGAAAGTGGAGCATCAAAACACCTTACTCCTTTCACCATCACCAAAAATATGCTTTCATGCAGTTGTGCTTATATTCAATCTTCCTTGATATGGCTCAGAGTCAACTAATGATGGAATGGTTGGAAATGTACAAGTTAGCAGTCAAAGGTCCTAAAATCTAATACGATAATTCATTATATTATTAACAACACCTTGGCAATGTCACGACTATATTTGATGCGTAAAACATTATGTTAGATCCATGGATGTAAACTATACACAAAGGTTCATTGAACTGCTATAATTACATTTCAGAAAAGGAGTTCCTTTTAATTCTTAAATGTTCCATCTTCATGAGTTATCCTCGATTCTCTCACTTGCTGTCTTCTGATGTAACTAGAAATGCAGGCCATCAACAGAATAATTATCACAGAAGAGCGCACATAAGATCTAGGACTGCTATTTTTTGTAATCCAACTAGGCATCACAATGGTGCCACGGCCAACAGGGTCCAACATCACCTATTACTTCGGTAGAGTTAGAAAAGGAACCCTTGTGCTCTTGAGCTTCAACATAAAATTTTGAAAGATTTTGACTCCTATTTCATTATAATCTTTCAAGTAAGCTTACCGAGAAGTAGATCAACCACATAAATCAATAATCTCACGTCTAAGATGAAAAACTCAGCAGATATGTATATATGCATGGCAATCAACTAATTGGATGTAAATGCACATACCTTTGGAGGTTTGAATGGATAATCACTTGGAAACGTTAGGTCAAGGAAAAATATTCCGCCTTGGTATGGCGTTCCTACAAAACATATGAAGCATACCAGGAATGAAACCCTATAACATGGAAAAATAAGCAAAACTGAAAAGAGAACCCCAGTATGATGAAGAACAAGCTACCAGTTCCTAGAGGGCTGTTTAATAAGGAACACGATCAAATAAGACCTTCAATCTTATATCAAATAAGACCTTCAATCTTATATTCTCCAATTTCATTGCTAGAACCAAAAGTTGAAACTTATTTATAATCCAAACAAACTACATCCAAATTACTAGGAAAATAAAAAAGACAGTTTGATCAGTGACAGCTAGCTTTGTCTAAATTAAGCTCAGCAGCAATAACGCATGGAAGTTTCAAAAAGCATAATCCTCAAGACATACTCAGTTAAACTAAAGCTGAGAACTTTATAAAGATTAACAAAAAACAAGAAAAGCAACAAGAACCCATTACTCACAAAGACAAGAAAAGTAGTGTGAAGTAGAGGAAATAACCTGGAGGCCCGATGACGGTGGAGATCCAATGGTAAAGATTATCACCTTTGGGTCCAGCAGAGCAATCAGGAGGTGGGTCCATGTTAAGTTCAGTCATTTCTCGTTGTATTCTTTTCCCTGATGTTGAAACTGATGATGGTGATACCCAAGAACTTGTTGCTGTTGCTGATGATCCTCCACCTCCTGCCATTGAGATGCCTCCTTGGCTATTCATTTAACCACAAGAAACCTGACACTTCACAGAGGGGGGTGTAGGGATGGAGAAGCAGTGCAGAGGATTTTGTGAGGTGATGAATAACCCGACAGGTCGTTAATTGGTTACCTTGCTATTCATTTAACCATAAGAGCATCTACAATGGAAGACCAAAAGAAGAGCCAATTTTTTTTTATATTAATTTTGTAACTCTAATAGAATAATTAAGTAAAAAACTAAAATGATTTTTTTAAAAACAAATTCATTTCTATATATTTATAAAAAAATCAAAATATTAAAATAAATTATTTAAAAAAATTATTAATTGAATTTTTTTAATAGTTCTTTCTTTAAAAAAATTATTAATATTAAATATATTAAAATAAAAATAAATTATTAAAATAATTTTTTTATTGAAATGCATATAAAAAACCATATTTACATTTTTTTTAAAAAAATCATTTGACTTAACTTTCATGATTGGAGATGCCCTAGGAAACCTCAAACTTCATAGGGAGGTAATGGATAGCCGACAAGTCGTTAATTGTGACCAAAATGGGATTTGCAGCCGACCAGTAGGTTGATAAGGGAAAGGTGTATAGGAAACGGAAGCAAATATTAGAGTATAATTTTAGTTTTATTTAGATAAATATGTTTTTACATTCATACATTTTTAAAAATTTAATTCATTGTTTCAAATTAAAAATTATTATTTTTACCAATTTAACGCATCATGTGGCTACTTTGCTTTAGAGAAAAGATAATGCTAACTTCATGAATTAATGAAGTGAAAATAATATTATTCTAGGAAAATTAATACATTCAATAATGAAATAACTGATAAGAGCAAAATGGAATACATTTTTTTATTGAAACAACTTTGAGACATTTGTCAAATTTTGCGTTTTGTCTACAAGAATATTTAACTAGAAACATTAACTGTGTTCGGTAACGTAATACTGTTATATATATATATGTGTGTGTGTGTATTAAATGAGAAGTGTAGTAATAATTATTTTTTAAAATATTTTTTTATAAATATATTAAAAAAAAATTATGTTCCATATTAGTATATAAAAATAATCTTAAAACATTAGAAAAAAATTAATTTAAAGAAAAAACATTTTTTAAAAAAAATTAATTTTTTTCAAATGTAAAAATAAACAGGCTAAAATCTGATACATAGAAGGCCTAATCCTAAATTGTTTTTGGAGAGTCAACTTTTATTACAACAAAACAACCCTTCAAAATGATTTGACAATGTCTATGGACAACAAATCGTCATCAAATCAATCTGGAATGTAAGGAGAATTCTTTATGCTTTTTGGCGGTTTGCTTGTGAATCAAGGCAACAACGGTTTGCATTAAATTTTGGCGACTCCATAAACTGGAGAATATATCAAGGCCAGTAGGGTAACATTGATTCACAACAAGCTGTCTACAGTAATATCACAAGAGGCACAGGCCATAGCAGCAGTTAAATCTTGCAAGACATGAAGTATTTCAAGATGCCGACAACAGGCTGTCTGAACTTGATATACAGAAACAGTACAAAACATGGTAATAGTTAATTCTTCGAAGACACCTCCGAGCATTTGAAAACCCGGACGGCAGAATCACTCTCACATATCCCGATCCTGCATGTCCTTCACGGCTTTCTCAATTGCTGGTATATTCTTCCTCAAGGTCGACCATTGTTCCTCGTTTAAGCTTATTCCTGAGAGGAGAGAACAAGAAAGGGTTAAGCAAAACCTTCATATATTAGCAGCATGAAACACAACTGGGCTTAATGCTTTAAAGAAACAAAATAGTTAATCAACATGGCCTGACTTACACATGTCCAAGCATGTGTGCACAGAAAAAAAGAGCCTAATGACCATAATCCAATAAGACAGAATATCCAAAGGCTTTATTGTAACAGAGTCTTCAACAAAATTTGTCAATTTTGTCACACATTTTATCTTAGATGCAGGACTTTGAATGAATATGAGCTGTGTTTCCAACAGAAATCCTTTTCAATACACACAAATGATAAAACTGACTCTTAGATAAAAAGCCAAAAACCTTGCACGGATTCCAGTAAACACTCATAATGCATAGTTGTACTCTTGGATTCTTCTTCCTTTTATTCTGAAATACGCATATTATCAAGTCCACAAGGTTTTATTTCAATGTCATTCCCATATTTTCTGAATTGCCTCTATGTTTGATGAACATGAAAAGAAAAGTAATCTCCTGAAGATTGGACTTGGTGAAACTATAGCTTCCAGGCAAATCACGCTGCATTGAGTAACTGCCCTAAAGCAGGATGCAGGACACTTCACTACACTGCATTGAGTAACTGCCTTAAAGCAGGATGCAGGACACTTCACTACACCGAAATCAAAATCTAAGCATACCCAAATCCCTTAGGTTTCCAACGTAAATCATAGAACTGTATGAGCCATCATACAAAACCACACAAATGGAATGACCACAAGCATCAAACATTAATCTAACACCAGAAGATCCGTTGAGAGAAAATCACACAAAGATAAAAGATATTGAGTCAAGATGCCCAAAATCAGATTGCTCAAGTGATAAAACAAGATTTGAAATTGACTACCGCACAACTCAACCAGAGAAAATGGCTGACCCTCACAAAATTAACCGAATAATCCTTTAAGCAGAAGGATTGAAAAACCAAACATCCATAACCAACATCTTAATTTATAACTTCTCTCAGCCTATACAATTATACACCACTGATTAATCCACCAAACTCGGAGAATCAGACAGTCGTGACTATGATGATCGTCAAAAAACTTCAATTTAACTAGAAAAAAAATCCTCCAAACCCACAACTTGAGTTACAAACCAATCTTATTTTGCATCAATACAAGAAACCCACATAGAAAAACACAAAACTAAACAAAATAATAGAAAAAAACCAAAGCAGCATATAACATTTTGAAAAAAAAAATTCCACAATTTAATAAATAATCTACCTTTAGTAGTAGGTCTTTCTGCTCCACCGTCATAGTAATACTCCCTTATTGACACCAAATTTGCTCCTCTGAAATTCTGTATTGTCACTTTTCTCTTAGCTGACAACTGTCAATCAAAAGCAGCAAAAAGAAACATTCAATATTCATTAACAAACCTAACATCTCAAAATTAACATTTCCAAAGCTAAGACCAAAAAGGGGGGAGAAGGGGTTAGGGTTTTGCACTAACCCTGCAAATGACAAGATTGCCCTCATCATCATACTCTTGCTCCTGCTTGCCTGTTTCTTCTTCATCGTCTTCTTGTTTGGCCTTTTGTTCTTCGAGGAAAGAATTAACGACGTGTCTAACATAAGTCTTGTACTCAGATTTATCAAGGTCAAGGTCAAGCTTGTTGGATGCTAACCTACGAATCTGATGTTCAGTTGTAGTTTCCATGTCAGATTCTTCCAAGATTTCTCGTACTGTTTCTTTGATTTGCATTCTGAGTTTGGGTTCCATGTTTTCTTTCCTTTCTATTTAGGGTTCTAAGGATTCTTATTGTGACACTAAATGAAAATAAAAATCTAATACAGTGGGAGGGAGGGAGGGAGGGTAGATATAGATTCTCTAACACTAGTGATTAGGCGTGATTATTAGGTGTTAACTGTTTCGTGCTTTCGGTTTTTAACTTGCATTATTTGGAAAGTACAAGATAGTGTTCTTTTCTACCAAAGTTTGGTCAAGTTTTTCTAAATATATACATGTATAAAAAAATAATTTTATAAAAATAAACAAAATTATAAAACTCAATTTTCAATTAAATAAATAATAAGCTTAAAAAAACAAAATCGAATAAATTTTTTAATTCTAAATTAATTTTTCAAGCTCGCAACCCATAAAATCTTATATTCAAGTTCAATAAAAAAGCTTAGTTTCAACTACTTTAATATTGAAAATAAAATTGAAAAACAAATATTAATTTTAAAAATATATCAAAGTAAAGAAAAAAAATAACAATTAGAATATAAGAAAAAAAATTAAGGGTGATAAAATCATAAAAAAAATTAATTTAAAAAATTATCATACATAAAACAAATAATAAAAAAAAAAATTAAATTTGACAGATAAAAAAAAGAATGAAATTTAAAAAAAAATATTTTATAGATTATTTTAAATAAAATAAATAGTAGTCAAAACAACATGAATAAAATCCAAAGAAAAACTAAATCCAATGATTGCTTTGAAATTTTGAAGGGTATAACATAGAAAAAAAAAGAGAGAAAAAAAAAAGGTTATAAATATCAAATTGAAGATCTGTTGACCACATGCTCCTCTCAGAGATGAAAGACCTGCATCGATGATTTAAATTTACTTT
>Ga0307517_10014436_pt1 | contig 10610 bp, 5 predicted proteins | sample 23_EM_MG_FD_194515 | JGI IMG/M metagenome (GOLD analysis project Ga0307517, IMG submission 194515) | Populus trichocarpa ectomycorrhiza microbial communities from riparian zone in the Pacific Northwest, United States - 23_EM | ecosystem: Host-associated > Plants > Roots > Unclassified | place...
TCATGATCTCTCAAGATACCTTTAAACCAATCAAGTCAACTAAATAATATTGAGATAACTTTCACATAATTTACTTTTAAATTCAGCTAAGTAAAGAGTTAAGTTAAGAGGTTTTTTTTGGTTAATTTATCCTTTTGTTCTCAATTTTGTCTTTAGATTTTTTTATCGGTCAACTAGGTTATCTTTGAACAGGTCAAGTTGATAAAGTCGGGCTGGAGTCACTCCTACACGATTTAATTTTAAACCAAGACAAGGCAAGAAGTTAAGTACAAGGTTTTTTATATCAATTTCATTATTTTTTTATAAATTCCATCCTTTCTTTTTTTAATAATCGATCTAGATGCCTTTGGATTGGCCAAACCTACTGATCATGTTGAAAAAACTTTCATATAGTTTAATTTTAAACATAAACTAGATAAAAAATTAGATTAAGATGTTTTAAAATTAACTCTCGTTAAGCTAGATTTAAAAAAAAATATCAAGTAGTTATTTATAAATGGTATGTTTTTTTTTCATATTCAAAAATGTTAGATTAAGATGTTTTAAAATTAACTCTCGTTAAGCTAGATTTAAAAAAAAATATCAAGTAGTTATTTATAAATGGTATGTTTTTTTTTCATATTCAAAAATGTTTTGATCTAGCCTTTAAACTAGTTTTTATCCAAAAGAAAAACACATGCGAATGTGATGTCACGATATTTAGTAGATGCTTGAGAGTGAGTTTTAACTTTTTTTATTAAAATTTGATTTTTTTTCTTCAAATTAATTTTATTTAGTATTTTTTTAATAGTTTTTATGTGTTGATACCAAAAATAAATTTTAAAAAATAAAAAAAATTATTTTGATATTTTTTCAAGTAAAAAATACTTTTAAAAACAACTGTTACCACACTATCAAACACATTTAAAAAGCCTTTTTGGTATTTACAATAACAATTATTTTTTAAAATATTTTTTATTTAAAAATATATTAAAACTATATATTTTTTTAATTTTTAAAATTTATTTTTGATATTAATATATTTCATCTCAAAATATAAAAAAATAAATTTTAAAAAATAAATTTCACATCTTTATCATACTTCAATCATTATGTAATGTGTTTGGTTGGTTTTAGAGTATCTATTCGCCCGCCCGCCATCTGTTCTGCAAAATGACACAGAGAGAAACTCATTCATCTTCTTCTTCTTCTTCTTCTTCTTTTTTTAATTTTATTAGTGCTTTAAGCTGCTTGCTTTAACTTTCAAGTCAGATAAATGTAGTAGAACAAGGTATATAGCTCCAACATGTACTCTTTTCTTTTTCCTGCTAGGAGTAGTTGATTTCAATCAAAAAAGTTCTTTTTCATGAAAAAAAGATATATTGTTATGGCACCAAATAACTTCCAAGTAATGTTTATTATTATTATTATTATTATTATTATTATTAAGGAACATAAAGGAATAAGCGTTCTTGTATCTGGGCTTTTCTTGATTTTGTTTTTTGATGGGCTAGACTCTAGAGAGTTGATATGTTTGAAGCATGATAAAAAGCCTGTACCTTCTATTATATTTCAGGTATTAAGGACATTGAATTGAATCGGCAGTGTGTGATAGATGGCATTAAGGCGCTTATTTGGGTTCTCAGAAGGGGAGTTGATGCGGTCAGTTTGTAAGCCTTGCTCTAGATTAATGAGGCAAACAGCTGGAATTTTTAGTGTTGTAGGAGCTTTTGGTTTCTAGATTCTCTGTAGGTTGCATTATGGTATGTTCTACTGTCCCTATTACGTTGTTCGTTGGCATTTGCTCTGTTTCAGTATAATGCTTTTGATGTTGTTAAATGACTGAAATGCGTGTATGCATCATCATCTTGCTTTTGGTGATATTTGTCATGTTACTGATTGTAAAGGTCATATACGATCAAGTCTTGAAAATGAGGTTGCATAAAGCTCGTGCCTTGTATTGTTGGAGGAGGTTTTGAACTTAGTGATCTTCCAGACAAAGTTGAGCACTTCGTTTCCAAAATAAGCATACGAATTGACATCCTAACATGAAAGATTGGCCATAATTTGCCATCAAACCGAATATCACAACATACAATTGTGATCATGATGATAGTCTTTATTGGTTGTATCTTGGTCTTGGAGGAGAGTCGTTGAAGATACTAAACTAGTATTTAAAGATGGGCAGTCATGAAAAACTCGGGGAAGACTTGTAAATGGAAGGGTTTAATCTAATTGGTGTTCCTTCTTAAAGAAACTACTGGGATCATTTGAGGGGATCTCATGCGTGTGTTGGGGTTGAATCAAATGGTATTCTCATTTTATTGACGCAATCTTGTTTTACTAACTTAATCTATTAAGTGTGTAATCTTACGAACATTATCCAGTAAAGCATCCTGGAATTTCAGATGATATGCCTGATATGACTAAGGTCATATAGATGACTGTCTCTGTTGCAATGGAGATATAAAAACCTATTAAAATGCGAAAAGATCAAAGAAAGGTGTTAAAAGTTTGTCAAACCATGGCAATATCCTGGAGATCAAGCGTGTTGATCTTTGAAGAAATCTTGAGTTGATTGTAAGTTGAAATATTTAAAGATTGAGTTGTGGTAAAATCTTGAGTTAGTTTCATGGTGTGCTGTTGAAACAGCTTCGATACCCAAGTCATAGGTACAACATACTGTAGATACGGAAAAACAAGTAAAAAACTAGAACATTAAAAGTAGCATCACGTATATCAAAGCATTGGAAACTGCATGATGCGAGGAATTGCAGCTACAATGCGTCTTTCTGAAGCAGTTTGGATTTGGTGCTTCTGAATTAATTTTTTTCAGCTTTTCGTTGATCATAAGACAGGCTAAATGATATTTTGATATGTGCATTTGGAAGGATTTCTAGTCCATTGTTGTTTTCCAGTTGTGTAGCCTGTTTTTCAATTTTGGTACACATTTAGCTATGGTTTTATCATTTCATATTCTGTATTCAACTAAACATTCAATGTTCACCTATCATTGTTCATGCAGGTCCTAGAATTACAAATCCTAGGAGTCTTCTCGGTGGGCTGCTTGTGGAGCTGTATGTTGGAGTTCAACTTCTGCTCTGCTGGTCCGCCTTTTCAGCCCAGAATGTGAACCCCAGAATATAGCTGCTTTATGACAAAGTAAAATGGCAATAGGTTACCCATGAGGGTTGAATTATGCTGTGGTAAATGAGCAATTTGAGACAATACATTTTCTCGGTTGACCACCAGGACCGAATTCATGCAGTGCCTGATTGTCCAATAGTTTGATTTTTTTATCAAATGACTGATTGAGTCTTGAATCAGCCCCCTCTGAGAGGCTGGAGTCAGAAGAGAACATACTTTTAGAATAGGGATTCGAGACAGAGCAGAGCCGTAGCTCTTATCAATGTTTGGAAAGGTAAAATAGCTATTGATGGGAGGCCTATTCTCAATTTTTTATGTTGTTTAATATTCTTGTGATTATTCGATCTGGGAAAGGTTCTTTAACACTCCTCTCACTTGCAGCACATATTTTAGGGCACATCGAGTGATGATACTACATGATATTTCCCAGGCCGTTGACCCTCCTTAAGGCTTCACTACCGTATTGAATAAGATAGTTGAGTCTGGGTTCATCCAAAAAATTCAAGTCTTGTGATGAGTGATCTATTATATTGTTTTAATTGTTGGACGTGGGATAGGTGCTTTAAAAAGTGCAACCACACCTGAGAGATAGCAGGAAGTTTCAGCAAGTTTTGTTCCGGGAGCTTCAAGGCGACGTATTAGCCTGATTATTAATTTCTTGTATATATGGAATTCCATTACACTTTCTGTAAACAATTTGGCATCAAGCTGGATCACAAGCTTGGAAACACATGTAGATGATTTAGATTCTAACTAGCTAGGATAAATATTGTAGCCTTTTTCCAAGAGATCAAGTGACTTGTAATTTGACTCTATGCAAAATTATAGCTAGCCTAGACTTCTTAGAGGCAAACCAGAACCCAACAAGAGTACACATAATCTTATAGCTAGCTTAACATGAAACAAGTCAGTAGAGGGTAGAAATGTGACAAAGCGTTCTGAATGATTTTGCTTCACACAAACACGCATCTATATATGTATGTATCTGAAGTAAATTAAAGTTAAAAATCTCAACTTTTTGTTATTGGTTTTGACTTGAGATTTATTTGATCATCATCAACAAAACAAAACGAGTGAGTGAGTGATTTGAAACATTTCATTTGATGTTGATACTAAACTTATCGTTCAACTTTGCTTTCCGTGGAAATGGAGGACTACTTCCCTTGCATCACAAATTGTCCATGAAAACCACCATGCCTGCTGCTTCTGCTAGCTCATCCTCTTTTGTTGAGGACTTGTGAGTTTAACCCATTCAACTAAAGGCAGATGATCAATTACGCGTACATATAGGAGGGTGTCTGTCTAGTGATCATGCACAGCTCCAAATTTCTTTTGACATGACGCGCTCCTTTTTCTTGCACCATCTTCTATCAAGCCCCGCTTTAATTCCCTTGAAACAGTCCAAAATTGGTTGTCGTGCCGGATTGGTAAGAACGCAGCACTGAATTAAGAATACATTACAATAATGGTTTCTCGGCTTCACTCTCAGAGGTTTTTTAACACAAAGCTTGGCCTTTTAGTATCAGCAAAGGTCGAATGGAGGACAGAACAGAAGCTTTTAAAATTGTTAGTTGCAGAGCACAAGTGGGCATAAACAAATCACAAAAGATCAACGTATTTACAGGTCTAATCACTCTTAATAATAATTCATTGCCATCACCTCCAGGCATATATATATATGCCTGGAGGTGATGGCAAATATTTTAAAATTTACGACAGAACACGTAAAAAAAAATACAGAGCCTAGAGTTAAAACCATTCAACAGAGTAGATGCTTGCTTCCTTTGACGAGATTGAAATTACACTTTGGTATGTACGAGGGAGGAACGAAAACAGCTTGAAATGACAAGCAAGAAATCATTAGAATCGGCTTTTGTTAGGGGAATAATGACTCCTCCTCCTCCTCCTCTAACTAGTAACACTGATACAAAAAGAAAAGGACGTTTTTCTTGATTGAAAATGTCCGCCAGCTAATCTTTGATATAAATTAATAAATTATAAGTAACCTCGACTAGTCCCTAATGTTTGATATTATTATCAATTGAATTTTAAATCCCATGATTTTATCAATTATGTCCCGAAATTAGACAATATCACCCTCTCTGTTCATCCACTATTAGCGACTGTTTAAAATCCACCATAGATATACTTTCAACATTAAATCATGATAAACTCCTCGCTACTTCATTATTTTATATAAGAGGAAAGTGGAGAGAAAAATTTTCTATAACTGTCGACTAAAACTATGGTTTGTTTTCATGCCTTGAATGAAAGCATAAACAAAGATTTAAAAAAAAAAAACAGTTATTAACAGAAAATTGATGGAGCGTCAGCATTGTTTAATATTAGATTATGTTTAGAATAAAATAAAGATTTTTGTAGCTAAATTAATAATCAAATAATACATTTAATAAAATTTTAAAATGCGTGATGAATTCACAATAGTAATAGATAAAGTTTATTATTGATTGTTACAATAAATTTACCTTTGTATCTCTTCGTAGAAAAATTAAAAAGTTAAAATATGAAGGTATTTTAGTTTTTTATGCTGATTCATTAGTTGTTAAAAAATTAAACATGAATATTATTATTATTATTTTAGATTATTTTATACAATAAAAATACTTTTCTATCTCTACTGTCGATTATCGTACTGTCAATAAAAATACTTCTCTTTTGGACTTTGCACAAACTCTACTTCTTTGCCTCTTTGATAACGCGGCTTCGTTTCACCTGTACTATGAACATCAAAGATAATGTTTTTATTGCGATGCAATCTGCGGTGCACAAACGGTTTCTTAACTCCTTGTTATCGAGCAATATAATATAAGTAGAAGAACATTTCAAATATTCCATGACATTGGAGTTTCTTACAATGCTCGTGTGAGTAACACTCGAACATTTTATTTTTTTTCTTCTTTGTTATCCATTGAAGACACACTCATTTGAGTAAAGATTCAACAAGATCGTCCCCGTTGTTTCTTACAGAGATACCATTTTCTTTTTTCTTGAAATGGACCCGGTCATGGTGAACATTGAACAAAGTCGAAGCATTTTGTGAGTGAAAATCTGACACAAAGTTACCAAGACAAGAACAAAGGTATCTAGTTCCATTGGCCACTAGGGTTGGGATGTGGTGTCACGTAATTATCGAACTAGTTTAAGTTTAGTGAAGTTTGTGTTTTCCAGATGTCACCGAAACATTATTTTTCTCCTTTCGTCTCTTCCTTGCCTTCATCATTGCCATCATCTTACCTCTCCCTCTCCTTCTCTCCATTTTTCCTCCTCCATGCCATGGCTTCCTCCTCCTTAAAACACCATAAAAGCCACTCCCTCAACGGCTTCACCACCCCCGCCAAGAGAACAAAACTTTCTTTCATTTCTGACTCTGAAATCCAATCAGAATTCTCCCACCATGACCAAACCATCGCTCGGATCAACAACGGCAGCTTTGGGAGCTGCCCTCAATCTGTCATCTCAGCCCAACAAAACCTCCAGCTCCAGTTCCTCCGCCAGCCAGATAACTTCTACTTCAACACCCTCAAACCCTCTATACTTCATTCACGCTCCTTAATCAAATCTTTGGTAAACGCTCATTCTGTTGATGAAATCTCCCTTGTAGACAACGCCACCACCGCTGCTGCTATTGTGTTACAAAACTGTGCATGGGGTTTCAACGAAGGAAGGTTTAGCAAGGGAGATGTTGCTGTCATGTTGCATTATGCTTATGGTGCTGTCAAGAAGTCTGTTCAGGCTTATGTCACGCGCGCTGGAGGGGAAGTTATTGAGGTACACTTGCCCTTCCCTGTTGCATCAAAGGAGGAGATTGTGAGTGAATTTAGAAAGGCCTTAGCGAGAGGGAAAGAAAATGGGAAGAAGAAAGTCAGGTTGGCTGTGATTGATCATGTTACTTCGATGCCTAGTGTTGTTATTCCTGTTAAAGAATTAGTTAAAATTTGTAGAGAGGAAGGTGTTGACCAGGTTTTTGTTGATGCTGCTCATGGAATTGGGTGTGTTGATGTTGATGTGAGAGATATTGGGGCTGATTTTTATACTAGTAATTTGCATAAGTGGTTTTTTTGCCCTCCTTCTGTTGCCTTTTTGTATTGCAGGAAGAGAGGAGAGGATGGTAAAGGGGGTGATCTGCATCACCCTGTTGTGTCTCATGAGTATGGTAATGGATTGGCTGTAGAGAGTGCTTGGATTGGGACTAGGGATTATAGTGCTCAGTTGGTGGTTCCGGCGGTTTTGGAGTTTTTTAATAGGTTTGAAGGTGGGATTGAGGGAATTAAGAAGAGGAATCATGAGAAAGTTGTGGAGATGGGGGAGATGCTGGTGAAAGCTTGGGGGACTAATCTTGGGTCTCCACCGGAGATGTGTGGGAGTATGATTATGGTTGGATTGCCTGCTTGTTTGGGGATTTCGAATGATCCGGATACTTTGAAGTTAAGGTCACACTTGAGAGAGCATTTCCAGGTTGAAGTTCCTATTTATTTTAGGGCTCCAGTTGATGGAGAAGTTGATTCAATTACTGGCTATGCTCGCATTTCTCATCAAGTTTACAACAAGGTTGAGGATTATTACAGGTTTAGGGATGCAGTTAACCAATTGGTCAGTGATGGCTTCACTTGTGCATCTCTCTCTAATTGAAGAGGTATGCCCTGTCCCGAATTGTATGCAGGGTTTGTAAAAGCTATCTTGATGATCATGACGAGGGTTTTCTGTGCCTGTTTACTCACATTGTCAATCTATGTGCACTTTTCGTTTGCTAATCCATTGATAGATAATCCATCAGTTTCTTTTATAAAAAAACTCCACTTTTAAATCCGTGATAGCTAGGTGATTAGCCTAAGTTTTGGAACTGATTTGAATACGTTACGCTGTTGTGATTCAGAATATGCACATCTAAATTTGAGCGTAATCGTGAAATTTCCCATAAATCAATCAGATTGCAGAATGTTTTTATGGAGCGAATCTTTTGTTGCTTGCCAACTCAGAAAGTTCAATGAACTCTGCTGGTTCTGTTATTGTCCATCATGATAATGCAGAGAAGTAATGCCTTTTTCAGATTTTCTGGGGATGAAATCAGTTGTGAAACTTTAGGTTGTTTCCTTACATTTAAACCATGGAAACTGGCAACTGGCCTTTCAAGAAATTTTCATGAGTAGAATTATGAAGAATAAGAATACAGAAACACAACTTGCTTTAACCAATATCGAGCTCGTGTTGAATCAATTAGTAAAGATCTGTGAAAATGAATGTGATCTTGTTAAAGATAGAATCTGCAATAAAATAAACATCTATTCCAATGATTTTTGTCTTGTTTTCCTACTTATTAGTCAAAGACTGTCTATCAATCTATCACAATGATATAACAGGTTTACTTTCCTAGAGCAGTGATACCTTTCCAGTTTGGGACAGCCCTCCCCCAGGTCCATGTCAAATTCCCTAGCTTTTGTCTTGATTTCCTAGTACTCTACTGGAAAGGGTATCTTGGCTGTGATTCAGGGTATTTATTAGGGGTCTGGTTTGGGATTACCAGCAAAACAGTATCTATTCAAGGACCATCCCTGGAATGTCTTGTCAACATGTTAGTCTTTGGATAGATGATTTCCCTGCCATTCCTTCTCCTGTTATTGAATCAACAGCGGAATTTTGCGCAGGGGATTGATGTGTGGAAGTTGTGCTTTTTTTTACTGAATACATGGACACAAATATTTAAATCGATCGAATGAAATTATAGAGCATGATTTTAAGATAGTAGTTGCTGATCCTCCACAAGTTTCATGCTGCTAAATTTCTTTGCTTCTATGAATATCTCAATCTTGCTGTCCCCTTGTGATTGTTTGGTGCTTCTTTTGTTTATCCTTAATGACCTTCATGTTACTATACTTGCAGCACCTTGGCCTCTGAATTGAAAAAAAAATGGAAAAGAGTTGCTCATATGCAAATTAGGGCTCCCTTCTAGTTTGTTTTGTAAACAACATGATAATTGGATAAGGTAACTATCTGATTAATTGTGGCTCATTGAGATCCTCATCGCACAGGAAGATCCACGCATTGGTCTCCTTGATCAGACTTGACCATTAATGGGGAAAAAAAAATGATATGTCTGTTTTTGTGGGAACAAAGTCTATGTTTTTTATGGATATAATTTTAATGATGTAGTAGGATTCAGTCTTTAGAGTTGTTAATGGTTGGTGCATGTGGAATTATAAATTTCTCTGTGCTCTTGCAGTTGGACGCTGCGAGGAACAAATCATTTCTCTTCCTGCATTTTTCATTAACCAAAACTATAAACCATGTTTGCATTTCAATCTGCAGTTTTTCAGTTCTTACTGTGCTGATGAAATCTGTGGAATAACGTATTATTTTGATTTTGCTTCTTTTAAGCTGCCTTGACCTGGAATTTTCTGTTAGTTTGCAGTTCAATCTTCAATGAGGCACAGTAGAAACGTTTCCAATGACCATCAGCCAGTGATCATGGTTTCGGTACCACACTCAAAAGTTGACAAACAAACTTGAGATTGATGATGAGTATCAGAGTTCCAAGTTTGTTTCTTTACCCCTTTTTTTTTTTTTTTGCTGATAATTTGAAGTTGTAGAGGAGATGAACTTGTCTGTTGTTCTCCCAGGATATTCATGTAAATATTATCCAAATAATTAATATAAACTATTTTCAGCATGCTTTTAACCCAATATGCTGTGGAGATTGTAGAGTAACTAATATATTATATCATCGGTTATTTTTTTAGCATCATAAAATTGCTCGTTTATATCAATTATTGACAACTTATTTGGCTACCTCAAATCCTGTTTTGTTCCCTCTACACCTACAAACTAATTGAATAAGTGTTTTAACTTAACAAAGGATGGTGATGGTGTTGGTGTTCATACAAGGATTGCATTGACATTATCACTCTCCTCCCTCTGCATCTACTGTCTTCTTCTCTTTTTTTATATTTTTTTATGTTTTTGTAAATGTTAGGGACCAGGTTTGATATTGTTCTCTTCAAATATACTTCAATCCGGCTTGAAAGGTGTATTTAGGTCTCCTTTGTGTTTGTTTTTATTCGGCTTGAAAGGTGTAGATATTTTTTTAAAATTGTTTTTTTGTTTGGAAATAATTTTAAATAATATCTTTTAAAAAAAATTAATTTTTTATATAAGCACATTATACTAAAAAAATAATTTGAAACAAAAAAAATCAAAATTTTTCAAAAGAAAGGTTGGATAACAAAAACAAACATTGCTTTAATAGTACGATGGAATTGTGTTTTACCTCTATTATAATTTTAAAAATATTTGATTAATTAACCCATATTACACATATTTTAACTAAAAACTCTTTTTAAAATAAAAAAAAAAAAAAAACTTAATTTCATATTCTTTTTAAACATATTTTTTGAAACCGAGTAATTTGCTAAACGATAGCGTAAAGTAAAGTTGGGAGCTGGAGTCGGTAGCATTCATGGTAGGTGAAC
>Ga0307517_10014438_pt1 | contig 10609 bp, 20 predicted proteins | sample 23_EM_MG_FD_194515 | JGI IMG/M metagenome (GOLD analysis project Ga0307517, IMG submission 194515) | Populus trichocarpa ectomycorrhiza microbial communities from riparian zone in the Pacific Northwest, United States - 23_EM | ecosystem: Host-associated > Plants > Roots > Unclassified | place...
AATGAAATTGGCCTGGGAAATTCTGAATGTGTTTGCAATGTACCGGATGGGTTTTTGGTGGGTACTTTATCCATTTCCTTGCAATGTACTTGCAGTGTACCTGCTGGGTACACCAGCCCTTGCCCCCAGTGTTAAGTCCCCTTGACTGGCGGCCAGGCTATTCTTTCTCATGATATCATTTCTTTATTGTTCTTGCTGATTCATTTGTTCTCACAACCCACTATTATTCCGCTATCTTTATCAGCATTCACACACTCCCTTTTGTTCTTTCCCTTTAAGTATGTGTTTCTCCTTTTGGGAATGTTGGGATTATCTTGCAGGAGACGCATCAGGGCCCTTTTTACTATATATACTTGTAGTAGTTAGTGGCTGAGTCTCCTCAGTTTTGTCATCTCAGGAATTCCTCTGCCCTTCTTCGCCTCAGTGTGATTAAGGTCAAGTCAGAGATTACTGGGAGATCCTCTACATCATTTCGTTCTCCTCCCTCTCCAGACACTCGACGAGCCACTACAAGGGCCATTCTCTCATAGGAGAGTCTGTGAATCCCTAAGCGAACTTATTGTTTCATTTGGTTTGAAGCACTTATCGGTCTCTGGACAACTTTGCCCCAAGGAGTCTTTTCCGCCCGTTCAACTCGTCTTATCATGACCTTGGACAACCTACCAGGAGTTTCTAGTCAGACTAGACCAGCCTTGGGAAGGCGCAGAACACTCTGAGAGCGTTAGGGTGGAGTGGCCCTGACAATAAGGTAGGAGGCATAGAAGTATCAAGTTGGGAAGGGTTCTTGAATTTCAAATTGTGACAGGTGGTCATGGTAAACACAAACAAACAATGTTTTTCTATACTTGTGTGTACATGCAAATATACAAGGCACTGTAACACTGGAATCCAACAAACTCAACCCTGTCAGAGTATAAGCAGCAATGAGGATCTCCAGAAGTCTGTCAACAATATGGATCAAAAAGTTATGGGTCAATGCTAATACATTCAGCTGCCACATATGACTAGGCTCTCCTGCAAACCTCTGCCCTGATCACCTGTCATGTAGCTCAACACCTGGGCACCCAACTCAGAAATCCTCACCAGCACCCAAGCCAAAGCTCCAACAATCCACTCAGAAAATCCTTCCCCCAAGACCCACACACTCCCAGGACCAAGAGGGCAGAAACCCCAAGCATGACCCCTTAGCTCAGTGGTAGAGCGTGTGATTCCAGCAAATGAGCACATCCACAAGGTCGTCCGTTCAATCCGGGCAGGGGTCAGTTCTTTTTCTTCCCCCCAATCTTCTATCACTCCGAACCCTTCCATCGAACACTTTCCTTTGGTGGGTAACGCCGTTTCCAAGCCGCGCCACACCATGACGAATGTCATCGATAGTCGGGAAGCCTTTCGCAATCCGGCGCGGCCGTCCGCTCCGCTACGTGGCAGCGTGGTGCCGGGTGGGGGTGCGAATCATCTGGTTTCATTCCTCAAGAGATCCATTCCCATCCCGTGTTAGCGCGTCCGGGACGGACTCGAATACCCAGATCCCGACCCGGTCAATTTCGAAAATGGATAGGCTTCCACAGGAACCCAGAAAAGAAGCCTAAACACAACTCTCCTTCCCAAGTTCATCGACTTTCCAGAAACCCCACCACACACAAAGAAGGCCGCGGTCGACGGACCGCACTGCCTCCCCCAATCTCCCACACCCATTCAACTGAAAAAAAAAAAACTCAACTATACAAACTTCAGGCCTCAGATGGGGATCTCGGACGATTGACAGGTATCGGGCGCGCGCACGGATAGGCGCGGTGTTTTGTTCCAATTCATCCAATCCCCGGTCTCTGCGGTACATGCCTATGGATGCGGAATGCGAGTACTTGGATCAAGGGATTCACGTTGGCATGGGATTCGGAGACCAAAACGCCACCCCGAAGTTCCATCACGGGGATAAGTTCCACCTGACCCTTTCTCAGAATTCCGCGAAGAATGATACGGCACTTGAGGGTTTCCAAAAACCTCCGTTCCTCGTTCTCATATGTACCACAGATGCTACGATCTGGTGCAGGATCATTGAATCAGGTCAAATCGGGCGCCGAGGCCGACGTCTTTTGTGGACTTACGGTTAGATAACCGACGATCTCGGGTTCGTCATAATCCCACCTTCACTTACCCAATAATGTGCTGTATGTAGGTGAGATGGGGTACCGTGTCCCCCGCTTATCTACCCGACGGGCATCAAGCGCATCAATGCGGGAAAGAGATAACTTTTAACTATGTCGGGTGAAAGCGGACGTTTTTCATCTCGACAGCCGTAACTACTCCGTCTACGTACATGTAGACGTAGAATTTCAAGACATTGGGAACCAAGATGTGCCCCTCGCGTTGGCGTCTGGGCTTGAGGCCGAAAGCCCGAAGAATTGAATCCACGATACAAGGTTGGTGAAGCAAAGCGATTCTAAGAGCCCAGTAACCCGTCGCCGTCATGCACGATCGACCTCTTCCTCTCAAAATGGAAGAAACCGTGACTGAGAAACTGCGAGAAAAAAGGGATCAGGGAAAGAAACGTGTATTCGAGAGATAGGAGATACGAACATTTTTCCGGAACAGGTCCACTTGAAAGGTCCTGCCCATATCCTCATGTTCCGCTCTCGGGCACCATGTGTCACACGATGCACGACAATCCCTGCGGTTATAGAGATCCATTCCCTCACCTGACATCTGCCCCTCCTTTCTGTACCATGCACACGTCAAAGACCATACGCCCATAGCCCAGTCATCATCACGACCCTAAACCATGCACTCCACAAACCTGAAAGCTCACGGCACCACGCATGACTCAATTAGCAGCAGCAGCAGCAGCAGCAGCTGACCAGATAGGAATCACGGTTCCCGAAACGACCGGTGAAATTCTCCGAAACGCAAAGGCGGAAACCCGGGGGCCGCGCCGAACGTGACGAGCTTGCTGGGCCAACAAGGGTCTGAGGCTGGCCGCCAGTCTGTTGGAAAACCTGAAACGGGTACCTCAGTGCATCGTGAGATCCGGTATGTATGGAAAGAAGATTGGGATTATCATCAACATCACCACCAACACACTGTTCGCCATTCATCGACTAAGGGTGGGATTGATGAACACAAGGGGAGCAGCGCAACGATGAGTAATCGGTTGGTGAGGGGGTGTCCAAAGGGGGTGAAGAAGATTGGATTGTCGATCCGGGACCGTCCGGAAGGTAAACAAAGGGCATAACGGATTAACACCTCGAGGCGGGAGAGAACTAAAGGTGTTTACTTGGCGATGGGCATGACAGAATTCGACATGCGGGGTACCGCCTACATCGCGCATCGAGACCGTCGAAGTGATCCGGGGTAGCGCTTGATCAAGCAAATGGCCCCCTGAAGCCAAAAGGAAGGGAGCGGGTGATAATGGAGTATCCAAATGTCATCGGTAGGGGGGAATCACGGTGCCCCTGAACCTGAAGGAACAAGATGTGAAAAGGGTGCCAACGGCGTCAATCTGGGCTGAGGGCTGGTAGAAGACGTACTACATTGTGGCTCAGTTAGTCGAACGCAGGCGTGCCCTGAATTGAAGCCAGGACCGAGACTTTCATGCATATGATCGCAGATCCTTCCACAATCCCTGGGTAGTGCAACGTTCCGGTACACGAGACTCGAGTTGGCTGTGTAGTACACAGAGCGGATTTATTTAACGTTATAAAAGTCCGCGTTGTCCGCTCGTTCGGATCTGGTGAAGCGGGGGTGGGGGGGTGGTTACGATCGGGAGTCGTAAAAAGTCGCGTGTGCGGGGCGGACTAGAAGGCCGCAGGAGACACGAGGCAACGAGGGGTAACCGGTAACCGGTAACCGTCAACGCGGGGATAAACGACGCATCGTGTCTTCTGGGGTAAAGAAAAAAAAACCAAGACAAAGTGGCGTGATGTTTGGTGATGATGACTACCGCACCCACGCTATCTTGCATCGTGCACTTGGAAGCCGAAAAAAACGAGGACCGACAACTGCGTTCAATAGAGTTTTTTCGGGAGGATGACGAGAGGGATTGAGTGGGTGGGCGATGTTTGGGGATCCAGGTTGCCAGTGCCATTCATCGTTAATAGATGGTGAGATATGAGTAGGTACAATGGAGAGAGCGAAGTAGATGAAGACACACACTGCCTCCGTGACTCGGAACCTCATTTCAGCACAGGGCACAGCCAACAGGATTCCAGTGCATCCTGTAGTACTCCACCTAAGGACAAAGGGCACTCAACGGGATATAGTACCCGGTGGACCCGGTCATGAGGCCGGGATAACCCAAGGATTAAAAAAAAAACAAAGTATTGGCCGACTGGAGGAGAAAGTGGTCTGAGGGTTGCATCGTGGTCCGTTTTCGCCGTCAGCTCGGACACGACCCCGCGCCTGTAAGTGATTTCTCGCCGGGCGCGGGTGATCGTCAAAATCTGACGTTGTTTGTAAATTTTATAACAGAACCACGGTCGTTCCCGATAAGGAAAGCCGACAGCCTCGAGGCCGAGAGGATGGAAGTGAAAGACACTATGGTTAGTCGTAAGAAAGAGAGATAAGAGACATGAGGATGGATTTGACTGCCTCGATGCCTCTGGATGACGGGATCACGTACTCAGAGATACGCTACGCTTTCTGGTCGACGCACACGGTCCAATGTGGGACTTGTGGGCCTCGGCGAAGCCCGAATGGAACCGCGCAAATCCATCCACCAGCTGACGGAGACTCTCCGAAGAGCGGGGAGGAGGGGAAAATTGAAAATGCTTTTGCCTTCCGATCAGCGGCTTGTACAGTTGCACTAGAAGCCCAAAAACGACGTTGTCCGGTTGACCGCGCCCACATGGAAGGTGGAACTTGAGACTGCTGTTCGCTTGAAAGGCTCCAACAGCGATTCCCGTTCAACGCTATCTTCCACTGTTATTCGGACACAAATGTTCCACCCGGGACTCGAACGGAAGGGAGTAAGAATAAATATCCACGTGTCCATTTTCGTATCATCTTCGATTCGTACTGACTCAACAAGACTCGGCTAAACTGGGCAAATACACAGCATACCACCATATTCCCCCTCCCCCTCACCAATCGTTGAAAAAAGGGATGGTTCGTTTCGAATCAGCTAGTAAGTACGGAGCCACGACCAAATAAATGACGTAGTTATCGTGAGAGAGGGGATGGGAGGGGAGATTTCGCGTCCATAGTACATCTAATGACTCATGGACGAGGGGGAATAAGCATTCTAGTCTTCCCTCGGAGTCTGGAACTGACTGGTTTGCCGATCGTGGTGCCATTATTACTCTTACACACGAATCCACATGCCGAGAAACATCTGACAGCGCTGGAACGACAGGATGCTTCGGATACGGAAGAGTTCGAATCCCGTCCGTCATGATCCCGTCTACTTCAACGAACGGCGGAGAACCGTAGACCGAAGCCTTGCCTCCGCGTGACCAAGTGCCACGGTACCAGTCGGCAAAGAACACCATTGGGTTCTTGCAGCTGCGCAGCGAACCCTACAACTAGAACGCGAGGCACTAAGGAGCCAAACGACCCCCTCCCCCACCGCTGGAGATTGCAGCGCTTGAATTGTACTTCACCAAGGCAACTAAAATAATGCGCGAAGGGGAGGTGTCGGATTGGTAGAACGGGTGCTTGCCTAGCGTTCGTGCAGATACGCCATCCCGTCCGGTCGGTCCTCGAGGCCAAGACCAACTCCGCCAGCGCGCCATGAGGTCCGTCCGGGCCTGACAAACCCTCGTCGTGCCGGAGTCCGCGAAAAAACGAATCCAATGAAGGACGAAGGAGGAAGGGGGTATACCATAGGGACGTTTGTGACCCCAGGACCTCAGAGAACGACCGCATTGAACGAGCGAGGCTAAAGATTGTGAAGCTAATCACCAGACTAAAGGGTCTACTACTTTCCGTTCTTGTTTCATCCTTGTCGCAAATTGCGAGGGCTCCCCTCTTCTGTCCGTCTTCGCCAAAAGCAATTCGGCGGAGTTGACCGGGTGAAGCGGGGGGGTGTCGTCTGAGAGGGGAACGAGAAGGGGGGCGGTTCAAGCAAGGGGGTACTGAATTTAACAGGTCCACCCCCCTCGGTCGGTCCACATCCATCAAGCGTAACAGATACTCCTGGCGCTCGATGAAGAGTTTGAGGACCAACCAATGGGGCAGGTTGTACGTCAGGGAGCAAACCGAGCAAGGAAACAGTCGTTCAAGCCAGTGGTAACGCGAGCCGCAAGAACACAGCAATCCTGTTTCGAGGCATTCGAGGCCGTAATTGAACACTGGTGTCACAAGGGTCGTGGATACGGCGCGTCCAGGGTTCCAAATGCAGCTTGCAAGTGGTTTAGAATGAGAGGGGGGGGGGAGGTTCAGTGACGAGTGGGAGAGGGCCTAGCGCTCACTGGCACTTCCCGCCACACGCAGATAGGTTATGAAATTCGCGATAATTGTTTGGTGGCGCAACATTGCTTGTTCACAGTTTGGTGCAGCTGGACATAATTGATGATGGGCGCAGGGTTCCGGTGAGACGAGAGGGGGTTTATGAACGAACCCATCGCGTGAGGGGGAGTCACAAGGTGCAGCAAAAAGAGGATCTGATAACGATCCTTGTCCGATTTACTTTTCGCCTCAGGGGCGCAGACTCGAGCGGAGATGTGTACGCTGAGGATGGCATGGGATTGGGAGCGAGTCGTTCGATCGAGCCGTGTTTGTCGAGAAGAAGGAAAAAAAAAAAAACACAATAGAAGGCAAGATCTCGAGAGAGAGAGATCAGTGTGGGATGTGCCGAAAGATACGGACATGAGATGTGATAACTCCGCAGACCTGCAGTCGCCCACGATGTGAAGTAATACATATGCGTACTAATCGTCGGGTACAGATACAGATACAAGAGGACCGGGCGATACAAGGGATCACAAGCCGGAAAAGCGAGGTTACGCCGGAATAAGAGAGACAAGGGTGGCCGATAACAAAGATGATCTTGAGGGAGAGAGGACAGCTGACCGTATGTAGAAGAGGAAAGCTAAAATGGATTTGTAAGGGTACGCCTTAAACGGGAGACCCGAGCCCATCGTAGCGCCACGTACAAGATAAAAGCTGCCGGCGGGAAGATGCGTTGTACGAGTCGGAGTTCGGCATCGAAATTTCGAAAAATAAATATCAACAAATTACGCAATTTCAAATTTTACTCAGAAAATAATAAATTATTAACGGAAACCCTAATCGGGAAATTGCTGTGGGCCTCTTGTGAAGATATAAACGAGACCGCGTTTTGAACCCAACACCGCGTTCTGTGCCACTCGTCCACACATACAAGTAAGTCCTCCGTCCCATCCCTCCCCTTCCCTCTGTCCTTCATCCTCCGTCCCCTCCTTCTCTGCCGGTCATGTTCCTGACCGTATCCTTCAAAGGCTCTATGCTAGGAAAGCATCAGTACGCTCCAGCCACCCGCGCCTCGGACATCTCCCGGCTACTCGACCCGTCTTACACCTCCCCTTCTGGATCTCCCTACCAGACCGTCGTATACGTCGACCATTCCGGCGACTTTCACGATCCAGACTACCGAGACTTCCCAATCGTACATACTCCAAAAGAATCCCGTTGGGAGTCCAACTACTCGGCTCATATTGCACCCTTCGACGACGACGAAGACGAGCAAGGGGAACGCGACGAGTTCGACTCAAGACACCACCAGCTCAGCCCATACCGCACCCCAACCGGTCGCCGGTCAACTTCACGTCCCCGTTCACCCGGGATGTCTCCAGCACCATTATCTCCAACCTACTCCCCTTACTCCCAGTACTACTCTTCTTCTCCCTCCCAGTCATACGAGGAGGAATCCGAGTTTTCCCAGTCACCGCCAGAGGCCCCGCCTGAACTCGAGTCAGAGAACAAGCGATCTCGTATCTCTTTTGGCGGAAGCAGGAAAACCGGGCTCCAATCCCCGCCACCGATCGCAACAACCACCCGGCTTACTCGGGTATCTTCTCCCATGTCACGGATCGCTCCGGTTCATGACGAACACGAGGAAGTGACCGACCTCCACAAGGAGGATGATGAGGTTGTTGAGGAACAGGATTGGACGTATGTACCCTTCACCTTTTGTCACTTCATTCATCATCTGACTCATTTACCTCGCAGCCCCACCTGCTCGATGGCTATCCGACGTCAATGGCAAGCTGTCCGCCTCCGCCTTGGGCTTGGTGTCTTCCGCGCTAAGCGAAGGATCAGGCGCAAGGTCGGCATATAGTTGAACGGCACCCATCCACCCCCCCGCACGTCCACGTGAATATCGTGTGGACCCCTTCTCGTCTTTCAAGACCGACTCACGCCAGTCCATGCGTTCCTTTCCGGCCTCGTTCTAGTTGGGAAGGTTCCCATAGATTCGTGTCGGTCTGTCATCGTCGGCGGCACATGGCAATCGTCCACACCGTCTGCGCTTTAGACGCATCCCTCCCATCTATCCCCGATACCATCCACCACATGCTTCCCACCTCTCCGCTCCGATTTCTCCCTCCGCCCTCGTCCCTATCTCCGACATTCAAAAGAAAGCTAACGTGATACATGCATGGATCATTGTTCATACCCCCTCTCATCCACACGACCACTCATCCCCTAGGCATCGATTGCCTAGGATGATTTTATCCTCGGACGATCGCTGACTTCTTTTTCATGAACCCACACAATTCTTTGTACTATCAACTTGCTTCCACACGCACGACACAACCTCTTCGCATCCGACGCATGTGTACTTTTATCAATTATCTTGTCACGAGCACCACGCACATCTTTACGACATCTTTCGCCATGTTATTTTTTCTCGTTCGCATTTACGCCTTCATTTATGTACATGCTTTGGAAACTGTGGGAGTGTTTTGACTCGCATCGAATTGACCTTCATGAGTTCACCGTGTATTGTTAGCTACTTTTTGCTGGAAATTCCGATCTTTTGCTGACTCCGCTTTATGAGTGCAATGAGACACATTCGAAAGAAATATTGCTTAGCTCTGTATGGATGTCTGAGCTCGTCGAAGCGCATCAGAGGTTTCCGACTTGCGCCGATCCGGAGCATTGGAGTCAGGGCCCAGAAGAGAAGACCGCTTGGTGACGACTGGGGATATTGATCAAGATTCAGCGATGTGGGGGTGATCTACGATGTGTAAGCAGCGTCAGTCAATCCGGTTGCTTGTTCGTGAAGCGGCCGTAGAAACTGACAACGGTTGGGGGGGAATCAAGGAGAAATTACGAGAGGGGTTGATGGTGATATACCAGCGACCCATTTTGACCTCCTAAGCGACTGGTGACCCCCGGTCGCGGAGAAGCACTCGCCTGTAGACCCTACCCGGTGATAAACACGGGAGTTTGTAACCCCCGACGAACTTTGGACGAGGAGGCATGAACTGAACTCCAATGCGCAGTTGGGACTCGATGGGGGTGACCCCGGTGACCCGGTGAACCATTTGGTTTTTTCGGCTCTGAGGCGATCAAGGACGAAAGTACCTCGAGAAAATGAAAAAAAGCGACCTATCTATATCGCATCTCTCTCTCCCTATCTATATCTCATCTCCCATCTCGATAGCTTGACCGATCTGTTGTTGCCGTGGCGCTAGTTCTGAACTCGAACCCGAACCCTTCGGGATGGGGAGGGCGTAGGCGCATAAGTTATGAAAGAGGGGGGGGGAGGCTTCCCGTCCGTGGGAACGTCCACCATACACACACGACGAGCAAGTTGCATCATACCGTTAGCCGCCCGGAACCCCGCACACCCTCGAGCATGCAGAGGGAACGCTCTGAGTAGACAGAATCCGGAACACCATTAGGAGGTGTTCCCACGTGCAACATGGGACGCGACCACCAAAGATACCCAATAGGGAACCGGCTGGCAAGCAGCAGGCACTGAGAGGGGGGGGGGTTTTAAGTTGCCACGCGTGGGTGGGTCACCTAATTCATGGCCGAGTTTGATTTCACGCTGGCGGGGCCGGTTGTCAGTTGAGTGAAGCTCGTTGCGGTGATTACGAACCCCGGGGCGAATTCAAAAAAAGAACGTTTTGCAAAGCAAAGGGCACTTTTTTGAAGATGCTTAAGTGAGTGAAGCCCCTCCCCCACCCCACGGAACTCCGGCTCCCCCTCGACGCGGCTGAGCAGTGAGAAAGCGGAGAATGGATCTCGTGATAGGGGTGATGAAGGGCACGGCGCCTATGATAATGGTTGAGTTGTGTGACGAGGATTACGGAATGCAACTCTGCGGTTCAGCGTGAATCGGTGACGCGCGTTTGACGTTGGAGTCCTGTAGGTTCGTAAGTTATGACGAGGGCCTCGGCCGAACATGTTATCTTGGAGAGTTTTGAATTCTGAGCTTTGACCGATTCGAGTGTGTCGCTGCGGTTTTTGGGCAACAGCGGGGAAGATTCGGATTTTCCGGGTGGGGGGGGGGCCGTTGCCGGTTTCAACCTGCGCTCATCATTGTTTTGCCCCTTCATCACAATTCATCCCATACATATATACATGTGCTCCCCCCGAAGTACCAGTATAGTGCTTGCTCCTATAACCCCTCGTCGCCCATCATATACATACCCTGGATCCTGGATGGCCTCCTGCCCGAGGACGC
>Ga0307517_10014439_pt1 | contig 10609 bp, 12 predicted proteins | sample 23_EM_MG_FD_194515 | JGI IMG/M metagenome (GOLD analysis project Ga0307517, IMG submission 194515) | Populus trichocarpa ectomycorrhiza microbial communities from riparian zone in the Pacific Northwest, United States - 23_EM | ecosystem: Host-associated > Plants > Roots > Unclassified | place...
CATTCAGCGACTCGCACGATACGGTACTTGTCAGTGTATGTACGTAATTTCATCCACCCCTTTCTCTTGCCGAGTTAGCTCGAGCTCGAAGCTCGTCTTTTCGCAATCCGTTCCATTCGTTGTGTCCGGCCTTATTGCCCTGATACTGACTGAGAAGTCCTCAATTATTGCCAGTAGTTTCCCTATTTGCTTGTTTTCGCTTGTGCAAGCGAATAAAAGCGAATAAAAAGCGAGAAACCCGACAATCCGTGTCCCCATTTGCAAAAAGCGTCCCTGGAGCTAACCAATAGATCATGATTTTATCTTTTCAAATCTCGCATTCGCAGCTAATTCAGGCACTCCACTTGCTATCCGGGTGGAAGCACCTAGAACTCACACGACTGACAGTCAAGCGCTTGAAAAAAAAAAATCTGCACGATATAAAAGAGCATTTGAAAAGTTAAGAATTCTGCAGATCCCCAATCTCAATTGCGGTACAAGGTAATTCAAGTCATCACGATACTCGATCTCTTGTTGATTGATAAAGTCCACCTTGCAGCTAAAGTCGCTCCTTAACTACTGTTTCAATCCGACCGTTTCATTGTCATCTCCAGGCGAGTACTCCTAAAATCACTGACTGGTAACACTACTCAGAGTACTGACTTGTGAATTGTTTTTACATTAAGTTCAGTCATGAAGACCATTGTGTTGCCCACTATCTTCGCTGCAGCCTCACATATCACCCTCTCCATGGGCTACGTCGCCACAGTCTACGGCGGCAGCGCGTGTAATGCAGCAAACCCACAATGGCCGTCTCTCTCCATTGTAGGGTCCAGCCTCTCTACGACCAGTACGGGTTGCATTGCTCCTGCAGTCCCCTTGAGCGGGGGGACCCGGGGAGGGGGTTCTTTCTCCCTCACCGGATGTGCTACTGGAGGAGACGTCTCCATCTTCAGCGATACTGCTTGCACCAAGCTACTGACAACAATGAGCTCGGATGGTACTACATGTGCACAGTCATTGAATATTAATTCCTTCATCGTTAATAAGTGCTAAAGGGACAAAGCGTTTTAATAGTTCAGGAGAGCAAATTATAGAATCCTATACTGGACCTGTAGGGTACGAAATTACATTTATCAAGTAGTCACCCTTTCTATAACCTTTTAATCAGATATTTGACCAAATATTCGTTCATTATATTCCGTTTGAGCATCCCTTATCCATTTCACTAGAACGGTATGCGGTGGAGGTCTTACCTACTTGTAACTAGGGTAAAGTCATCTTTTCAGGTTCTTTAAGCCCTTACTTCATTTTTGGGACCCAGAAGGGGCAACTAGAAATTTGTGTGGCAGGTTGCGTGTTTGCGTGCACTTGGGTGACACATATTTGCGCAAGTACACGCAGGCTAAGTTGACTCGGCTCCATTGAGCTCAATTTGAGACCATTATGAGCCAAAAAAGGCTGTTTACCAAGTAATCACTATTGGTTTCTTGAGTCACTATCGCCCATAGTTGACTATCGTTGAAGTTGTTTCATTACTGATCGTGACAGAGTTCCCGGTCATTTCATCACGTATATTAACGGCAGCTTCAGCTTGAAAGTTAGGCCTTTTAATTATAACGGCGGAGAATAGTAGGAAAACCCTGCCGTCGAAGATCTCACGCGCCAGAGACAACTGATGTCGACTCCAGGTAAGTACTGGTCGGGAAATTTTCAATCGTCTCGCATCGGATGAATTCGGGGTTAAACGAGTTCAAGGTTCGATTTTGGGGAATGACGTCGGGAACCCCTAACTGGACATACAGAAGGTTTGAGTGTTCCGGTGTGAAATGAGAAAGATGAGCGATGAGCCAAAGCGTACTGGATGCAATTTCGAGGGCGGCGGGCTAAATGCGAGAAAGAACGTCAAGATAGAAAACGCACTGAACGAATCAAACGGGTCGAGAATTTCCTCCTCCAACTCATGAAATTCGATGAACGCCGTGGGTCAATTCAGAGCAATTAGTTGGATATACCACGTGCCCCTTCCATCGGGGTGAAAATTTTTTGATTGCGGTATGGCTATCATCTGCGATCAATATGCCCGCATCGTCCAGAATTCCGTATAAGCCACCCGGGACCAAGGGGGTGTCGGGATTAGAATGCCGGACCGGAGGCTGGTAGGTAGGTCAGGCCTGAAAAAAAAAAAAGGACTTCGCCTAAAAAAGAGGTTGGGGAGGTCCCGAGGAGGTCCATACAACACAGCGAGCTCGTAGGAGTATAATAGACGAACATTAGATGTCCCTATTTCAAGTTTACAACTGGCAGGACCATCGTTTATTTGTCCTGTCAGTTGGCAGTCAGCCTTCACGTGCGCGGATCGATAATATTCGTCACGGATGACGAACCACGGGCTGAAGATCTGAGACTCGACAAGTCCCGCTGCACAACGTGAGGGGCGTGATTCCGCCGGAAATTGCCGCCGGAAACGATCGCCGGATTCCGCCCCGGAACTTCCAATACACAAGTTACTGAAAGAATTTACGGTCTCACGTCATTCCTGTTAAAGCCTTAACCATATACTACAGACACTATCTATGCCACAGTAAGTACTTCGGCCACGATCCACCCGGCCCGGGCGCTTAGATCTGATGAGTCACGAATTATGCCGCAATAGCGCATCGCTTTCCGGATCTATTTGTTTACGCAGTCATTCCAAGCGCAACCCACCTGATACTAGATCCTGTAATTGGATATCTAGGAACTGGATATAAGAATACCCACCCCTTCACAAAAGTTTGCTCTTCGTTTTCTTCTTCGTTTATCTGTGCTCTCCCGTAAATCATGGTCCATCCCGCTCACCCTTTGTCCTCAAGCACTTTCACGCAATCGGTGCTGGAATTGCAATATATTCCCTTTAGTTCCATGAACGTGGACAATATGCCTTCCATAATGACTCATTATAACAATCTTCACAACGGTACACTCGGGAAGCAGAAAGTTCTCGTTAAATCCTGGAGGTTGATGGGGACAAGTGAAGGCGACAGGAAGAAATTTGCTCAAAGACTCTATCGTGAACTTGCTAAATGGAAGCAAGCCTCATCTCATCCTCATATATTGCCCATCATCGGAATCTCGAGCGATGATGTTGGCCTTGCGTCGTCGTTGGTTGTACCATTTTCCCGCAGTGGCAATTTAAACAAGTATATTTCGAGGAATCCGAGGGCAAATGTTCTGGAGCTTGTGAGTAGACGCGTTACCATCGACTTTAATTAAACCCAAACTTCTGCACAACAGTTATGTGGAGTTGCAGCTGGTATACACCATTTACACTCCCTCGACCCGCCGATTATACATGGAAAAATTCGCGGAGTACGTGCGCCTCCTTCGATAGCCTCTCTCATTCGTTGAACATTCTATTTATAGTCGAATATCCTCATTTCAGAGGCGGGAAAGCCGCTTCTCACAGATTTGGGTTTGATAAATCTCCCACTGCCAAACAATCTGACCATGGCGAACACGCGAGAAGGTTTAGATGAAGTGCGGTGGATGGCACCAGAGGTGGTATCACCCCCATTTTTCTCGTCGGAATCAGATGAAAACGATATTCAAGAGGCTTCAGACCCGTACAAGGTCACCCCGGCGAGCGATGTCCATAGCTTCGCAATGACGGTTCTTGAGGTTCGCTCTCTTATTCAGAATATATATCACTCGTTTTTCTAAACCTCCCAGTACTAGCTCTTAACTCACCGTCCTCCTTTCGCACATCGTAAACACCCCTTCGGAGTCATCGTGGACCTAACGTCAGGCGTGCGTCCCACAAGGCCGGGAACAGAATCAACACCCTGCCCCATCTCCTCGAACACGCCGCGTTTCGGACAATTTTCTTCCCCGAAAAACATATCAGATGAAATGTGGGATATCATCACGAAGTGTTGGGCCCATAATCCGCTGGAGAGACCCGATATGGGTTTGATCGAGGGTTGGATCAGGGTTCTTCATTTGCAGGAGGGTTTCACTGGGCATGAGAGTGAAGAGTCTAGAAATATGTAGTACAGATGTCAGATATGGACGGCGAATTCAGTGTGTCCTGCGCATAGTGGATGTACACTTGCCTTGGGCTTCTGATCAATCAGACTGGATTCTGGTGGAAATGGCCCAGTCGGCATTCGCGGTGGAAACGTTGTTGAGTGAATATACATAAGTAGACGGATACTCTGCTCCGTAGGATTGATACGCTGGGAACGGATGATGGGAAGGGTTACTCTCGTCTCCCTTTGCATCCTCCATAGCCGGCTTCGACAGGGCATCGGCATCGGCATCGAACCCATTCAATTTGTCGACGGACACAAATTCCTGCAGCAGAGTCTTTATGTAAACTCTCCTTTCTCCACCCTCGCCGTCTAAGCCATACGAATGACATGAGAATGACTATCACCAGGATAACACCCGCAGCTGAGACCCCAGCGATGAGATCCTTTGATACCGCTTTATGATATGTCGACGCGCTTGGCCACACTGGGGATGCGGACGCAGATGACGGGGTCGTAAAGGCCATCGGCGGTCCACTAGAACAGTGCCAACTTCCAGTGTTATCTTGGAATGCTGTACCCGTTGCAGTTCGTAAACGGTCACTCAAATGGGATTAGCTTCTTCCTCACCGCTGAGACAATAATCCCACCCAAAATCTAGCCCATGAGCGCCATCCACTGCGCGCACGGTAGCCCCATATCCACAAAAAGTTCCAATGGGCTTACCATCACGGTAAGTGGTATTGCACAGAATTCCAACTTTGAAAGTGGTGAAAGAAAACACGCGAGTTACGGGCGAAACGGCTCATTTCGACATACAATTGCAATCTCCACTATACAAGCAAGATGCTCCCGGTTCTCTGTGACATGTCGGTGAGATTAACTTGTAACGATGCACTTATGATGGTGCTTACCCATGACACACACCGTCGACGCATAAGGGCTTTGACACTAGTACGAAATCACATCATAACGAAAGTCAGGCTATGGAACAAGATCCAAGTCGGATTTATGGAACGCTCACATTGACCACCTGTTGGACAACTTTCAAACCCGCGGGAGTCGATGGTGCATGGAGCACCGGGAAACCCACATTTCCCAACATTCCCTTCCAAGTGGTTGTCTCGGACACAGCTCTGATTGGTGAATGGGGGCCTGTGAGGGGAATCGGATGTGAGGGGATAGAGCATAGGGCAATTTTGAGCCTCGAGGCTACATTGAAGTTCGTAGACCATTGAGCGACTGTTTGTGGCCCGAGAATATCAAGCTTGCCCTTTCTAATGGTATGTGGCAAGTATGTGGGTGGATGCAAGTAAACCAGGGACATGCCGATATCGTCCGTTTCTCCTTGTGCCTGAAGGATCTATCGAGTGAGGGCGATGTCAAAATTAGAGCGACGTCGAAGTCAAGTCAAAGGTTGAATGCAACGAGGACTAAATGAGGATGATAGCTCACATTTGGGGTGTGCCCGTGGCCAACATCCGGATTGCTAGTTTTGAACTAAAAAATACTTAATTTGACAAAGTCACGTGATTGTAAAATACTGAATTTTGCACATTTCATTTTGAACCCCCTATAAAATAGGAGCTAGAACCAGGCTAGAACCATTGCTGCAGATGCACTGGCACCAGATATTTAAGCGGTATGCGATGAATTCACTGGTCCCTTCCTGATATATCGCGACAATCATTTTTGAGCTGTGCAAGCGGCTCTGCTCGGTTTTTTGGTGGCGCAGCTCGTATCGGCGGCGTCGCTCAGACTAAGCCGAGCTCCGGCAACACAACCATTGGCTTGCGCATACAGTCTAATAACTCGATGGCTCTTCGACAATTTCATACCAATTGAGAAAGGCCTCGGTATCCTTAATTCCCAACTCCCACATCAGCCGTCTAGTCCTGGCATCAACACCGCAGTTACACCAACAATCTGGGACCTTGAAGAACGAGGCTGTATGTAAGTAAGTACTTGTCTTATTACGTTGGGAGTTGTCTGCATGCTGTCTGCATCAGCGCACTGAAATGGACATCTGACAGAACCCTAATACCCTCAAGGTCGAAATTTCCACGTCGAGGCTGTGCCCAGCCACAAACATATACTTTTGTGTGGGGAAGTTCCTTCCTTCGTCTCCCTGAATATCTAGTGCCCCGTCATGCAATCGCAGAGGGGGCAGAATTCCAGTCCAGGAGGCCTAAAACCAAACATACCTCTATCGCTGGATGAGTTCGACAATTCGGCTGATGTGAATGACCTTCGGCGTGTTTTGGATATTCTGGACGCCATTCACGACAATACGAAAGATATCATCAGAGAAGCTTCGGTCCGTTGTATCTATACCCATATCAATATGTGCGAGACTTATATATACTCTTTTTAGCGAGAAAGTACGGCTTCGCCTATGCTGGAACGAGTATCCGAATTGTCGAAACGGCTTCCGAAAGATATCTTGCCTTGCCCCGGATCCACCATTCCCAAGTTCAAGGTTTGCTTAGAAACCTACGAATTGTGAGTGGCTTTTTATAAGTAATTACATAAATGGGTAACCAAATTCTTTTCTTCGAAAGGATTCTTTTCGATGTTCGTGACAAATTAATTGCCAATCATCAAGCTGCTGGCAGCTGTGATGTAATCAGTCGTCGGCTGGACCTTTTCATTAATGAATTTGAGGTAATTTCAACTTTTATTCAAGTATATCTTCTAATAAGTATCTCGAATTATAGGAAACGTTGGAGCTTCACACCGTTGTGGGCCGTGAACCATTGCTCCCGACATCAACGAGTAAGTTCAGCGGTACTACATACCGTAACTTGTTCGTCTGGTGTTTTTCTTACACTTTTTAAGGCATGTTTCAAAATTCTCGCAACTTCGCCATTTTCGGAGGAATCTTCAACGCAATCCAAGTAGTACCAGATGTGGCAGACCAATCAGTATGTCTTGGTTTTCGTTCATCTCTCGTTCCAACTAAGTCTGAATTTTAGCATGAGATCCTCCGGATTTTGTATATTCAATGTGGCTTTTTATTTGTCTAAGCGGGTCACACCGAGCGGCACAAAGTTTAGATTGAACTGAAAGCAATTTGGTACGGTCCGACTGAAGGACACCGCCGCCTCCCCAATTGTTTCTGCTGTGATCGACGGTTTTCTGCTGCCCACATGTGTTCCTGCGTACAGTAAAAACGCCAATTCCCTCGGACTCGCACTTCCCCTTCCATTCCCTTTACATAACTGCCCCTATCCAATTTATGAATTTCGGAATTATATATATATAGTATTATCCGTACACGCATTCCTTTCCCCCCTCTTTGGTCATTCTAGTTCGCCGTATTGCGAGAGCTGCTGCTGGGACTCGGGAGGCGGCAGGCCAGTAGCCCCAGACACGTGTTAACTTTATGATCAATTCCTCGACCTTCCCCTCTCACACGAGATGCGCTTACAACAGGCTACATTATCCATACATTGTGTACTTTACTGGCTGGCTCAGAATCTGACACATGACATTTTCCCTTCGTTCTGCAGACTTCTTCTCATTGGTACCCCAGCGTTCCGCATCTCTGACAAAGTCTTGTCAATTCAAAATGGTGTCTAGCGATCCCCTGGAGATTCGTTCGAATTTTGGCTTTTTCTTGAATTGTCGAATTCTGGTAGGTAACATATAAGGAGACGAGTCTATCTCATCTTTAATAACTGTAGGATTATCGTAAGAGAGTAAGTGGTGCAGAAACGGAGGCGACATGAAGGCTGAAGCTCCACATCGCCCCAAACTACGAAAAAAGAGGAAATGAGGGACCAATATTAACCAACACTGAGCGGTCCACATTCAATTGGGACATTTTGCGACGAAAATCTTGCGATCGTAGGAATATTCTTCGTACGGACATTACGACGGATGAACGAGGACTGGTGCTCGGGACATGGGAAGACCGCTAAACGGATGATCGTAAAATACCATCGCCCTTGTCGTAATTCCAGGCCTTTTCTATCGCACTTTGCCAGTGGGTAATAATAAAGAAATGGTGAATTTATACCACGGTCATAGGTAATCTGGGATGCAAGAGAATTGCGAAGCATCAAATCTTCGGGAATTGGGAGGGGTCAGAGCCAGCTGCGATCCCACCCATGGTAAAAATCTTAAGAATAGATTAGATGGATCCATATTTGCTAGAGTCAAGATCGTGGTGATAAACGATCCAGGCGAGCGATGACTATCATCAGCGCCCAGGATGATCGATACATGGTGGTTGGTATCTACAATAAGTGAGTGTTCGGCGCAAGTTCGGCAGCTTCTGTCCACCACGATATGGGAAAATACGATTTACCAAAGAGAGAACCCCACGTTGGAAGCTAGTTCAAGTTAGGGTGGAGAAGAAGCTTAGTCACTGGCAGCGTGTAAGGAGGGTCCGGTATATGATAGCCATCCTGTTCAGTGAGTCTCGTAATGTTAAGTCAATATCAATTTTGCCCGTACGCTTGGGCGAGATAGAACCTCTGAACATTATAAATCCAAAGTGTCAAAGTGCCGGTCAATCAATACATAAGCAGAGCCTCGAGAACTCTCCTAGATGTCGTCCCAAAATGCCTGACCATTTGAATATTGTTACCGCACAGATAGTGGGCCACTTCGTTACGTCGGTGCTTTACGGCCTGTATCTCTATACGTTCTTCCGGTGCCTCTATGTCCTCACTAGGTCCAGGTCCGGATGGAAGGGATATTCCGACATACATTGGGGCCTAGTGGTTGTCACACTCGCCCTATTTGTCAATGGCACATTGAACATTTCATTGGGGGTACTACGTCAAATCCAACAGTTCTCGCTCCACAGGCGCCGAGTCGCGTGGGTAAACAGTGTGAAGGTAGTGCAATTTTGAGCCTTCGTATCCACACTCAACGATCTCAAATTGATCATCTAGTTCTCCACAGTTAACCTTCAAACCATGATTGGAGAAGGAGTGATGGTTCGTCCTCTTGAATAATCATTGTGGTCTTAATCACGCCTATTCTCAGATTTACCGGTGTTTTCGTGTTTGGGGAGGGAGTTGGCTTGTGATCAGCCTTCCGCTGGCTCTGTGGTGCGCAGATCTTGGAATCGCCTTGTGGGAAAGTTGGTTGGAAGGGACGACACACACACCGCTCACAAGCGGTCCGTTCCCTACCACTGGTTCTGTATTTTGGGGATTGATCGCAGCAATTAATACATACACAACAGGTATGTGCGGGACCGTTCCACATTGGAACTATGCATTTACTTCACAACCTATATAGGAATGATCGTCTACCGGATATGGTATGCACGAGATGATGCTCAAGGTTTTATGGAAACTGGGAGCGGCGCCCAATCTCCGAAAATGACACGACTCGATTCCGTGATCCGTATTGTCATTGATTCGGCACTGGGCTACACCCTAGTGTCGCTCACACTCTTCTTCTCACAAATAGCGTGTAGTAACGCGGTTTACATTGCCGCTTGCGCAGTAAGCATTCTTTGGTTAATGATGTACACCAGCTTGATGCTAACACTTATGGTTTTGAAGGAGATCCAAGCTGTCGGGATCGCATTCAATCTTATTAACATCCGCGTCGCTGATCTGAGGAATGAGCTAGATGCCTCTCAGATCGCTTACAGTGGAAGCGCTGGGGTTGCTACTCCTGGACTCCCAATCAAATTCACCGCTGTAACCGGGCCTTCCTATAAACACAATTCTGGACTTGCCAGCTCGCTGAGACCACTGGAGAAAAGCAGAGCCATAGACGGCGACAGCCGTTCGTCTGTTTAGCGGTACAAGGAAAAATTTAGTCTTTTTAGTAGTGGCATTGCAGAAATATAATTATCATCTACAGGACATGTGCAGTTGATCGGTCCAACCCACCCTATAAGTACCTGTTTTGTTGAGGAGGGAACGAAAGAAACGATGGAGGTACAAAAGTATACCGCACAGCCTATTGACAGCATAAAATGAACCGCGTGGATTCGCACCGGTGTTACCTTCCCAAAATTGGTTTGGAGAAAGGTGAGGATTGTGGGGACTCGAACGTCCCCGAGTTCGGAGGATGTGTCAATAGTGGAGGGTCTGGTCTTGGTGTCTCAAGGTTCGGATGGGACACGTAGTAGTGGGATCCGAATCAAATACGAAGGAACGTAGATCTGATACAGGGCGTCGTAATACGAATGAAAAGAGAGAACTCTAGAGAACTGCCTACAACAACCGTTCACTTTGTACAGTACCCAAGGGGATCGCAGATCTGGGCATCACAGTATCTAATCTAATCGTCGGCGCCGTCATGATCCGACTTCAGCTGCAATGTCAACCTTAGTTGATCCCTCTTCGTCTCGCCAGTCGTTGCCCCTCACTCAAAATCTTCATCGTCTGCGTCAGCAACATCCTCGTCGTCATCTTGCCAAGGTTCTCGAGGCTAGGCGGCAGGCGGCGAACTTCAAATGTGATACGGCCTCGTTTAATTCAGCCAGCCGGTACGCTCCACTGCGTAGGCGATATACCACGATCCATGGACCCACGTAACCGGCGCGGCTCTCTCCCTTCGTCCTTAGCAGGCTTGCTCTTGTTCAAAACCAGTACCCACTCTCCTGGTTGAAAATCATAGTCGATCATTCTATTCTTGTTCTTTCT
>Ga0307517_10014440_pt1 | contig 10608 bp, 13 predicted proteins | sample 23_EM_MG_FD_194515 | JGI IMG/M metagenome (GOLD analysis project Ga0307517, IMG submission 194515) | Populus trichocarpa ectomycorrhiza microbial communities from riparian zone in the Pacific Northwest, United States - 23_EM | ecosystem: Host-associated > Plants > Roots > Unclassified | place...
TTTTGCAGTCTCCTGTAGCCAGCCTTCTTTTGCTCATCCAAAATTTACCGTGATACAGTTTGAAGCTTTGAAGCCTTGCCCAGCGAGCTCGCTCCCCTTTTCCATAGGATAATAAATTCTAAAAAAGAGTCCATCACGTCAGGCTGGCCAGGGGAAACTACCTGTGCCAAGCCGTCAGAAGCGCGTCTGATCTTGTGCACTTGCCAGTATGTATTGGAAATTTTGCTAGTCATGAAGATTGCATCAGTCCATCCCACACCATTCTGACAACGCGAACCATGTGGATTGTCTTACAAGGTCTTCCCTAGACTGCCGATATTGTTATGACATTGCACGAGCCGCTGTGCACCAGCAACCATGAAAAGAAATCGCTCATTGAACCCAGATTTTAATTTACGGATCATGCAGCAGGTAGCAAACGGATTCGAGCGAAGATTCATAATCCTGCAGGATAATTGGTCTACGGGTATATGATCTTCTACTTACTGTTCCAGGAACGACATTTATCACCAACCAAAAGAGCAATTAGAACAAAAGAGGAATCTTTGAATACCTGCGGCATTTTTCTACCAAGATCCCGACCAAGATTCTGTAATTCATTTTGAATAGGCTGGGGGAAGTCAAGGAGCCTGACTTTCTGCATGTTTGGAGGAGAAAGTCGTGGGAATTTCTTAAAGGCAAAAAAAAATCAAGGCACACCCCGGACGATCCCAAAGAGTCTATAAAGTCACTATGTGCCTCACTTCCTGGGACCTGAGCGCTGAACGCTTGTGCCGTGCACTGCTCCCATTCAATCATTTAATGTGCTGAAATGGGTGTGCACCCGTATGCTACCATGGACCGCGGTGTCCAGTCGGGATTGCATGTTGCACCACTTGACCTCGACAGCGATTATTAAGGAAGAGGTTACGGGAACGTTGAGGGGAAAATACGTGCACCTTTTCTAAACCATATGGCATCAAGAGAAATTGTATGATACATCATTGATATGTAGTAAGACAGAGACAAGTTGAATGAAATTTTATGCGTGAGTGCTACTTGAGTGTCCAGTGTACTGATATTAAGGTGCGCGTTGGGTAATTGTGACAATCGTCTTCGTAGCCAACAATCACGCACAAAAGCAAGGTAAAGTAGAATTTGAGCAATTTGCGTCAGATTATGTCCCCTTCGCGTAGATGTTGCCGGAGGAGAGACTCGCGAACCCCGACCAGCACGACAGACATAGATCCGATATGCTGAGGAACCAGGTCAGCGCATGGTTGTTAATGAAAATGAGGAATTCACAATGGCTGATGTTTCGTAACACATAAAAGGTCTCGCTTGCGGGGAGAACTTCCTCTATCAGAGTATGAGATGTAAGCAACTAACAGGAAATTGAAAATAATTCACATGGTAAGCTTTGAATTTGTCTTTGAAATCTGGAAAAGGCGTTAATAAAACCCCTCATATGTATTTAATTGAGGGTAACTACATTTGGTGACGTTTGGCACATCATTGGGAAGATCGCCGTATGTCGGAACATATTTTTTGACTTGCACTCCAGACGCAAGCGTGGCAATCAAGATGTCTTTCTATACAACCATCGGAATCATGCCAAGGAACCGTAGAGACTAGCTCACCTTGTTGAAGAAGAGAATGAGGTGGGCGTTTTCTAGTAGCTTGTTACTACAGATGTCTTTCCATAATAGCACACTGTCCTCCTAATGAATCGAGATGAATAGACGTTAAATGGACAAGATATTTCTCTCGTACCAGTCTGTTTACTCGCCTGTCTTCTTCGAGAGTCTGATTAAAAGCAAGAGGAGCCAAAAACAAGATAGCTTGGACTGTAGGAATGATCAGAGATCATAGCCGAAGTACCAGAGAAGGCAGTACCATCGTCGAAAAAAGGTGCCCAAGAAGCACGCTGGTAGTCGATAATCAGAACTGGAAGCGTTTCTTGTCAATGTGTCCTAATTTACCTGATGCCTTCCCCCTCCCACGTCGGTGATATAATACTCGACATTGGCGTCCTGCCCTGGGGAGCTGTCAATAGGTCTTCTATTTAGCAAGGACAGTGGATGGGAACCTTTTTCCATTACGAATCGATGTTCCTCAACTCCCATGGTACGGATGCGCGCTTTAATAATGTCATCTGCGGACAATTGAGCAAAGTAAAGAGGGATTTGTTCATAAATAAATAAAAACTCACGATCACTCGGAACATAATCAGAAGTCGCAATCCTTGCAATGTCGTCCATGAAGCTGTACTTGTGTTTTAGAGTGAAAATTCAATCTTTATCAGCGGTTTCGGTACTTACAAGCCGGGGGATCCCCGGAGTTGTGGTCGTCTCCTCGTCAGTGTTTCCTGCACGCCCGGGTTGTCCCATAGCGCGATGATTTCGTGTCTCTGAGCCACGAGAATGGATGACGGGTCATTCTCCGAACTGATCAATGCTTGGGAGCGTCGGTGGCTTGGTCTCGTCTCCATCTCTGAGTTGGTTTCAAAAGGATTACCTTTCGCCCGAAGCAGTGCCTTCCACCCAAGTCCGGCACGGACAGCCATATCCCTGGAGTCTGAACTATCGGGAGCCAGTATTTTCAGGAGGTTTGCTTCAATGAAAAAGAGGGGAGAAAGACACAGTCGCATTTTTCGGAGCATTCGAAGGGGCGATTTTGGTGAAGCGTTAGTCGGCGTGACTGGATATGCACTTCCTGGTTCGTATTCCTCTTTCAATGCGTCTAGGATGGTCTTTATTGTTCTGATATTAACCTTTCTCATTCTAAGTTCATCAGGAAATCGGAATGGCGACGTACCCAATGATATTGAGCTGTATAACAATCTTCCAAATAGGCCTTTCACTTTCGAAAGACCTCGGAGCGAAGGCGAGCTGAAAATCTTTTCGCTTGGATAAGCTAGAGTTTGATATATATGATAATGCTTGACCTACTTTTCAAGACAGAACTCTAACGTTGACACACGAGGCGAATAAGCAGTCCTTCGTCGTGTGAGCACTACTGTCTGAGACTCACTTTCCCGGATTCCGATTGACCTGTTAACGTCAGCTAATTGGCAGAGAAAATGACGCTAGAACGAACCTAGCAGAAGAATTTTAATGGCCTGCTTCCTCCTTTCCAGCGCTTTCCTTCCCTCCTGGAGTTGCTGGTCGATTCGCCTGGACTCGTTTAGAGCCGCCTTCATCTGTTGGAGGCGCGCTTGCGTCTCTTGCACTGTTTCATTAGGTTTTTCACCCGTCCATCTTGCTTGCTGAAACGGATTCGTCGGGGGGGGAAAGTTATCGGCCATGTTTGGGGAGATTTGTCCTTGGAACTGCAGAGCCTTGGACCGAACACCTTCAACTTGAGATGCACGAGTGATGTGTGAAGGAGGGATCGTGCCAAGTAAAAGTGGGAAGTCTGCGGGATATCGTAAACTCGAGCCGTTTTAGATTGCGCATGGTTCCAAATGGGCAAAATCCTGGTCGTGATGGATCGGTACAAAAGTGTGGAGGTGAAAAAAACGATGGAGACGTACCACGCTGTCGGGTCAATCCTGCCTTTGGCAAACTAAAAAAAAAGATCCGATTTTGATGGTGCCTTGTGCATCGGGCCATCTTACTGTATCATCTGGTCTAGTAGAAGAGGGCGGTCGAGAGGGCTTCGTACCTGAAAGGAATCAGCGAAACAGACAGCGGCTCGGTCGTTGCTTGGAACCTATATAATCACAGTTCGTGAACCCAGAAATCTGTGTAGGGATCTCTCCACTTGTCCAAGGTGGGCAATTGGACAAATTGGGAATAAACTTTCGGTTCTAAGGGCAAGAAACATTGACAGGGAGACATAATAGATTTGGTTTGAATGTCGCACACTTCCGTTGATAGTTATCTTCATTTGAGTGGAATTCTTGCGATTTTATTTAGACCGCTGACCCCATGCCTATGACGAGGGAGTACAAAGTTGTCGATAGACACTTTGTACCCTCCAATCATTGTCATGGACAAACTGGTTCCCGGTCGATGCGATGTGATGGCCGATGGTGGTCGGTATGGAAAGAAAATCTTTCGTAAAGTTATGCACCATGACGCTCGATCGACAATGTTCATGTTGATGATGATTACACGAATGAGAAAGTCCTATTTGCGTAACAAAGACTTGGGAAGCATCATACCGATCTACGGAAAGCCGGCGGAAAATGTTCGTCATATTGTGCTAAAAAAAAATCCGAGAAATGAAGGCTTACAACATAGTTTGGCATATCGACCTGATGGGGAAGTATAATCTGAACAAATCTCGCTTGATACACAGAGAGCGCGAAGGGAACTCACAACTTCATGCATTCTCAGATCCCCAGCGACGCTACATAACATATAAGCCGAAACGCGATCCATCTCGAACTCTGCCTCGAGGACATCAATCATATTGCGAACGGCAGACCGAGTAGCCGCTCGGATATCCGAGTCGATCCCAGTCGTACAATAGAATTCATCATTGCTAACGTTAGGCCGGTAGGTTTGGAAGTGCGGCGTCTTCGTGAAAGGCCGATCTTTCCGAACGGTTAAACGGACGGTCACCTCCATGGGCGTTTCAATCGCAGTTCCTACGGCCATGGATTACTAACAATTTCGGGGATTCATAAGCAGATGGGGACTCACCACACACCTCTGAAAAAATATTTTTAGTATGAAAATTATAATTACGACCTTGAGAGCTGGAGCAACTCACCCCCATCACCCTGAGCGGCATGCCCATCCTGGGAAAAGATGAACGGGATCAGGCGAGATGAAAACAGATAACGGTCCTTTATCAGCTCACCCCAATAGAAAATAGAGCACCATCGACTTCAATAGGCAAGAAAAGTGTTGACCCAACTGTCAGTTGTCTCGTATCAAGGTTCCCACCAGTGTTGTATGGTGGTATAGTGGAGAGCGCTCCCGGTTTCCCCGGTGCGACTCCCATCTCCCCAGCGAACGGATTCAATGGTATCTTGATGCCCCTTGCTTCGTCGAACCAAGCATAACCTTCTTCTCTATTCAGCTGCCATATCTTCAACGCTGGTTCAGGAAACTCGTCACTAAGCAATCCAAACCCTGGTATCAGCCCTGTCCAGCCCCAATCAGCTGTCGTGACAGAGATGACATCGACTTGTAGGGTGTCTCCAGCGGAGGCTCCTTGAACGTAAACAGGCCCACTGACTTGGTCTAGCTGGGAGAATATCAAAGAAGATATGGTTACAGCTGTGGAGTCTTTCGTAATTTGTCCATTTGAGGCGTCAAGGCACGAGAAGGAGACTGTCTCTCCAGAATTTATCGTTATCACAGGAGGTATACTTTACATCAAAGGTTAGAACTGTCGAACAACAAAGAAAGCTTGCATAACAAATGAGATCTCACACTTACCTGTTATCCCAAGCGAGGTGAGTATGCGAACGCTTGACGCTATGAATGGACATTGTTTGTTGCGGATTTTTCAAAGGACGATAAACTTGAGGGCGCGGAGGTGTGAACTCATTCGTTTCATGGGTGCTTCTAGTTGTTCTAGATATATTTTCATCACCGCAACACAAGTTATGGTATCATTCAATCCGCAGCAATCCTTATGAAAGGGGTTTACCGAAAGGAAGCCCACTCAACGTGGTCTTTCTGTCTTGAACCCGAGGTTCTGACATCCAAAAGGTGGCGCATCGTGGGCCTACCATGAGGACAATTCCATGGTTGGTCCATCGTTCCCATATGTCGTATCACCTGGTAAGATAAGAAAACGAACGAATGAGTACTCCAAATGCCGTCCTATTATTAGGAAACTCAGACTCACGGTCGTCATTTGGTGGTGGGTCAGCGGCATACCAACCATGACGCTCTTCCTGCAGGCCCTCATCGCGAACATGGAGCGAGCCTTTGAGCATCGCACCATTTCACCCCTTGGTCGATCACGCATCAAATGGATGATTTCTTCCAAATCTATGAAAGGAGAAAAAAAAAAGCAAGCGAAATTCTTCGTAAGAGAACAGGAGCCAAAAAGATTATCATTGTTCAGCCCACCTTTCATATCGAACGTCGTATTCTTGCTGACAGGCTGTGCAGTCAGCTTCAGTTTATTTCCTTGCCCAACGGAAGCTTCGCCGTCGACATCGATTTCAAAGCCGTTTTGCTGAAGGACGTTGATATTTTCCAGCGCGACCATCTCATCCGAAGCCGTCAGCTCAAGGGGTTGAGGTCTAAGCAAAAAACAACATCCTAAGTTTTCCTTGACACAAGAAGCAAAACGACAAATATAAACACCTAAACAGCTTTTGCGATGCAATTTTAGTCGTGGCTTGCAGCGTCTCAAAATTATACTTCTCATCAGCTGCATGCTGGTCCACGATGAACAAGTCATCTGCTGCGTGCCGCGTCTGCGCTGATGCACCATCCTCTTCAAGCGCTCTCTCTCGCCGAACGACGATAAAACCAAGGTTGAACTGGCCGATCACCGCCATGCTCTCGAAATCGCTCTTCTCGATAACACGCGCAAGCGCATCAGCGGCCTTCGCGTCGCTCTCCGTGTTGGAAACACCAGCTTCTGATGGAACGCGTTCAGGTTCTACAACCTCGCTCTCAGTCGAGGTAGATGTGGGCTTATGCAAACGTTGGTCCTTCTTCTTCGACCAAACAGACACGACGCGGTCAGAGTCGAACCGCAGCGAAAGATCACCGTCATCTTTCTCCGTTCGGATAATCTCGGGACGACGAATGTCATTCTTTCGGGGTGTTATCGAAGGGTCCTCATATGAAGTGGCGAGGGCTTGACTAAGGACAGAGTTCGGGTCGTCGTCCGCTTCATCATCATCGTTGAGTGCACTTGTCGGAAGATCGACGGGATTCGTGTCGTCAGGGACTACATCAGAGGGAGGAGTCGCGGCTTCAGGACTTGATTGGAGAGGACGAACGTTGATGGCCATCTTCTTAATCATACCCTCGTCTCGAACCTCCTCGTCCTTATCAAGGGGTTCATCTGCATCCAATTCATCAAGTTCATCTCCAGATGGTGACAACGGCCGGGGTTGGACCTGACTCCCAGAACGCGCAAATCCTGCGATCTGGCTTCGCAAATTTGTCCTTGGGTTCTTCGCCTTTGTCGCGATACCAGGCAAACGAGTCTGCGTCAATTTAGAAGGCCCGGCGCTGGGCTTCTGCCGCGGCTCACGAACAGAATCAATAGAAGCAGAAACGACCGGCGCAGCCTCAACATCGGGCGTCGCATGAACGACACTTCCAGATCCAGCAACGGAACCGATGTCCGATTTGCGTTTCTTACGAGGATGATGATCATCCTCACCGTCGCTGGGCTCGGAACATTTCTTCTTCCGTGAGGAAGGAGTGACAGGACGCGTCGATGAGGAGATACGCAACTGACGTCCCCACGGCGTTTGAGATGGATCGAGGACCATCTCATCAGATCCCGAGCGGCGTTCATCATCATCACCACCGATGTCTATGGGGTATTCGTTGACAGCAGGTGGGAGTTTGGAAGAAGAAGGTTGCTGATGATGTGTCATGTCTTCAGGCGACGACGCGCGACGAGGTTCGGGAGGCGGTGAAGGGATGAACAGGGGTGAAGCAGGTGTGAGTCCATCAGGGCCAATATGGGAAGGTGAGCCTTGGTCGCCTGCATCATTATCGGCTGTTTTCTGGGACTTGCGTGTGACTCTAGGCGTTGTTGAGATGGTGGTGGAATGCGTCAATAAAGTTTGTGTTTGGGTCTTCGGACGACCTTGGGTGTTACCGAGATCAAAGGTGGACCGGGACGGCGAAAAATGGATTTCAAGGGCAGCCTAAGTCGAAACAGATATGAGTTTGCGGCAGACAAAAGAGGAAAAAAGAAGACGGGCTTTGAGCGCGGAGATTAGATTGGCTTCGCTGTGAACTAGAATTGTCCGCTTATCAGGGCTAACATTAACGTCATAAGATTCTAACACAAAGTTGAATAAATTTCAGGAGATAAAGCCTGACATATCGCTCACCGGTCGGTATCAGAAAATCGGCCAAGATAAACGGGGCTTGGTTGGTATTGAAAGAACGATAAACCTCGTTGAAAGCCTTCTGGACCTGAAAGGTTCATATACATTTAAATTGTGACAGCGACAAAGGAGGAACGGAAGGGCGTACCTTATTCATGTTACAAGGTCGACCATTGATATAGAAAAACTGCCTGTCCGTCCCTGTTCGGCCACAACCGACTGAAAATTTAGATATCAGGCCTTTTAAATGGATGGAAATCGGACTGGCGTCCTGGCTACAACTTTGGTCAGACAATATTATATACCAAATGGAGGAGCGTGAATGTTAACTTTTGTGTACGTTTGATCACTGTGCGTTCCCTCTCCACTTCGAAGGAAATATCCATATCAACGATGTTTTCAAGCGCCTTTGGGCCCCAAAGAGCCGTCACAGATGCACGGCAAGAAGGGGAGCCCAAGGTCTGGATTTGGGTAGTCTTCGCTCTAGAGACGCTGTTAATATTGAGTACGAGTATAGATAGGATGTTAGTACCCTTTTTCGGGTTGATTGGAGACGATCAAGCGGATGCCTGTCGCTGCGGCGCATGGACCCAGGGCATAGGCGTTGAGCAGTGACAGGGCCTTGCCAAATTCGCGTTTGGCATTTCGTTCAAACTCCTTGCGTCGCACTGCCAGCGGGGTGAAAAGATGGGATAGAATGATTGTCGTCCCTTTCTAAATGAGTATGAGAAAAGAGCAAGAAGGAGGTCACAGCGACCTACGTTTCTGGCCACCGTACTTCTTTTTTTGACCCGTCCGCTGGAGTCCATAATCAACGAGACACCGACAGGTGCTGTTTCTGAGGTTGCCGTACAAATCGAGACTTCTTCGCTTAGAGCACAAAGAGAAGAAAGAGCTTCTCCTCTGAAGCCGAATGTGTGGATCGAGTTCAGGTCCGCATATGTTTCGAGTTTCGACGTGTGATGTTTGAGAGCTAGTAAAAAGGTCGTCAGACCGAAATAACACGCGTTTGGACGCGTAAATAACGTGTACCTATACTATCATGGTCACTTTCCGGTATTCCAGAGCCATTGTCAATCACTTCTATGGACGTGAGACCGAAGTTTTTGAACCGCACTTCTACAACACAACATGAGATTATGCCTTGCCACCTGGCCTTGTAAGAAAAGAGCTCACCGACATTTGTAGCACCGGCGTCAACACTGTTTTCCAAAAGCTCTTTTACTGCGGTTTGAAGGTCGATTACGACTTGGCCAGATGTGATTTGGTGGATGGAGGATTTGTCGATAGGTTTGATTGTTGAGGTTGACATTAGTGGTTAACGTGACAGATGCGGGATATAGAGTCAATAAATCAAAGGTAGAGATAAAATACGAGAAAGAAGATAGAGCAGGAAGGAGATTCGGTGTCCTGGGTAGAGCGTTTGAACTAACCCAAAACTAACCCCTAGAACAGTGACAAGTGACAGCCAAATGCGTCCCTTCACAGCGGAAGGCTCGGGCCGATTGAGTTTCGACCAAACTTCATCCCATCCAACAACCATGGCATCCCGCCCGTTGAACGACGATGAAGTACTCAGTGAGATGAACGAGATGGTTCGTTTGCATCATATCCCTGAATGGTATCCAGATAACATTTTCTAACAATCTTGTATCTAGGTGGCCTTCATCAAGCAGGAGGCACTTGAGTAAAGGCCGACGAGGAATTCGCTATTGAGAAGGTGCCCCTCATTGGATCCCTTAAAACATGTCCCTTAACATTATGGCGTGAATAGGCCAAACTCGTTAAGCAGGAACAACAGGCCATCGATGCCAAATACGAAAAGAAACGCCAAGGGACTGAAGTTGCACAGAAGATGTACGCGTATCTCCCTTGCTTTGCGATATGCAGGGAGCTAATATGTACCTTCAAACCTACCTTAAACGACAACTACCGCCAGTGCGCAGTCCACAATCATCAACAAGTCGCAGCTAAGGCTTCTCCACAAGCGCGAGGACGTCCTGCAACAGCTCTTCTCGGCAGTTCGGGAACCCTCCACACCCTTGCGCGAGACTGCTGGTCGCTATGAACAATTCCTGGAAGGCACACTGGCAGAATCCTTCCTATACATTTTGGAACCTACCATCACCATCTACTCGAGAAAATCCGACGTGGATATTGTCAAGTAGGCAGCGACGATTGCGTCACGGACATAACTTACAAGGAGATCAGCGGACAGGAGATTTCTCTCGAGGTGCAGGGGGCAATATCAGACGATGCGTACGTTTCCATTCAACTATCTATGCTGGGACCTGCAATGTTAATCTTCTTCGTCATGCATGCCCAGGAGCCAAGGAGGCGTGAAGCTTGTGAGCGGATCTGGACGGATTACCCTGGACAACACGATGGAAGAAAGGCTCCGTTTGCTCGAGGATAAAGTTTGTATTCCTACGTGATCTTTGGGCCTTCAGCGAGTTGACGCAGTTCGCGCAGTTGCCAGAGATCAGACAAGACCTCTTCGGAAAGAACGAGAACCGCAAATTCTACACATAATCTCCGTCTTCCTTGATAGTATATCCACCTGGGATGAACTTTTCGACTTGCAGTAAATAAATAATACCATGCTAATATTAATATGTCTATTGTCCGGACAA
>Ga0307517_10014442_pt1 | contig 10607 bp, 16 predicted proteins | sample 23_EM_MG_FD_194515 | JGI IMG/M metagenome (GOLD analysis project Ga0307517, IMG submission 194515) | Populus trichocarpa ectomycorrhiza microbial communities from riparian zone in the Pacific Northwest, United States - 23_EM | ecosystem: Host-associated > Plants > Roots > Unclassified | place...
CATCGGAGAATCTGCCGGGAGATCTTGATGAGGTAATATTGCATTATATGATATATGCGATGTTATAACCTCTATAATCTGTTAAAATGCGATAAATTAGAGCCTTAGGGATAATGATAAAATTATTACGTGCACATGTGGCTGTTTTAATGGCATGCTTGAGTTTCCAGGAACACTGTTGTAACACCTGTATCATTAAGAAAAAATGGTGGACTAATGCCATGGTTAGATCTTGTATAACACCGGTGAATTGTACTTAAAATTGTGTTACACTGGGGGGAGGGAGATACTATACCAGGTGTAAATCTCACTTGAAACCGCGTCACACCAGAGTGAGGGAGATGGCATACCAAGGGTGAATCTCATTTAAAACCGCATCTCATTAGGGTGAGGGAGACGGTATACCAGGGGTAAATCTCACTCAGAACTATATCACACTGAGGTATGGAAGAATGAATCAGATGTTGTATAATAAGGTCATAAGACCACTGCACTACACAAATGAGGAAGTACTACAACGCTTCCAATGGCAGTAATATAGAAGAGACTAGTTGTTTTCACGGGCGATCCTCCGAAGCCTAGCCTCAAGGGTGTTTGGGTCATTGACCATTGGCTCTTGACTTTCCCCAGAGTGCATGAACACCTCCCTAGGTATGGGCGGTTTGTTAGGAGTTTGGTAGGGATCACTGTGCACCATACGTACCTGTTCCACCATGATAGTAGTGTATCACGGTCATCATCAGACCACAATTGTACGGTCCCAATGAGGCCAAGGTAGAACTGGCGATGAGAGAACCGCCTGGCACCACCACCATTCTCGGAGAAGTTCTCATCGCTTGAGAGAGCAAAATATACCTGGAATGCAATAAGGTGTGGGTGCACAGCGTATAAAAAGACACTTACCATGACTGCACTATAGGCAATTGCTGGAATGGTTACTTTGGTAATGCCATTCAGTGCGGCGTAGCCCTTCTTTGAGGAGCGGTTCCCTCCACTATCTGCAGAGGATGGACTAATGGCGATATGTCGAAGAGCCTAGACTGGGTTAAATATATAACCAACGTACACTATAGAGAGCTTTGTACCTTCACAAGGAGCGCACTCCGAAGGAACCCTATGAAAGGGTTATTGGGATCGTACATACTATCCCGCCAGAGAAACAGTGGATAGTTCTGGGCGATTACACGGTAGGCAGGATTGTGACTCAGAATTCCATCACGAACACTGCAAAGGTTGGTGAGATAGAGCATAGGCTATCTGCAGAGGTGTACTTACACTGAATCATCCCAATCGTAAATTGCTGGACAGAGCAACCGACCACAGTCTGGGTGATGGAACCCCCTTGTAGCTTTGTCGGCAGTCAGGCTTGGGTTGAATGAGCACCAAGAACCTATTGCTTGTTTGACAGAATGAGTGTGGGCACGGCGAACATCAAGGCGGCCCCGGAGCAAGTGTTGTGAAATGTAGCTCAGTCCCAAACTCAACCCCTTCTCACGGATCACGTCAAGGAGAGTGGGCGCCATCTGGACAAGATCTTGCCACAAGAGTATAAACTTTTTCCGTCTGAAATAACTGTGTTAATCCGTGAGCCAAGCTTGGTGAACCAGAGACGTACATAGAATCTATCTCATCCAAGCTCTCTGAGTCCTGGTCAAACGTTGCCCCCCATTCGATGATAACATCGATATCACGGAACATATCGTAAAAGATAGTAAAACCCTTCCCTTTTTCTTCAATGATCTTTGCAAGACTCTTCTCTGCTCGCCTTGAGAGTATGGTCAGATTGTTTGCTAGAGTAGCCAGGTAGGAAAACTTACGCTTTCTTGTGCAGAAGCTCTTGCTCTTCCTCATCATCTTCATCATCACTGTCACATCGGTAACGACGACGGTTGCTGGTAACTGGGGCTGGAGGCATAGGAGGTGGCACGATAGGTGGGCGTGGAATGAGAGCAGGGGTAGGTTGGACAGATCTGGAGGACTGGGGGAGAGGCATTGTGGGGAGTGTATAGAGGGCAATAAGGAGGGTAGAGAAGGTGAGAAGTTTACGCTTGCGTAGTGAGAAAGTGTGGCCAGCACACAAAGAAGAAATGAATGAGTGAACGAGGGATTGAGGCAGGAGCCATGTCATCCTTATATACCTGGGAAAGGTGATTATTAAGCCACGGTCAGCATTTTTTTCATGGTAAATAGGCACAAACAATCAGTCAAATTCTTCACTATCTTCCGGCGGTGTTTCAGCCCCCTGCTCTCCATCAGAGCAAGAAGCTTCCATGTCAGAATAGCAGTCCGGTTCAGTGGCGATTACCATTGGCTCGTGGTCATTAACCTTATGGTAATCCATGATATCTTCTACAGACATGCGGCAAACTTGGCGAGCCTGAAGGTCTAGACTTCCCACACCAAGGCCAGTAAACCGCATGTAAGTGTCACGGTCTGCAAAGCTGATACACCACCATCAGCAGATTTGAAAAAATGTGAAGGTTAAGCGTACCAGTTGACACAAAAAGCCTTCCAATCACCAGCCTTATCCCTTGCAACGGAAGGAGGAAGAAGATCAAAGGATCTTCCAAGTTCAAAGGCGGGAATCAGGTGACATCCACGGATAACGTGCTCTGGGTCAACGAATCCAAATGGCTCGTCTTCGTTTGACTGATAGGGGATGAAGGATATCTTTGGATACGACCTTGCTTGAGCTGGGATGAAACTCGTATCGACAGACGTAAACCACCTAACCCACAAGAAGACGAACTTCTTTGGTGTAGGTAAGGTAGCAGTCTGAACGTTTGCATGGAAGATACCTTGCACCCGAGCGTATCTCCAGGGAAATGGCCCATCCAAGCCTGGGCAGTATACCATGATATCCCTCTTATCAAATGCAGGGTGTACAATGTCCTGGTCTCTTTGGACATCGTATGTGGTGAAGTTAAATCGGATCAAGGGATAACGGTGAATTGCCTCATCACGAATGATGAGGTCAGTAAACCTGTCTGGATCATAGTCAAATTGAGATCCGCATAACCGCTGATAGAGGTGTTCCATCAAAGATGGGATAAAGTTCTGTTCCGATGGTGTGAAACAGGTACAGTGTTGAAGTATGAGGTACATACCTGATAGGCGTGGTCGTCCTTGTGGTCCATGATAAGCTGAGCCAGAAATAGCCTCGTTTCAGGTTCATTTGCAATCCAAAACTGGGTCTCCGGCTGACTGACGACAGGTGGGGTGATGGTGGGCGTATCAGAAAAAGGTATACCCAACGTACGGAGCTCCTCAGCCATTCGCCGAACTTCACTTTCAACAAAGTCTATATTTGCCAACTGTTTCGTAACATCCCTCTTGTTTGTGCGACAATTGCTCCGGACCTTGGTCCGGGTATGTGCCAGCTCACTCTGTCTCTAATCAATGTCTAGCTGATGCAGATTGAGGAACGCTAACTTACTGAGCTTGTTGAATAATTTTCTATCGTCCCATAAAGCTTAATATTAGATACGTAGTCGCCTAGTGAGTGTAACTTGATGGTGCACATGTTGAAGCCCTTTGGTTGACGGCCCTGGGCAGTTAGACCGGATGAAGTACGCTGACGTTTAGCATACTCTGCTGGGGTTTCACAAGTGGGAAAGTTTGAAGATATGGTAGTGGCGAGGTGGCGGAGGGCGCATCCAAGGCTGGTAGTCGCTTCATCTAATAAAGCCAAGGATGAATCTGTATGAATCCTCAACTTGGCAAGAGCATGCCACGTTGTAAGGATAAACAAGAGGGACCGAATGTTGGAGTTGTAGGGTTCAGGAAGAAGGCCCTCAAAACATGGAGCAATACACTGCATAGGTTAATGACCCCTCGAGAAAGAATAGCCCACAATACCTACCTGGAGGATATCTTCATAGTCCCGAGCAGCAAGTTGCTTCATTTCCGATATGTTCGATGTAAACCGCCTGATGGTCGTCTGTCCAAAGGATGGGATCTGCCTAAAGCTATAAAATGGGAAAAGCGTAAAGTGTTAGGAGAAGCAAGAAGTAAGCGTTAGTGCCTCACCGATGGTCAAGCTCATGCACCAAGCCTATATCAACACTATTTAAGATTCGAATCAGGTGGATGAAGACGGCCTTCCACACGCCAAGTTCAAACTCATGGAGCAGGTCAACAGTGAGTGCCTTGAAGATATCAAAGCCATGAGGCAACAAGAACTGGGAGAAGGAGTTCTGGATCGGGATTAGGCAGAGGTAATAGAGGTAGTCTGTTAGGAGGACGCACCTGAGTAGGGACCAGAGATTCATCCTTTAGAACCCCATCCACATGATCACCCGTGATCACATATCCCTCTCTATACAGCTTATCCCGTGCATCTTTGACCCGTTGTTGCCGTTCTTCACTTTCCAGACGTGGCTGCGTTTGGCGCAACAATCGGTCTTCAGTGGTTCCCAAGGAAGGGATCTGTGGTGTTGTAACCAGACACCGAACACAGGGACAGCGTCCCTGGTCACGAATCGTAGCCACCAGAACTCTGGATTTAGTGATAAGTTTTGGGAGTCACCAAACAATCTCAAATGTGACGTACTTTTCTGGATAATCTGCAGAATATGTGAAGATTCTGGGAAAGAGTCGCCTCCGAATACCATCACTGCAATCAACAACCATTCCATACTTGTAGGCGTGTTGGAACTCCTCATCACTTAGAAGCACAACCCAGGCTGACTGAAAGAGTTCCCTCCGACAGTGTGTTAGAAGTTGAGCAGACGGCTTCTTGCCACCATAGAGATCTTGAATCTTGTCGCGAACCCCATCTGGCAACTGCGTATTATGAGCATTTATTCAAGAGGAGAAAGTAGGTAACTTACACTGGGAAGATATGCAATATGATGTGCGGCGTAGGCGGAGGGTTTATTTCGTTCGTATTTGGATTGGTTTCCAAAGAAGACGTAGACGGGCCAAGCCTTAGAGACACCAAATTGACCAAGCTTCGTAGCATCTGAAGCTATCGACATAGCAGCAACCACTCGGGGGACATCCTTGTCGGGGTCATCCTCTGGAAGAGAGGCGAACTGGATCTTCCTGTCCTCGTCAATCCAAGCTTTTGAGGAATAAAGCTCTCCATAGACACGCTCAGGTGGAGTTCCTGGTGGTGCGTTTTCACGCTCCCAGGTCTCTTCATAAGGGTGGTAGTGGAATCGGTTTGACGTGGGGTCTGAAGAGAAGGTTTCCCTGATGACATCGCATATTGGCCTGTAATGGAGGTCACCAACAATAATGTGACTACCTGGGATGGTGTGTTCGATCTTGTACTGAACGTCCTCATGCCGGTTAACCTTCCCTTGGATACGTGCATCAGCAGACTTGGTTGCCTTTGTCCGTTTGATACCAAGAGGGATCCCAATGGTGAGGGGTTTCGACTGCCACCCCTTCTCCTGCTCCCAAGGGGCCTTAGAACTGCGACCTTTCAGCTTCTTCTCAATACCTCGGAAGTTTACCCCAATGATGTCTTCCTGCTTGAAATTGGGATGGGCCATCAGCTTTGCAAGGTCATCTCGATCAGCTCGAGATTTCTTTCCAGCAGATGTCCAGAACTGGTGGTCAAATAGGAATGAACTGAGATTTGGATAGGGAGATATAATGTCTTCAATGGTACGTGTTGGTGGAGATGCAGGAGGGGAGGCTGATTCGTGTGCTGATGGAAGATTAATGGAGGTATCCGGAACACGTGACCTGAGGCCTTTGTAAACGCGCGAGAGTCCAAACTTGTTCTTGATAGATACAACTTTGGCTCGAACCAAGAGGAATACCCGTCGTGTGGGGTGGTGCTCAGTGGACTGTGGAGGATCAGGTGGGATTCCAGAGTCAGAGGGGAACGTAATGGGGTCTGGAAGGGATTCTCGGATTTTCCAGGTTGGAAATCGTATTCTTGTGCTCCGACGAGCCTTGGCTGCCATTGGTGGCAGGGGTGACGTAGAGGGGAGTGCTGTTTCCAAGGCACAATTGGAAGTCGATAATACAGGGGGGGTTGTAGAGTAGTTGGGGACATCCACGTCGATATTCTCACCAACTGTGATATCCTTCAAGAGCATCAGTGAGTCGCCTTAATCTAATGACCAGGAATTCCACTTACTGCCATTAATGAAGAGTTTTCTTGGGTTTTAGACCGCTTCTGAGGGCTTTGAGACGACCCAGAAGCAAGGTGTCTCTTTTCTGCTCTCTGCTTACTATCATTCCTGAGAAACGTCTCAGTAACTGAAGAGACCCTCCTGAGGTGTTCCTGGCAGGTCTTCTTGTGGTTTGTCAGGCCAGCAGCACGAGTAGAGGTATACCCACAGGCATAGCAGGAGAAAGCCATGGTGGGAGGGAAGAAGAGACGACAGAAATTTGATGATCGTTGTGGTGAACCTCGGGCCCTGTTGCTAAGCGAAAGATCTGTTACGCAGCTGATAACGGCGGTATAATGGTAAAGAGTACCAATCATCAAGAGCGTAGATCTTTCAGCCCTGAAATGTAGGGTACATCACTCCTCTTGCCCTTTCAAAGGGGGAGACGGTTAGTATCCTGGTTGCACAAGACAGTGATTGGTCTTAACAATTGGAAAAATATAATAGACAATGTATATACCTATTAATGGACGGCATGTTCCCAGTGATTCCTAGTCTCCCTCCACGCTCTAAGATTCCTATCTGTGGCCATGATTAGAGAGCCACGAAGTCCTGACATCTCTAAGTTGAAATGGGGGATGTAGTCGGATGGAAAAGCCACTCCATCACCAGGCCGTAACTCCAAAACCACTCCAGGACTGAAGAGGCATATCTCAGCGCCCTTCCACGATCCAAAAGGTACTACAAGGCACAGGCCGTCGTCTGTAGGATCCGTATGGCCCTCTGTCTGTACCCCTATGTTGATGACAAGTTTTGTGAAGGGGTACGTAACCACAAAATCCGGTTCAAAGGGGAGGTCTTCAAATGTCTCAGCGAGGGACTCAAAATGCTTGGGAAGCGTTCGTTCAATCTGTGAATAGGTTCTCAGTATCTGGAGGTGGAAGGTGGAAAAAGTTTGGATCGGAATACCTGACTAGATAACCATTCAAATACGTCCTGAAGTCCAGTAGACAGTTGTGAGTAGAGATGCCCCCCATCTTCAGTAATTGCCTTGCTGAGGAATGGAATTCTGTGCCTTGGAATGAAAGATCCATGTTGGGTGGATCGCACAAGGTCATTGGGATGAACCTCTTCAGGTGCACCCATTCCCTTAGTTGGATTAGAACTTGTAAAGACAGTGACGACTAGAAAATACACACAGTTTCTGCGTATTGGTTCCAAACACAAAAGTGCCGCACTTTTGGTATAACCGTCCCAAGCTCTGAAATCTGAAAGTCGTTGGGGTAACAAGCCTTAACGGTGTCCTGGATTCGGGTCCGATACTCATCTGGCATAGACCTAATCACCGAGAATATCAACTTTCCATCCTCACCAGTGACATGAATGGATTTTCTGCAAGACGAAAGTTAAAACAGGGAATCTTAAAACCTCAAAGAACCAAAACTGACCCATCATTGAACGTTGAGTCCAATCTCCTAAATAACCGGTTCACTGATTTCCCCGAAGGGGGGAGACTGTTCAACTGTTTGAAAATGATTAAAAGCCCACCAAAAAGCCTCTTTGGACGACTCACCCAAGCTAAAAGTTCACCAGGAGTTGAAAGAGTTGGACAACCTCGAGCTTTATCCCTTTGCTTCATCGTCCAGGTTGAGCGTCCCCCTTGTTCATCAGAAATACTGTTCTGGAAAAGATCAGGGTCCAGGTGACATTTGATGTGGAGCGGGTCTCCCTCAGGGGGCTGAGGAACTGGTTCATCCCTACTAGAGTCCTGGTCGGTGAGCACTGGAGACAATGTCCCTAGAGCGCATTCCATAGTATGCCCTAGGCTAGTCCACTGGAGCCAGCGGTCTGCTGAACGTGCTGGAAGTATTATATGCCTACAGATTTGTGGCATCAGAACAACCTAGGTACCCTGGAAACGATTCACCTCTCACCGGTGTGGAATGGAATCAAAAAATATATCGGAGTTTTTCAAATCCCCGGATGAGATGATCTGGGGAATGTTAAGTTCCTCACATCTGGAGGGACTTGCCTGCGTATGAATCTTGAAGCTGATCACAGAGTGGAGAAACACGACAGTGCGGAGGATAGACTCCATGTGCCCCTGAAGGCTGGGGTCCACTAACGCATATCAGTAGCAAATCGTAAGGAAGCTGGCTGGAACTTACAGTCTGGTGTTCTGAACAGTCGTGATACATCACTCACTTCGGCAAAGCTCATGTCCCTCACCCTGGTCTTTAAACCAGAAAAGGCGATTAGGGGAAGAATATAGAGGCTAGCTACGAATAGGTGAAACATTAGAAATAATATGGTGCAGACTGGAACAAACAGGTAGACGTACCTCCAGCAATCAATCGACACAGCTTTTTCCCCTGCCCATGGAGAATCACAAACTTCCCCTTGTCTATGGCGTTCCCACCAGAACCAGACAACTTCGAATTCCATATATGCCTGGCGCTTTCCCCCAAACTTTACACCATGATCAGATCTGTACACCAGAAAGACTGGGAGACAGACGAACCTTTCACAACGGAGGGCCACCTGAACCTCAATCACAGATTGCCAGAACCTGGTTAGATTACTATTTCTAGTGTGTAGGCCATGCTCAGCGACGAGTGAAACCAGTGTTCCACCACCAACAGATGGGAGGTTAGCAGGAGCAAGCTCCTGAATTGCCCGGTGGACATCCCACGTCTGGCAGAAGCTAGCCAGCCGAATGACAAAATCCCGTGGTCGCATGCCCAGGGTTATTGTATACCCTACCCGGGACCACTGATTACCCTCTTCAATCCTCTTCCGTTTTCGTGAGTGACCCTGGGTTGAAGAACCAGGCTCAGCACCCACACTAGTCAGAGAGGCCTCAACCACCGTGTTGACATTAACCCTGAGTTGTCTGTCCGTCCCATATGGCACAGAACCAGGGCATTTGGTACCTGGGTGGGGACGTGGTAGCCTTGCATCCATCCTTCTTGGCTGTGAACTCTGGTGTGGTGGGGACGAGGGAGCTGGGTCCAGCTGTGGACTCTGACGTAGTGGGGATGGGGGAGCTGGGGTTGGCTGTGGACTACCCTCATAAGACAGGGGGGCGCTGGATTCCAAAGACTGAACGCATATCAACCAATAAAGCAAGCAAGCCACCAGCAGGGAAAACGAACCTTCTGGTGTTCAACAAACCCAACAAACTCTCCAGTTTGGTCCACAGTTAAACCGATCACAGCAGTCTCATAGAACTGTCTGAGGGCGGGGAACTTTGAGGGGTAACTCCTCAGAATAAACCATATTTCAAACAAGACCAATGGAAGAATGCTCTCCTCCATGACGCCGAGAGATACCAGACACAGGTGGCAGGAGGCAGTGGGAAGGCGGCGTCTTTCAACAGAGCTGGAGCTCAATGTAGAAACCAGGGTCTGTAGTTTGAAGAACAGCCTTCAATGTTTGAGTAAATGTAACATACAAACGATAAACTCGTGATTAGCAAACAAGTTAGCTCACCCAAAGGAGACAGTGCCCGAAAAATAAGCACAAGTATGTTGAAGGGGAGGGGAAACAAAGGGCACGAAGACAAGGGCCAGGGACGACAAAGAGTTGCACAAAGGTAGTCCAATGCTGATTCAACTATCGGTGGGTCAAGAACGAACTGGGTACACACTCAGCCAGACACGGAGTGGGGATGAGAGAAGAGGAAGGGACTATAGCAGGTGGCGTGGCGTGTGTGGATGTGAGGTGAGGGCAAGGGAGGGGGTGCTCCCCTCTCCTCCGTTGGGTATCGGTGCCGGTCGCTTGCTCGCAACGTCTTCCCAGGGAGCGAAGAGTGAGTCGGGACATGGGCTGGGACGTTGCCGTGGAAAGCAATTTGAAAAAAAAACAAATCCCCTCGCGTATTTTGTTTTTTTTCCAATAGGTGAAGGAAGAGAAGGCTTGGCAGGGGTGGTTGAACGCGATGTGTAGCGAGAGCAGCAAACGGGACAGGGAGGAGGGCTGTGGAGGTCAATTGGAGGTTAACGGTGTGCCCAGGGTGTGATGGGCCAAAAAAACATACCCGAGAACCCATAATGCACCACAGACCTTTCCGTCTGTTGCTGGCTGTGGTGCGGGGAGAGCCCCGAGGGACAGGAGCCGGTGATCGAGCTGGATGGGACGGAGGTGAGGTGGGAGTGAGCAACTTCCATATAGATGCCGCGAGCTGACGTGGCGCACAAGAGCCTCACGGAGCGGGAGCGACACCGGCAGGACGCCGCCGGGATACCGCCGAACCACGAACAGACGGGTTGTTCGACGGCGTTGCGACGTGCCATACAACTTTATATCCATTGGAAGGATCTTATGTACATTAGAACAGTTTTACATACGCTAGGGCAATTTCATGTACATTGAAACAAGCGTAGAATGCTCAGAACAACCGCAGAACGGCTGGAATCGTTACAACGAATTCCGGCCATTTTACCGTCCAACCACCGGCAACCCGTCTCGGTTCCGATCCCCGAAACTCTCATGTGCCCTTTCAACGGCTATAACCGCGCGGGGGATTTTCCGATG
>Ga0307517_10014443_pt1 | contig 10607 bp, 10 predicted proteins | sample 23_EM_MG_FD_194515 | JGI IMG/M metagenome (GOLD analysis project Ga0307517, IMG submission 194515) | Populus trichocarpa ectomycorrhiza microbial communities from riparian zone in the Pacific Northwest, United States - 23_EM | ecosystem: Host-associated > Plants > Roots > Unclassified | place...
AATCTCTTGCAGATGGATGATTCTTGTTAGTGGACCACATGGATCCATCATCCAGAGGCAATGCGGCGAAAAGTAGCAACCGGCTTTGCTGCTTGTCGCTGGATTGTACAGGCCACGCTTCTGCAACTAGAATAACTCCGGATTCAGCCGAATGTGCAACTCGCTTTGGTCATTTCAAGGTAGCTGAGGTCCGATTTCGTCCATGTCTGGTTGTATTTATGTTTCGAGGAGGTCAAAGTTCACAGGATGTCGGGAAATCGGCCGACCATCCTCTAGATCACACCTGATGGACTTACCAACTGAAGCAAAATGCTATTTTAACCGGTCATCCAGTTCTGGCCATCCACATGAAATTTCTAGATTTGGATTATTGTGCTTTGAGAAAGTACATGAACGCGAAGGTTGACGCAGCTAATCGCTCGTTGGGCATCTACGTCTTTTTCCCCTATAACCAGCCATGAGATAATATATCCAGAAGGATAGAAATAACACGTACCTTGATTAGGGACACGCCAGCAAATACTGTTCCAAGTACCCCGCTGACGAAGAGGGCGCCATAGACACCTAAACACGTATTGAATTGGTGAGGAAGGCACCAGAAACGTGAGACTGACCGATGTAGAGATTTGAGCGAGGCCCGCGCAGCATGATGGGCTTATGTGCGTTCTGTAGCAAGCCGGCCAATGAAACCAGCATGGTCATAAAATAATATTGGGCTAACCTGGTACATTTGTTGCTTCTCGACCACATTATTGGGTACTAACAGAGTGAGTTAGAGAGAATTGAGACACAAAAAGAGAGTACACACGGTTATAAAGAGGGGTGAGGATGCCCATTGTGGTGGTGGTGGTTGGAGTTACGGGTGGTTGCGGAGTTTGCCAGTCCGGGAGCCGAGCCTTCTCGACCATGGCCAATCCGGAGCGCGTCCGTGTCAGAGTAAGCAAGTTCGCAATATCTTGTCCTCGGCTATCTCATTTATTCTTTCTAGGGCGTCAGCATAATTCGCCCAATCATCTATGGGAACACCGCGACCGTCCTGACCCAAAAAGAACGGGAGACGTCGCCTTACCCCGACCACACCCACAAATGGACCGTTGCTGTTCGCAGCGCTGCGTCTCCACCAGATTCAGACCAGGTCGGAGGGGCAGATGATATCAGTTACTTTATCAAACGCGTAACGTTTAAATTACACGACACTTATCCGAATCCCTCGCGAAGTGAGTTGCTCCTCTTGTCTGCGAATTTTGCGTTCTAAAACCTCACTTAGATGTTGATAAGTCACCGTTTGAACTGACGGAAACAGGGCACGCCTCTGTTGTTCTTCCGCCTTTATTCTTTGTTAATCTCTTTTCTTGCAGATGGGGTGAATTCGAGATCCAAATCCGCATTACGTTTGTTCAAGAATCAGGCGAGAAAGCCGTAACAGTCTATCACCACCTGAAGCTACATCCATGGGCAGCAGTTGGCGAACCCGAGATTCCTCCTCTGGAAGTTGCAATGAAGATGGGTCCCGTTCATGCATGGCAGTATGATGAAGTCGTTTTCAATGACCCATACCAAAACTTCCTCAACCTCCTCACTCAGCATCCACCTACTCCACTCCCAAAGCTCAAACGCAAGCCAGTGCCCTTCCACCCTGCGAATTTCAAGGAAGTGCAGGCATCGAGAGGTGGTGTCCCGGAATTCCATGCTGGTATGGAGAAAGAAGAATCGGAAAGGTTGGAAGAGGCTCGGAAAACGATCATTACTGAGCAGGACCGCTGGCGAGAAATTCTTATCGAAAGAGAGAAGGAAATACAAAGGCTTCAGAGGGAAGTCGATGAGTTAGGGTCTTAACGTGGCTCTTGCCATATTTCTTGTAATCACAATACATTGTAAAAGTATGCTTTGGTATCACCTAACCATGTGTTCTAGAACTCTGTATATATTTTCTTAAGAGTATCAGTGCCAGGGTGCCCATCCAGGATACATCTTCGCCTGCAAGGAATTATGAGCAAGGAACACCATCTCTATCGAATGAGACGCACCAAATTCGAGAAGTCAGTTGCCTCCTGTATGAGCATCTGCACCAAACTACTCGTCGAAACCTCCTTCTCGTGCCGTTCTCTAGCATGATTGGGAGAATTTTTTGGTGAATATATCCCCTTGAGCTTTTTCTCGATTGGATTGAGCGCCGATTTCGCAAGTGCCCGTGTGTCCACCTTGTGTTTGGAGGAAGTTGCATTTGTATTCTGACCTCTTCGTGACGTATCCCGATCCTAGAGAGGGCCAGTATTCGATGTCCTTACACCATGTGCAGAGGAAGATAAGGTAGCGTACCAATTTGCGTTTTTCATCCTCCCATTCCACTAGCGGATCGTGTACAAATGCATCAAGCACGCTCATCAACGAGTCCTTGTTATCACGAAGGAGTTGTAATGTAACTTCGCAAGAGATTCGGAAGACGCCTGGATATTTCGTCAATACGCAAAACAGCGATCAACACTTGGGATGAGACGAACCTTCGACTCCACTGACGCCCAGGCCATCGATGATATTCTGAGTAAGCCTGAAAGGAACACGTTCAGGCGTATCCAGTGTTTTGCCCTACGTAATGAGTAAGGCTATTACCGCGAGCAACAAGATGGCAAGTTAGACCAACCTTCTCAAACAGACAATTGAAATCGACATGAACGACGTCGCCAGAATTAGTATCCAAGAGGATGTTTTCACAGTGCCGATCACCAAGCCTATCCCATAGTTTAAGAAATGCATATTGCAAGAGGTAAATTAAAGCAGGGCATACCCGAGGATGAAACCAACGATGGACATGACTCCAGCAGTCCTGCCATAGGTCAAACGACTTGCCAGCCAAGCCGTTGGCTCTGGAAAGGTTTCGATAAACCATTCATGGAAAACAGGTTTGAATCTGTTGACAAGCCAAAATTAATTCCAAGCAGGGTAAAAAGCATCGATACATACACCGGCAGAACCTTGGTTTGAAATAGCATTGCAGCGTCCTGGTCACTACCCTCTTTGATCCTCTTGAAGACTTCCGCCAATTCTCCTGACTAGGTAATCTATTGAGGTCATGACAGAACAAGAAGATCGAAGGAACTTACCCAGCTTTTAACTCGCCTTGCTTCGTAGTACTTGTAAAGAACAGGCCGGATGGGAATGGTGTTGGGAACCCATTGAATAAAACCGCATTCTTCGTTCAATGCAACGACGCCATACGTCCTGATATCTGTCCAAACATATTTTTTGAAAATTCAATTACTGCCGTGCACAGTTAACTTACGAAGTTGCCTCCTTCGAGATTCTGAGTTTCCTTTCAACAATTTATTGATAATGGCGTTCAGATCCATCAAACGCGCGTCCTTCCGCAGGTCATCCTTGGGCTTGCCCAAAAACATGTAAATTTGCCCGTTACTACCTTGTATCGTAATCTTTCGGGGTTTAGCCAACGAACGCATGACCTCGATTTCATCTGCAAAACCTGTACAGGATTATCAGCCGCCTGGGCTAGATTCTGCGAAGACAGGAATTGACCTTCAAATGTCGGGACATCGAGTGCGAAAGGTTGGTGCGTTGACTCATCGGAAGAGGCGGGTGGAAGACTTGCGGTCAAAGACTCCTGAAGGGGAATAATCAAGTCCGACTTGCCCATGGCCTTCAACCTTGGAAAATCCTTGCTCATACTGAGGGTGGTCTTGTTCTCGTCAACAAAATGATCACATAGAGCGAGGAGTTCCCTGGTCATGGCCTGCGACTGATTGATCAACATAGCGACTTGACTGTGACAGTTATGAGGGTTACTCTATAAGGCCATCAGTCATTTAATCATGATAATTTAAAGGAATGTGGATGACATACAGCAAGCTGGTCGAGAATAATTTTTCCTCGCGTTTTTCGATTAGATTTCGTCGATTCGACGACAGAGGTGAAAAGCCAGAGAGCTTGATTCGGATACGCCTCCATGACTGTAATGATGAGCTGAGAAAGAAGTTTGTAGACTTCAGGATTCTCATGGGCAACTCGGGAAACGATCTGAGGAAATGCTGTGAACCACTATAAATTGCATTTAAATGAGCCAAGCGTCCCGAAGAGGTATAAAAGACGAACTTTATATACTGGGGCGTCTTTCATGGCTCTTGAGATATCTGCCGTCATTTTTCTAAAAGGATCGTGCAAACACAAGTTCTTATCTTCGCCCAGATCAAGCCAAATCGTGAGCATCCGCGGCACAGTTTGGTATACGAATTTTGAACCGTGCAAAATGGCTCTCGAAAACGAGCGAATCGTGTACATGTTCATCTTCAGTCCCCTTTTTGATTGTTCTGATGATGATAGGGCTTTGAAGCACTCGTCGTGAAATTGCCCAACATAATAGTGAGTAGATTCCCAGCTGCGACTCGTTAATAGCGACGCAAAAATGGACGCGAATGGTTACTTACCTATCTTGCAAGCTTGTGGCTTCTTGGAATATTTTAAATATGGCCGTCAAGTCGAACCTATCGGATTCATTCATCCAGCGAGCACGTAGAAGTTGAATCTGAACAGTAAAATCCTCAGTAGTTATTTCTTGATAGTAGATGCAAACACTTTACCTTTGCCTTCATTCTATTCGAGTCTGGTTCGGCGGTCAGATCTAGGATTTGGTCGTCGAATAGCCCAAGGTGTTTAACCGAGTTCTCTAATTCATTCAATGCACGGAGTGGTTCACCAGATGTCTTCAGGAGTTTCGCACTCTCGATGAACGAGTATGACGCCTTGCTTTGCTGCGCTTGAAGCACTGCGCTGTATGCAGTCTGCCATTGCTTCGCCTTTCTGGCGATTTTGGCGCTGGCGAGCCAAGATTTCCCAATTTCCCGACTAAGACCGAGACGAGAGTTTTTCCTGGTTGAACAGCAAGGATGAGCATTTAGTTGGACACGAGAAGTGATAATTTAATTTACGAAAGTGAGAAGGCAGTTCTCCTCATACTCAACAAAGGTTCGCGGCTTCGGAAAGTCGGAAGAGTGATATTAAGCCGAGAAGAAAGGGTTTTGGATAATTCAGCGACCGCTCTTCTTCGCCCTTGACGGATGCCGTCCTGAGAACCTGGTGGTAGAATGCACGTTGCGGAATAGATAAGTTCGAGTTCATGAATGAGGTGCAAATCCAAAACCGCTTCATAAGATCGACGATATCCTTTAACGCCTGCAGCTGTGATCGGGGCACCGAGGATGGATCGGGCTTGAGATAAAGATTCGGTGATCGAAGTCGAATTCCCTGTCCGCATAGCTAAGAGGACACGAGCCATGATCATGGAGGAACTTTGACTCTCAATGCGTTCCACGAGTCTCTGAACGTCATCCCAAGCTCCAACCATCCATGCACTTTCTGCTTGGAAAGGAGCCAGAGTAGCTTCCCAATCCGGATGGCGTGTGAGAACACCAGCAACATGGGTACGCAACGTATCTGACAAGTATTTATTGAGTCGAATTGAAAATTGGTAATTGGCTTACCATAGTGCCCAAGATTCCGAAGGCAGCGCAATAATCCAAGATGGAAATCGACACTATCGGGTGATTCTTGCAAACGAAGCTCCCAGCAACTTTGAGCAGAGGTCCAACGACCTGTACTTTCATGCTGGCGGATCTGATGTTCCAGAGACGGGGCCCAAATGAGGGTAGATACTCCTTCCATGCCATCTGGTTCATCGAGATGCGCATATATCTCGTGCAGCTTTTCGTAGTATTCAGACAAATCCTTCTGACCCACTCCGCGTTCTCGAAGTGTTACAATTTGCTGTTCGAAGTTCATGAGAGATCGTGCAAAGGCTTTGCATTGAAACGCGGCTTTGGCCATGAGACTTTGATCAATGTTGGATAGTATGGAATCAAGCCGTAGAAGTTGTTCTTCCACTTGCAAGTTGGCTCGATCAGGCCTTGCTCTTTTGGAGTCGCTTTTCTTGGAGCTGAATTCCTGCCGCACAACCCTGACCCACTTATTTAGGTGGTCAAGAAGCATGAAAACTGCCTGAAATACGGTCCGATCAGTACAAAACAACATCCTGATAAACTGAATCTTTACCTGGGCACTAAGGAGTTTCTTGTCCGATGTCGAGTTGCTCTCCAAATCCACTTGGTCTTCAAGCACAGTGAGGATTTCGGTTCTGACGGAAGCAGCGTCATCGTCGTTGCCAGAAATGAGAATATTCAACACGAGATGTGGCAAAATGTGATGGGCTACGACGACGTCTTTGTTTCGAACAGCAGATCGAAAGACCCCAAACATCCTTTGAGCCGTATCGCCGGAAGCTCGAGTGATTAGGTGCGTTGTCCAAAGCTGGATCCATTCTCTGTATGTCGATTGTGTCGGATAAATGGGATGCTGTATATTTGTATTCGAGCTGTTGGTTAGTTTGAAGCGGCCTTCCAACAGAGGTGTTACAGTTTCTAGAACATGTTTTGGAAGCGAACCCCAGCGATTGCGGGCCTTGATAGGAACAGAGGCTCCACCATTTGTAACGAGAGCCGGTGTGAATTGGCAGAATTTCAGCAGTTCTTGGATGCTATAGGCTAAGTGGCTCTGGTACTTGATGTCACTGGTTGATCGAAACGCGCCAACAAGTAGGTCTTGAATAAGGTGTAAAGCGAAGACCATTGACTCTCCTTCGTCCGTAAAGTTCTTCATCACAACCATGTTTGTGTTCCGATAGGCGATTTCGCAACGATCAGGATCCACAGCACCTAAAACGCCAATGCATTCGAAGGATAAGAGTCTTATTCCTTCGGAACCATCCCCGTTGTCGCGACATGCTGTAGTCAAAAGGGAGGCCAAGATTTGCCCAACTCGGGGATCAAAGATATCACCCGAGGTAATCTGTCGAATGTAATCCTTGTGGTCCTTCATCATGAACGATTTCAATTCACGTAAAGCCTGCGTTGTGACTGTCGGGTTATCGCTCGAAGATTGATTCAAAATCCTCTGGAGTTCTTGTTCCGATGACGACGTACCCCGTAAGGTCTTCAGCCGAAAATACAACGGCTCAAGTTCCTCGATGACGGATAAATCAACGATTTCTTCCAGATGTTGTCGAAGATCGGGGCCTAACGTGCACACGATGTATTCCAGCGCCTGAAATGCCACAATCCGAGCATGCTCAGAGAAAATTGTCCATGATGCCACGATTGCGGCACTGGTCGGTCCCACATGAGGTCCAAGTTCGACCGTTTTCAAAGTTGTTAAAAACTTGTACCAGCTTTCGAGGGTAACCTCGGAGAGCTCCGGTATGCTGACCATGGTTTGAAATGTTGCCATAATCTGGTAGAATGATTAATAATTCGAAGCCGTAGAACTATTGAAACTTACCTGCGGGGCCACATTGTTAATAGCAATATCCGCTTGTTCTACGAGAGCTCCTAGACTCCGAAGAATCTTGCGCTTGATGGCCACCGTTTTTTTGCCTTGAACATCTTGTAACATTTCATTGACTTCTGATATGAGGCCAAGCATGTAGGTTTTCAGGAAGGTTCCCAGATTCGTTGAAGAGCCTCCTTTTTTGTTAGAAAGCACGATATTTTTGACCCTATTCAGGGCAATAATCCCCTGTGCGATAAGGACGTTATATAATTGAAGCAAATAAAAAAATTTAAATTATACCTGCTCAGCAAGCTCGTGTCGTTCATCGCCCATTACTACCACCAGCTCAGCCAGCATCGGTACCAGACAACTCTTTACGACGCTTAAGATGTCAATCGATGAATTTGTAATAGGGTTTTGGACGTCGACCGACGAACTCGTGGCCTCCGTTAGGACTTGAATAACGAAGTTCAACGCTTTTGTAGTGGATGGTTGATCGGGAAGCCGAAATATGTACGCGAGAATATTATGCGAGTGTTTGATAAACAGCGACGAGGCCTTGGTGGATAGCTCCTGGGTTATCAAGTCCAGTACCCTCCTATCACAATCCGCAAATACCGAGGGAAGAGTCCGAGGGAGGGTAATGACAATAAAGTCAGCTGGAGCTATCGCCATGACCCGACATGCTTCCCCTAGGAGGTCTGGTTGTGTAGGAAGACGTTTGATTATGAATGGCGCGATTTGGTCCAGATACGGGAGGATTAGGGAATACGGAGCTTTCTGAAAGTATCTTGCTAGAGATAGAATCTGCCAGAGTCTTAACGAAGATAATGTGATCTGTGACAAAAGCCCTACATTCATGCATGCTGCTCCCTTGACAACAGGGTTTTGCCTCCCGAGTTGTGCAATCAGGAGACAGAGTACTTGACCCAAAATATCTGGGTTGTTAGTCCTATTGACTATTTAAGTTTTAGCTGGGAAACAAATTCGTTGGAACCTACCTTCCCATGGAACCTACAGCAATTAGCAAAGTCTCTCTTATTGGATTTTTCGATATTTCGAAGCATTGATACAGTCGATCAAAAATGGGTTCCGTATACTTCAAACCCTCATGCTGCCCATAGTTTCGCACGAGAGCGCTCATGGCGTGCCTGGTCGTTGGACTAAGTATGTATAAACTTCATACTGTTATAGAAGACGCACCCGGCAATAACCCTAACACTCCTATCGATGTCATCCAGCCCCCGGAATGTGAGTTCCACGAAGGAGTTTAGTTGTTCAGTTCCTCTATGATGCTTGTATATTGCACAAAGTGCGAGGTAAACGCGTCTGCGAACGTGAGATGTCACTTGCTCCTCCGACCCTTTAAAGAGTTCTGATATCAGTGGAAGATATGGAGCAAGCGCTAGCGAATCAATGTCTGTGGTCTGATTCAAGCAATCAGTCTTGTCGCAAAGCACAAGAAGACATGGCAAGCCCTCCAGTTTCTCGGCGAGTGCAATTCTGGACTGGGGAGAGCAGTTGAGGGGCCGTCTGTAAGTACATTAGCGGGGGATGCTGAAGAGAGCTTGAAATGACATACTTGTAAAACCTGAACTTGATTTCATAAAGGGAGCGCTGGCAAATTTGAGATTCAGAAGACGCGTCGTCGTCATCCATCCAGGCAAGAATATCAGGAGAAATAATGGCTTGGACAGTATCCCGAACACGCTGCCGCCAGACGTGAGGGGGAACAACGAGATGTCCATTGATAGCTTTGGGTTTGGTAGAGGTAAGCGATTCGTCGCAGAGCGCACGAATGTACGTGAGAAGTGCATTGCGCTCGGCCCCGTCGTCCACCCTCTCCACGGTCTCCCGCAACTTGACGAGAAGATCAGCATCCATACGAGGAAGCGCGTTAGTAAGATATGACAAAAGTACGCTCTGGTGGGTTTTCTTGTAAGTAAGGGCAGAAAAAGAAGTATGTAGCATACCCGTAAACCTTTCTCGGTCGGTAACCAACTGTGCATTTGCAATCGATGAATGACAGAAATAATCAAGGCTCTTGAACCTGACGTCGGTCCCTCATGTTTGAAGAAATCGGCGAGGTGGCTGTCCACTGGGTCCCATTCAAATTTCAGGCCCGATTCTAGGCGAATCTGGAGCAAACATTCCGGTAGGTTCGTCACACTTGCTCTAAATTCCTTCAGGCCACGCAATGGCTTTGTTGACGAAATTAAGCTCGTTAAGGTCTTGCTCCTAATGGCGGGCGTCGTGGAGCATGCAGAACCAAGACAGTAAAACAGGAAATCCTGAGAAAAGGTCCCAACTCTCCGAATTATATCTGCAAGAAACCATTGGCATTTAAGAGGAGGACAGAGCGTTTGGAGGATTATATGGACAATAACGGCAAGGAACGAGGGGATGCGAGCCATAGAGGTTACAGCGATATTTAAGGCACTATATTGGGGTTCCTTGGATCAGTCAATTAAAGCACAGGCAGAGAAAAGTCGTTGGAAACATACCCCCAGGGTATCTTGGAGACGAACTATCCTCGGCTTGCTGAAAACCGAGATGATGGTGATGTTCGTAAGGGAGGCATCAGGTGCAATGAGATCTTATGGGTATCAGTATCGGGAATGTGCCAATTAACCAAGGAAACCTACCAAAGCTAACATCTAGGACTTCTTTCAAAATGGAATGCAGAGTATTCCATGAGGGTTCTTGTTTTTCTGAATGCACAGGGCCGTCGTCCAAACCGCGGAGCAGGGTTATCAAAGTCCCCAAAGCCTTGTCCTTCATATGAATAGGAGAGAACAGCTCTCCTCCACAATCGATCTCTACCTCAGTCCAAACATCCAGGACCCAGCAAAGATCTAACAACCTTGCAAATACTTTCCTAACAAATCCTTCCGAGTTGGTGTAGATGTCGTCGACGCGTAAAAAGACGCGTAGTATGACCTCTAAGACCGCGTCTAGAATCATGATTCTCTCCCCTATCAAAGTCCACGACGCAGAGCCTGGCAAAGGAAAGGGACCAAGAAGAGTATCGGTTAATCCATTCACGGCCCCTACCCATGCACCTTTTTTTGAAGAGGAGATACGAGGAGGTTCATTGCTGAGGTGATCGTCAATCAGGGAACGCACGAATCGAAGAAACCCCGGGTTGGAGTCGGCGGCATCGAGGCCAGGAACAGAAAAGGGAGTGGGTGGTGGCAGGTTATTCATGCTAACACGCGTGAGGGTTCAATAAAGCTTGGGTGCTTTGCTAAAGCATTGTGGATGAATCCTAAGTGCCA
>Ga0307517_10014444_pt1 | contig 10607 bp, 3 predicted proteins | sample 23_EM_MG_FD_194515 | JGI IMG/M metagenome (GOLD analysis project Ga0307517, IMG submission 194515) | Populus trichocarpa ectomycorrhiza microbial communities from riparian zone in the Pacific Northwest, United States - 23_EM | ecosystem: Host-associated > Plants > Roots > Unclassified | place...
TTTCAATGTGGGACAATAAACTTTTTTTGTTTAAATACTTCAACTTAAAAGCTTAACATAATATTTTTTTAATGTGAAATAAAAAAAAATTTAAAATATTCTTTTAAACTTCATTATTTACAATATATATAGCTTATATTTACATGGATTTCTTCTTAATTTTTTCATATAAAATATTAAAACTTTAATTTTTTTAAAAAAATTTCAGGTTAATCCGAGTTAACCCGGATTGACCCATAAAACCCGAAACTCGGCTCCTTGACCGGGTCAACCCCATACCGGATTTAATAAGTATGATAACCGTGCTAGGAAGTAGTTGAAGATTAATACCATGGATTCAAGTTTTTAAAACTCTACTTCTGTAATGGTACTAGTCATGGGCTTCTAATGGGCTCGTCCTATCAGTCCGGCCCAACAATTTGTGCTGCTTAGTTTTTGTGTTTTGGGCTGTTAGCCCCTTCATGTCCCAAAAGAAAAGAAAAGAAAAAAACCCTTATTACATGTTACGACTATTATTTATTTATTAAATGATAAAGGATATCCTTGAACAAGCTTGCGTGTCAATTATAAGTAAAATTTATCTTCAGATAATTTGAAGGATACACTCCTTGTATTAGCATGGTGTATTAAAAAATTAAAACCCATAAAAAGAACAAACTCCCCTGAGCATTAAACTAACCAGTTAAAGTTATACATCATAACTAAAATAATATATTTCATTTAGAAAAATTCTTAAAATCTTAGTTCAATCCCTCCTAATTAGTCTCTTGATCTTTATTTGTGTTCACTCATCATAACTACTGAATATCTGAAGAAGAAGAAAAATAGAGTTAGCACATATAAACAATTAACAAAACATTAACTGATGTGATTAAATCACTCTATCTATACTCACCAAACACTATAAATTACATTATTTTTATTTATTTTTTATGGGGTTATCTCAATCTCATAAATCAGGTCACAAGTTTGGCAAATTTACCCGCGTGAATTCTGTTTTTCGAATCCTTTTCTAACTTGAATATTTTTTTTAGTTGGGCTTCATATTTTTCTTTATTTTCTTTCCATTGATTTATCCCGATTTCAAGACTTGATTGCGGATTTGACAAGTTTACTCGAGTTGGGTCGATTTGTTTTTTTTATCATTTTTTAATTGAATATGTTTTTCAATTTCACCCTTCAACAATTCAATCTTTTTTTATTTAGAATTTTTTTTAATTTTATATTTCAATATTATGATATCTAGGAATTGAACTTCATAATTCTCTTCAATTTTCTTTTCTTGGAGTTATCCTGATCTCATGAATTTGTTTTTTTTTTTCAACTTTTAATATTGGATCTGTTGAAAATGGAGCTTCTTAATTTTTTTTATTTGCTTTTTATAAAGTTATTCCGATCTCATAACTCAGGTGGTGAGTTTAATAGGTTAGCACAAGTTGACTTAAGTTTTTTTATGTCCTTTTTTTAATTGATTTTTTTCTTTCAATTCCATCATTCAACATTGAATTAATTAGGAATTGGACTAATAGCTTTTTTATTTGCTTTCTATGGGGCTATCTGATCTCACGACTTAGGTTACAGATTTGATAAGTCAAAATTTATTTTAACTTACTTTCTATATGGTTATCATAATTTTATGGTCTATTTGTAGATTTGATAGGTCAACTCATACCGATTCAATATATTCTCGTCTTAATATTTATAAAAAAAAATGCTCTCCAACATGTCTTTGTAATAATATTTATAAAAGAAAGTCATTCAATATGTATTATATTTTGAATTTATAATTATTTTTTATATTAAAAAATATGTGAATAATATTTAAATATTTTAGTTTTTTTTTTTGGAAGAAAAGAATAAACTAATCTACTCACAGCATTTTCATTGAACCAATAATCTAATAATTGCTATATAGAAGATAATGACCCTTGATGTAAGAGTACCAACTACCAACTACCGAGCATTAACCCTAATCTATTCTAACACTAATTTATTTTTAAGATAAATCAAGCCACAAAATTCTAAATATTCCTCACTTTTGCTTAATAATATAATAACTGAGATCCTTAACGTTGTTCACACTCTCCACATAAAACTTGAGAAAAAGTAGCAAAAGTAGTCTTTGTTTCTAAAGTAAGAAAAGATAATTGCTAAATCAAAGCTACTCCTGCTTTCCACCAACCAAGAAACACACAAGAATTCATGGAAATGAAGCTACTAATTATTTTACCAATTAAAGGACCGAGAGGGTGCCAAATTGCCAATAAATATCATACCAAACCATATGCTAACCCATTCCCTAACTAACAAAATATATAGGGCGCGGGGAAAAAATTATAGTTATAGACGTAGATTATTATGAATTATAATAGTAAATTGATGATTTTTACCTTAATTAAATTAGCATAAAAGATTAAGCTTGGGGGTAATACGTTTTTTTTCTATGCAATTTCTTTGTATTTTTGTTTTCAATAAATGTACAAAAATATTTTCATATTTGGTTAGAACAGTAACATATCTTCACTATCCTTAAAAGCAAAGAAATAGATAAATGGTTGCTAGGGGCTTTTTTTTATTTCATATTTCATAGAATAGTAAAATTACAAACTTACTATTGGAATAGAATTTAATTCAGGCTTGTTTTGGGAGCATTTTGAGCTTTCATGTTGGCTTTTACATTATAATCAGATTAATAGAGGGGTAAATTGATATTTTTCATTAATTAAAAATTATAAAACTTTTGAAATTATTAGGCACGTGCTATGCACGCAATCGCGCATGGAACGGTTTTTCCACACTTTCCACACTTTGATGGCATGTACAACACCCTCCAATAATGAAGAATTCTTCTACCATATCATTAAATTCACCGCAACGTTCTATTTTTTTGATGGTGGCGCGTGTTCATTGTTTGTTGATGGATTTCCGTCGAAGATGTTTTCTTTTTATTTTTGTTCTCTCTCTTTTCTCATTCTTCTCTTGAAACTCCTGTCTAGCAATTAAAATTTCAAAATGAACCTCTTTGTTAGGGGTATTAAAGTAACAATTCATATTCTTTTAATTTGTTATTTTTTTGTCATTAGAACTTTTGTAAGTTTTTGTTTTGTTTTTATGGAAAAGTAACGTTTGATATATAGAAGATCATTAAACAATTTGTCAGGGCTATACTGAACAGGGGGGACCTCAGGAAAGATGATGATATTCAAGAGCACTGGATACTCTTGTCTTTATATTTGTCGTTGAACACAGTCAGGCATGCATGTGAACTTGTTGGTTTTTCATATCAACTAGGAGATTTCATGTCGCTGTGGACAAAATGAGCAGCCTTCTTACATCTCAAAAAACCTGCGTACCAGTACAACGTTGGGACATTCAATCATGTGTCTTTGGAGGCCATACTTCAACCTTAAAGAGCTCAACAAGAAACATAGGCCAGATGCAATTGTAGGCCCTCTTCGGTTTAAGATTCTTTCTTTTTGGCACGTCGTAATGCTTTTTTTTTTTTTTATCTTTTTGAATCGACAAGAGTATTCTAGGAATCAACCAAGATTAATTTTTTTTAAAAAACAATCTTAAAAAATAAACCTTTCACGTCGATCTTCCACATTAAAAAGAATTTAATAAATTTTATGATGCTATTGATCTGGGATGAACCTAGAAAATTAAACTTTAACCAAGATTAAGTTCTTTTAAACAAACTTCTTTAACTATAACAATTTAGATTTAGAACTTATCAATTTGGGTTTATAAATTGTTTTGATGAGATTTTATAAAATTTAAATTGTTCATATTATTTGAAATTATGTAGTGATGGAAAATGTGTTTATAGATTAATTAGATTGTGGTGGGTTTAGATTTATAATTGTATTCAACTTAGTTTTTTATTTTTATTTTTATTTTTATAACATCCTCTATCCACTTGTCTTTTTGTTTTTTTTTTAATTTAAAACATCAATTTAATTCTATGTAAATACTTATCCAAACTTAAGAGAAAAGTAAAAGATAAGGTTCAAGGTTCATGTTGAGGCTTCAATATGCGGGGTTTATATTGTTAAAGAGAATATCTTAACATTTATCTCATATAATTTCAAGCCTCATTTGAGAACAAGAATCAACCACATTTCAAGGTATGATGACGGTGGGGAAGTGCTTTTAAATTGAAACTTGTCAATATTTTCCTATCTTGGATGACTTGTACCTAAAAAATATTGTGAGGAGAAGATATTTGACAAAACTTGAATCCAGAAATGCACATAATTATATGCTATTTAACTGCGACAAACTGAGACTTTTTATACCATAAATATAATAATTGACATATCATTATTTGCGAACAATTTTTTTGTTATACTATTATAAACTGATAGATTGAATAGTTTCTCCTAGGCAATATTATCAATTTTTAATATCCCAAAATTCACAGCTAACTGAATCTCAATTTTTTTTTATTCTAAGATGAATAATTTTTCATGTGGTTCAAAACACATGTAAGGACTGCTTAATTATTATTATCTCTCAGAAAACTTAATTTCATTACACATTTCTCATTAATTTTTAAAGGTTGTAATCTTGTACCAAGTTTATCAAATGAAAAAGAATGCTAGTGTTACTTTGAATTTACTATGTCTGAGTCTTTAAAGAAAAGTGAAGTGCTATAACGGGTATTTCATCAATGGACAAGTTTTTCATACTGAAGAGTATGATCATGGTAGAGAAACATATAATAGTGGGGTTTGTGTTAAATGATGGATTTCTAATGAGTTTGAAGTTGACTATTATGGGAAGTTAGAAGAGGTCCTTGAATTATAATATCATAGCGAGAAGAATATAGTCTTTTTATTCAAATGATATTGGTATGATACCATTGATAGAGGAATCAAAGTAGATCCCCATCATAGTTTGGTTGAAATTAATACAAAGGCTAGACTTTGAATGTCGACAATGTCTTTATTTTCGCTAAGCAATACCAACAAGTTTATTACACATACACTCTTTCCCTTTGAAAGAATCGTTCTAGAGTTGATTGATTGTTCATAGTTAAAACCAAACTTAGGGGTCATCTTCAAGTTGTCTAGAATGTTAACAATGAAGTAACTGCGAGAGATTATATCTTTTAACTTGATGAATTAGTTGATTGATATTGAGTTGTTACATTTATTGATTTGGAAGAAAATTCAATTTTTTACGTTGTTGAAAATACTTTTATTAATTTTGATGTTGAGGAGTTAAATGATATTTTAAGAAGTAGTAAAGATATAAAATTGATGTTTTGATAGTGTTCATTTGGTTAGTGTAAGGTTATCGCTTGCAGGTTGACGCAGAATGGAAAACAAAACACAAGAAAACAACAAGCAATAAAGATAGAATTGTTGTTAAAAAGAGTTTTCATGCAAGAACCGTATTTTATTATTGAATAATTATCTCTAATATATTCAGCCTCTCAATATGTTTATAATTTCTTAAATAGATCATATATAAATATATCTTACAGGGTAGAAAAAGTAGAATCATAAATGAAAAAGGAAACACGATATAAAATCTGAAAATGCGTTGAAATTAAATCCAGAAAAAAAAGGGTAAAATAAAAAAAACCGAACCCCACTATTCAGAACTATACATCAAACTTCTCCGTCTACATTACAAGGTAATTCGACGTTGGACAAGCAAAGAACCTAATCAAAGGCCCTCATTTTCTTCTGTCATACAGATCTTAAAAGAATTTCTGCAAGTCTAGGGAGAGCCGCATGTCCTGTTCGTTAAGCCCATCATGCATGTAATTAGAACAATAATATACTGATTTTTTTATACGACGAGGAACAACAAAAGGATTCACACCTTTTGGGTGAGAATTATATATAATTAATTCAGATGAACATGTAGCCAATTGTATCAATGAATTGAGTAATTGACTGGTTATCTGCAAGGATAAGGTGGCAAGGGAATGGGGATTCTTATCCGTTGCGCGCGTGAGGTGACAATTGTATCCTTGAATTTATAAAACCTAGCAATTATTGCTTGAAGTAATTTTGTAATGCAACAAGTTAACCAGCTTTTTTCATGATAAGACACAATTAAAGAGAAAAAAGTGATCATAATAAGTTAAGGAAAAGAAATACTTTTATGGAAGGAGACAAATGATAATACATGAAGACTTTATCCATGTTTTTAACCTGCATAACAATAATAATTAATACATACTTTCATACACTTGTAGGTTCCTTGAATGCATTTCATACACTGAATTCAAACTTACTTCGGTTATGATTTCATTAACCTGTTCATTTCAGTTATTCATACTCATTTACATGTTAACCATGTATTCCTCGATTCATTTTGGTGTGTGTAGTCCTTATGCTGCATTTAACTCATTTTGTTGTTTATAACTCAAGCTTTATAACATTCATTGGTCCTTGCTATTATGACTCATTTTCTTTCGTGTATTAACCCTCACCATTAATTTGTGCATCATAATCTATCATTTTTCCCATTTAAAAGTGATTTCATATATAGTTCTTCCTTGAAGCATAATAGTTACATAATCTTGTCTCAAAATCATAATATTTATCATTCTTATTTTTTAGTCTTGTCACAAGAAGTAAGTTTCCTCTCTTGATTTCTCAAAATTCTTTCCAAATTCTTTCCTTGGTATTCAACCTCTAGCCTTCACATACATGGCCACTAAAAACAATGTTGATATCAGCTATACTGCTATCATTAGCCTCCACACATGTGCAATGTCAATACTAGTACAACCGATATCATTAGTCTCCATTACATGAACGACTAATCAAATCAGTATTGATATCAATTACCCTAATATTAATGTCGATATCGGTACAAACAATATCATTAGTCATCACTATGTGGACGAATAATCAAATCAATATCGATATTAGTTACACTGATATTATTAGCCTCCACACACATGGATGGCTAGTCAAGTTATTTTAACCGACTTTTCAATCCACTTTCATCCTCACTTTTCATTTCTTTCTTTATCTCATTACATAGTTATCAAACTTTTAAACATTAAAGACATAATTGAGTTATTTAACTAAAAGTAAATAGACTAGATATTGGGCACTTACCTAATGTTTCTTATGCGTAAACTCCAATATATTATTTTGATTTACCAAAATGTTCATTTCATTACAACATCCTTTATGACTCATTTTAGCCATCACTTTATTCATTCATTTATATAGTATGCATCATGTCATTCTTACATATCATTCCATTCATTCTCATAGTCTAATTTAACGTCTAAGTATTTCACCGACTAATTCCATTCATCTATTATATCACTTCGCTTATAACTTCTACTCATTTATATTTATCTATGTGCCAATTCTAAACACAACACAAGTAAAATTATTTAGATTACATGTTCTCAACTTCATTCCTAACATCGTAACACTATTAAAACATCAACACCTACACACTTCCACCAAGTTTTCATATTTCCCCTCTTACACCTCTAGCATTTTAATCTCACATCTTACAACTTATTTTACACGAATTTTCAACCATGTTTATGTACAATTCAACAAATAATTTCCATAATGTTATTAGAAAATAATTCTCAATACAATTCATTCACATTAAATTAACACATTCTTTGCATAAACACAATAGTAAGTGGTATCAAGATTAAGATCACCATTTCATATTTCAAATTCAAATGTCCTTGTATTTAGTAACAAACTCCTTAAGTCTAGGTGTAAATCAGTTTCTCTGTAATCTATATGTACACTCTTTTCATTAATGGAATGCAGGGCAATATCATAAGTAAACTGCTAAGCCTACATGGTATCAGAGCAATCCAAGGTTCTCCTTCATTAGTCTCTCTTCTCTTCTGCTAAATCACGGTCTCAGCAATACTAAATTTTCTTACTTCCCAAACACGAAACCATGACCACCCCAACCAACTCCTCAGATATTCACCGTGAGGTTTCTCTCATTACCATCAATACCATTGCTCAAATACCTCTTAAACTAAATTCTACAAATTACATCTCTTGGAAACTTCAATTTGAAACGCTGTTCATTGGGTATGATCTCATTGGATATATTGATGGTTCAATACCCTGCCCTCCAAACACCATCACTACAGACAACCACACGTTCACAAATCCCTCTCACAAACTCTGGATTCGACAGGATCAACTATTGCTAAATGCCATAATCAGCTCTCTCTCGCCCACCATCATTCCTTTCATTGCCTATGCAGGTACTGCTAGGGAAGCATGGAACATCCTTGCCAACACATATGCAAAACCTTCTCGTGGTCACATCCAACAAGTCAAGGACAAACTTAAAAACCCAACCAAAGGCACTCAGACCATCACTGAGTTTCTTCATTCCATTAAAGCACGTGCTGATGAACTTGCTATCCTAGGTGCACCAGTCGATTCGGAAGATTTCACTGACAAAATTCTCGATGGCCTAGGAGATGAATACAAGGAACTCGTTCGAGCAATCCAAGCTCGTGACACACCCATCTCATTTGATGAGCTGCATGAAAAACTTCTCTCTTTTGAAGCTCATGCAACAACAGAAACCTTGGCTACGTCCTTTCCCATTACAGCCAATCCCATGCACAAGACTGCTCCTACATGGCGTGCCCCTCGTTTCAACAATCCTCGTCCCTCTTATTCCTCACCCGCCACTACTCACCAGTGGCGTTCCCCTCATTTCAGACCTCCCCTTTCATCAATCAACAACTCTCCCTATCGCCAACATCAGCCTCCATCGAAACCATATCAAGGTTTTTGCCAAATTTATGGCATTCAAGGTCACATAGCCAAACGATGTCCCTCCTTCCAACTGATCCCAATTCAGTCTTCAGCTACTGAGCATTCCTCAGCACAACATTCCACATCTTCTTGGTAGCCACGAGCTAATTTTGTCACCAACACTGCCTCAACTGATACAACCTGGCTCCTTGACAGTGGTGCCTCTCACCATGTGACTGCAGATCTTGACAATTTGTCACTCCACTCCCCCTACAATGGCCATGATGATGTCATGATTGGCGATGGTACCAGTCTCTCCATCACACATACTGGTTCTACAAAAATTTCCTCTCCCCACTTCACTTTTAAATTGTCCAATGTCCTTTGTGTGCCAACTATGAAACGCAACTTAATTTCTGTCTATCAGTTTTGCAATTCTAACAATGTTTCAGTGGAATTCTTACCATCTTTGTTTTTTGTGAAGGATCTTTAATCAGGGGCACTTCTGTTTCAAGGCAACACTAAGGATGGAGTGTATGAATGGTCGGCTTCCAACCCTGCGTCTGCACCAATCTTAGCTTTCTCCACCATCAAAACTACCTGCACCAACTGGCATCATCGTTTAGGACACCCAGCATTACCTATTTTACAGCACATTTTGCCTAATTATCAATTAAAATCCTCCTCTCCTATCACCAATGAATTCTCCTGTAATGCTTGTCTCTGCAATAATAGTCATAAATTGTCATTCTCTACTTCTACTCTAGTATCCACGAAGCCTTTGCAACTTATTTTTTCTGATGTTTGGACCTCTCCAGTGACATCTTCTAATGGCTTCAAGTACTACATCATATTTGTCGATCACTTCACCAAATATCTTTGGTTTTATCCTCTCACGCGTAAATCTGAGGTTCTTGAAGTTTTCCAATGTTATAAATCCATTGTTGAGAATTATTTTAACCAATGAATTGCCACTCTCTACTCTGATAATGGAGGTGAGTATTCTGCACTCAAAGCCTTCCTTTCAAAAACTGGAATCACTCACCTCACAACACCCCCCACATACCCCTGAATTGAATGGCTACTCCGAAAGATGACATCGTCACATTGTAGAAACTGGTCTTGCACTCCTCACCCATGCCTCCCTTCCATTATCCTTTTGGCCTCAAGCATTCAGTACTGCTGTCTATTTAATAAACAGAATGCCTACCAAAACACTCCAGTTCTCTAGCCCCTTTGAATTAATTTTCCAAACTGCACCAAACTACTCTAAGTTAAAAAGCTTTGGCTGCTTATGTTATCCATGGCTTCATCCTTATTCCTCACATAAGCTAGAACCGAAGTCCAAGCCCTGTGTCTTCATTGGTTACTCATTATCACAAAGTGCATATCTCTGTTTTGAGCCTAAGACTTCCAAAACCTATGCTTCCCGTCATGTCAAATTTGTTGAAACAATTTTTCCCTACACCAGTCTCATATCCATGTCACCTTGTCCATCTCACCTACCAGCTGTCTCCTGGTTTCCACCTGTTCTCACAGTTTCTATGCCTCTTCCGGCATAGCCGCCTTCTCGCACTCTTGAAGTACATGCACCAGAATTGCCTCCTGCTGTTAATCCTTCTCCATCTTCTTCATTGATCTCCCAACCTACAGTAAGTACAACTCCCCACTTCCAAGACTCACAAACCAATACTGCCCAACTCCCTAACCATCCCATGATTACCAGAGCCAGAAATCATATCACAAAACCAATACAAAAGCTGAATCTTCATGCAACATTAACCTCCTCCACACCTCAAGAGCCGACTTCCATTACACAAGCTATCAAAGATCCAAACTGGAGAAATGTAATGTCAACTGAATATAATGCTC
>Ga0307517_10014445_pt1 | contig 10607 bp, 7 predicted proteins | sample 23_EM_MG_FD_194515 | JGI IMG/M metagenome (GOLD analysis project Ga0307517, IMG submission 194515) | Populus trichocarpa ectomycorrhiza microbial communities from riparian zone in the Pacific Northwest, United States - 23_EM | ecosystem: Host-associated > Plants > Roots > Unclassified | place...
TTTGAAGCTCAAAACTCTTTTTTTTTTTTGTTGTTTATTTCCCTCCAACACACAGGAGAATAATAAAAATCAAAGAAACTAACAAAGAATCGTAGGGAAATTAATAGAAAAAAATGTAAAATTAGAAAGTTATCACTAATTAACATTGCCATATTACCATCTCAAGAACACAAATTTTATTGCACGGGACCTTACATGTCACGATCTTTGAGGTGGATAAGCTTGGCGATGGTGGTGGGCATGGCTTCCTCCACAAGGTTTTCTTTTCTTTATCTCTTTTATGTTTTGTTGCGTTTTGAAGGGAAATAAACAAAAAAAATAATAATTTTGGGCTTCAAATAGGTTGGAAAACACTCTTGAGTGCATTATTTGGATCCTGATTGTGTTTTAAATGAGTTTTGAGTTCAATTTATGTGGTTTAATTTTTCATTTCAAAACTCTTGGCATGTTTATTTTCTATCAATAAATTTCAGAATTTTTTTCATCATTGAATTTATAGTGGTTTTCAAGTTTATCTCCATTAAATAAGTTGATTAAACTAATAATCATTTTTATCTCTTTTCAGCCCTTTTATCTTTTAATTAAACCATGTTATTAAAAATAATTTCATGTGAATTAAATAACTTGACCAACAAAGAGTTTACATGACATGTAATTTGTCAGCCTTTTTAATTGATTTTTTCCTAGCCCATTAAAAGACAAGATTTTGCTAACCAAACTATTTTTTCTTGATTAGGCAAAAAGCAGAAGTTACACTTGAGTGTTTTCTACAACAGACAATCCCTAAGCCTAGTAGTATAAATTGAGTCCAAAACATATTTGAGAAATAATTTTTATGTTTTAAAAATATTTTTAAAAAAATTTAAATTTTATTTATTTATTTTAAATTAATATATTTTTGGTATTTTTAGACCATTTTAATACGTTGATGTCAAAAATAATTTTTAAAAAATAAAAAATATATTATTTTGATATATTTCTGAGAGAAAAACACTTTAAAATGCAACATTAATCATGCTCCTAATTTGTTTTTGCGTTTCAAAAGCACTTTTGAAAAAACTTTTTTTTTTTTCTTTAAATTAATATTTTTTTGGTGTTTTCAAATCATTTTAATGTGCTAATGTCAAAAATAATTTAAAAAAACAAAAAAAATCATTATTTTAATGTATTTTCAAGTAAAAAGCGTTTTGAAAAGCAATCACAACCGTACGTTCAAACAGGCACCATTATACCAATTTGGAGCTCAAAACTCTTTTTTTTTGTTTAGTTCCCTCCAAAACACCTACAAAACACTAAAGAATAATAAAAATCAAAGAAACTAACAAAGAATCGTAGGGAAATTAATAGAAAAAAATGTAAAATTAGAAAGTTATCACTAACATTGCCATATTACCATCTCAAGAACACAAATTTTGTTTTATAAATTTTATAACTTGATTTTGAGTATTCATGAGGGAAACAGTACTTGGGTAAGTTATACTGTTGTTCAATGGAAGTTTCTGCTTGGATCAAATGTTATACATGTCTTCATGAAGGGCTTGCCTCTATGCTTGACTCCAAGATGCACGCACGCATCACTGCCAACTCATCTTTTGTTTGCCTTCTTATGTCTTATTCAATCAACTTGTCGCGGTTTTGCATTTATTACTTTATTTCTAGATGGTGTTGCTGTTTTTTTTTAATGCGTCTGGAAATTCTGTTGAAATCATGTTTTTTTATTTAAAATAAATTTTTATATATATTTTTTTAAATTATTTTGTTATATTAATATAAAAATAATTTTTTTTATTTTAATATATTTATAAATAAAAAATATTTTAAATCATATTACTATCACAATCTCAAACACATAATTTTCTTAAGTGACAACCATTGCCGCATAACTGCTTCTGTGTTGGTTTTGAATTAATCATCTTGTGTTATTTATGTGTTTGTGTTTGGTTTTGCATTTATTACTGTTTTTTAATATTTTTTAATATTACAAATTAAAAAAAAAATCATACAATTTAATGATATGATTTACTGAACCTGTACAATACTACTCTTTACTGTGGTAAATTCCTTTCTTTTGCTATAACATGTGTGGTCGTATTTGTTTTTTCAAGTATTTTTTACTCGGAAATATATTAAAATAATATTTTTTTTATTTTTTAAAAATTATTTTTGATATCAGCGCATCAAAATGATATAAAAACACCAAAAAAATATTAATTTAAAATAAAAAAATAAAAAAAAATTAAATTTTTTCAGAAATATTTTTAAAATACAAAATTAAAATACAAAATCAAACAGGCATAAATCTCCATGAATCTGAACTTTTGTAAAAGAAATCCATTCCATCCTTTTTATGTTAGAAAATATAGTTACAGCAGTGTGTAACATTTTAGCAACCCTTTCCTTTCTTCTAATAGTGATGTATATTGCTATTTGGTTCTCATTCCGCCCTTGCATTTCTAAGAATTTACTGTTTTCCCATGCTGAAGAGTTTATTGATTTATTCTAACTGCTCTAAAGGAGGAATCCAAATTTGGAATTTCCCCTGTTCGAGAGATCAATTCACAAGTCCTTGTTTTTAACTCACATTTCTTCATCGTAGAATTATGTAGTCGCTCAATCTTTCTTCCCAGGTTTCTGATTGAAAGTTTCTTCTTGTAGCTTGTGGAGAACATTGGGGAGAAGGTTGGTATTGGTGACGGAATTAGCAAACTCTATGCAACTATTGATCTGGAAAGGGCTAGAGTTGGGAGGACCAGAATCCTTGAAAAAGAAGCAACCAACCCCAGGTGGAATGAGTCTTTTCATATTTACTGTGCTCATATGGCTTCAAATATTGTTTTCACTGTGAAGGATGATAATCCAATTGGGGCAACCTTGATTGGAAGAGCATATATCCCTGTTCAAGAGATCGTAGATGGGGAAGAAATAGATAGATGGGTTGAGATGTTGGATGAAGACAAAAACCCGATTCAGTCAAGTTCCAAAATCCATGTGAAGCTACAATACTTTGATGTTACAAAAGACCGTAACTGGGGCGGTGGCATCAGAAGTGCAAAATATCCTGGGGTACCTTATACATTCTACCCTCAGAGACAAGGGTGTAAGGTTTCCCTGTACCAAGATGCTCATGTACCAGACAAATTTATCCCCAAAATCCCTCTTGCTTCAGGAGAGGACTATAATCCCCACAGATGTTGGGAAGATGTTTTTGATTCAATCACAAATGCAAAACACTTCATCTACATCACTGGCTGGTCTGTTTATACTGAAATCAGTCTGGTAAGGGATTCCAGGAGGCCAAAGCCTGGTGGGGACATCACTTTGGGTGAGCTGCTTAAGAAGAAGGCAAGTGAAGGTGTTAGGGTTCTTATACTCATTTGGGATGACAGAACCTCGGTTGATTTGCTGAAAAAGGATGGGCTGATGGCCACTCATGATGAAGAAACTGAGAACTACTTCCAAAATACTGATGTGCACTGTGTCTTGTGTCCCAGAAATCCTGATGATGGTGGAAGCATTGTTCAAGATCTGCAAATCTCTACCATGTTCACTCACCACCAAAAGATTGTTGTGGTGGACAGTGCAATGCCTAATGGAGATTCCCAGAGGAGGAGAATTGTTAGTTATGTTGGGGGGATTGATCTTTGTGATGGGAGATATGATACCCCCTTCCATTCCCTTTTTAGAACATTGGACACTGCACACCATGATGATTTCCATCAGCCCAACTTTACTGGTGCTTCGATTCAAAAAGGTGGTCCCAGAGAACCTTGGCATGACATCCATTCCCGGCTTGAGGGGCCTATTGCTTGGGATGTCTTGTTTAATTTTGAACAGAGATGGAAGAAGCAAGGCGGTAAAGATTTACTTGTTCAACTGAGAGAACTGGAAGATGTCATCATTCCACCATCTCCAGCTATGTTTCCTGATGATCATGAGACGTGGAATGTGCAGTTATTTAGATCCATTGATGGAGGAGCTGCATTTGGTTTCCCAGAGACACCTGAAGATGCTGCCAAAGCCGGGCTTGTCAGTGGAAAGGATAATATCATCGACCGAAGCATTCAGGATGCTTATGTCAATGCCATTCGACGTGCAAAGAATTTCATCTATATTGAGAACCAGTATTTTCTTGGGAGTTCTTTTAGCTGGAGTGCTGATGATATTAAGCCGGAGGACATTAATGCTTTGCATCTAATTCCAAAGGAGCTTTCACTTAAGATAGTTAGCAAGATTGAGGCAGGGGAAAGGTTCACTGTTTATGTTGTTGTCCCAATGTGGCCGGAGGGAATACCAGAGAGTGGATCAGTTCAGGCAATATTAGATTGGCAGAGGAGGACATTGGACATGATGTATAAAGATGTCATCGAGGCTCTCAGAGCCAAGGGGCTTGAAGAAGATCCTCGGAACTACCTGACATTTTTCTGCCTTGGGAATCGTGAGGTGAAGAAAAGTGGAGAATATGAACCTTCAGAAAAACCAGAGCCTGATTCAGATTACATTAGGGCCCAGGAGGCCAGGCGCTTCATGATTTATGTTCATGCAAAGATGATGATCGGTAAGCCAGAATTTTCTTTAAGTCGTCCTTGTAAACTCACTGAATATTTAATCCCCACCACCAATAATTTAACTTCCACGTATTCTAGATCTTCACTTTCATATTTGGCATTAATATTGTTGCTTGTCTAGTTTCACATCACACACAGGGACTGATATTTTTAGTTTCGGATTAATAGGCACGAAGAGAGGTAAGTATTCTGGAACTAAGACTTTTTAGCAAAGGAAGCAATGGCTTTTTGCTGAATGTCTATTGATGTTGAGGATGCTCATAAATGCATGGCTACTATAAGCATACAAATGAAGGGAAGAAAATATGCACCTAATAGACGACATAGAAATAAGTTTGCTTTATGACTGTAAACTTGAATTTTAATCATACACGGTGCTCTTTTCGATAATTTTGGTTACGTTTCTTGCCTTGCTGTTATTTTATTATGTGGTTGCCTCATGGATTTTACACATGGCTTTGCAGTTGATGACGAATACATCATTATTGGGTCGGCCAACATCAATCAGAGATCCATGGATGGTGCCAGGGACTCTGAGATAGCCATGGGAGGATACCAACCATATCACTTGGCAACCAGGCAGCCTGCACGAGGCCAGATCCATGGATTCCGCTTGGGATTATGGTATGAACACCTTGGCATGCTGGATGACACCTTCCTTCATCCAGAAAGCGAAGAATGCGTGACGAAGGTGAACCAGATTACTGACAAATATTGGGATTTGTATTCCAGTGAGACACTTGAGCATGATCTACCTGGTCATTTGCTCCGTTACCCTATTGGGGTTTCCAGCGAAGGAAATGTGACAGAACTGCCCGGAACTGAGTTCTTCCCTGACACAAAGGCTCGTGTTCTCGGTGCCAAATCTGATTACATGCCTCCTATCCTTACCACTTAGGAACTTGTTGCGATTCTCTAGCAATAAAAACCTGCCCATCCTCTGATTTTATGTTACTAGTAGCAGAATAATAAATCATGTTATGTGCCAGCCTGCTGGGGTTGGTTTTTTTTTTTTTCCTGGCAGAATGTCCATATCAGGATCTGCAGAGATGTAATGCTGAGGTGTGATGTTGATGCTGACTGTTTTGAACTTATAAACTTAATTTATCAGTTTGATGCATGTTAGATATGTTTTGCATATCATTTTTAGCTGTTGTTTTTTTTAAATATTTTTATTATATTTTATTTTTAGTGAATTATAAGTTCTATTTCTCTTTTCTATTTATACTTATTTATTTTTTAAAATAAATTAAAAAATAACTAATGTAAAATTTTTAATATATTATGGTGAGCTAGCTATTTTCTACATTTCATGTGACAAATCAACCAATTAATAAGAAACAATGATAAATGTATTAGAGCATCCACATCCATCATGTCTATTTTCTAATTAAAATGGCTGAAAAGTAATCATTTTACAAAATATTATGGTATCCTAAATGTAAAAATTATTATTTACATGCCAACTCCTTTCTTCCTTCAACAAAATCATCACAAAACCTCGCTATCATTTCTCCTGTCATCTGCACTCCACACCAATATAGAACCACCACAACAACAGCTGAATCGCTGCCTTAACTAGCCTTAGATCAGCGGTTGCATCATAAAAGGTGAAATCATTGTCTATTTAACTTGAAAATTGAGTTGTCCCACTGCTATAAATACTTGAGAAGATTTGTTAGATTGTGCATACTGGTCAAATCAGAAGTAGGATTGTTCCTAACATTAAGGGAAGCATGATTGCACAGTCAAGTGAAAGTTGATGAAAAATTAAGCATTGATTAAACCAAGATTGGTTTGCTTTTCCCAGGAGAGAGCACTGGGGCAGTTGGGATTCCTTGAGAAAACTTGTTGTTGGATTATCCATTCCATGACTGCAGAAGATGTTAAGGGTGACATGCAATAATTTGCTGATGGTTATGAAGTAGGTAGATTATCTCTTTTGACTGGTCTCCAGGCAGAGAATGGTTATGCAGTCATGCCATTTTATCTTTACTGATATTTAAATTTATTTATGTGAGACAACTGAGAACACAATATGACTCAGCTAATGTCACCATCAATGGTTGCTGAGTCGTATGATTCTAATGAATTATTTCAATTTAATATCAGGCCAATATCATGGAGCACAGACAGGTTTTAAATTCCTTGATTACAATTCCTTCTTTTTGTATGGCTTACTGTCTTGGTTCCTTGCAGTATTTTCCCAAGAGTATAGACACACCAAGGAAGAATGAAATCCTGCTCATCGCTCCAACTGGGGAAGAGACTAACAACAGGAAGCAAGTGGAGCAGTACCTGAAGTCACACCCTGGCAATCCTGCAGTATCTGAGTTTGATTAGGGGCACTGGTGAGACCCCAAGAAGATCTGCAAGAATCAGCGAGAAGGCCAAGGCAACTCCTCCTGAGAAGGAGCACCCAAAGAAGCGAGGCCGAAAATCATCTGGTTCAAAGAAAGATGAAACGGGAACTATTACCGAAGAAAATGAGGGTGAGAATGAGGTTCAAATGCAAGATGAAGAGGTAACTGAAAAGGGTAAGGCAGACAAAGAAAATAATGGTATCAAGGAAAATCAGAACTAGAAAGAAGATGAGAAACTAGGAGAAGCTGATCAGATAAAGACCCGAGATGATGCTGAGGTAACAAGAATGGCAGTGAAGGAAATGCTAAGGGATTCCAGCAAGCATTGGAAGTTAAAGAGAAAGAAAACGCAGGGGAAGCAGTGAAGGACAAAGCTGCTGAAGAAGCTGGTTCCAGTGAAGTGGCTGAAGATAGAGCCGATAAGGTTGAAGACTTGGCAGAAAAGGTGCCACGAACTGAGGCAGAGAAAGAGAATGCCCCAGGCCACAAGGACATCCCAGATAGTTTTCTGATGAAAGCAAATGATGGAGCACAAAAAGAGAAGACTAATGGGACTGACCGATGCCCCCCAGCATCCACCCCCAATGTCTGAATGGCTAAATGTCTGCATTTTGCTTGAACTTTCTTTGTTTCCCTCTTTAGAAGAGCGGCCAGTAGCATTGCTGAATTTATTCTAGTTTTGTCTCCAAAAAGTTCTAAATAAATGGATCCTAGCCATTTGAAAGGGAAAGCTGAAAGATCCCTCGAAAGATCTATCATTGGATTCTCCAGAGGGATTCCAATCACTGCCCAAAACATTCCATATCTCAGTCTCAAGCTTCTGAGTTGTGACTATCTCTGTTTACCTTCCTGCTCTTCCCACCTCCCCTCTCTAAACTAGCTAAAAAAAAACATTCCATCTCTCTCAAGAAAAGTATATATAGAAGACGAGTTTATGTTTCGTTCTTTCTTGAGGAAGAGTATAGTACCGAAACTTGGTAAAAGAAAACAAAAAACACGAGGAGAGAATCAGGTATACTTTGAGAGTAAAGTTAAGAATCAATACCAACCCTCTGAGAAATCTCTTTCATCTTTGAACCAAGGTTAAGAATCTTCTTTCCAAGTTAGGTTAAGAATCTTTTTATAGTTCCTTGGGGGTCTTAATTATGGCATACCTCAAGAACAAGAATTGCATTTTCATCCAAAGGGTTTATCTTTTTGACACTTTTGAGCTACAAAAGGTTGTGCCAAACCCACTTCTTTTCTGCAAATTGAGTGCACTTTCCTTGGTCATCTTTCCACAAGAATCATGGCTTCCTCTTCTTTCTTTCTCTGGCTCCTCCTCGTCTTCTCTGCTATTTCTTCCAATGGCACGTACTCCCTACCTTTTTCCCCGATTCGTATTGAGTTGTCGTCATGATATTTAGATTTCAGAATTTATAAATCATTTGTTTTATCTTATTTTTGAATTAGGTTCCATTTGATATGAATTTTGCAAATCGATTAAATTTTGTTTTTTGACTCAAAAGTTAGAAATAATTTTTAACTTATATAAAGTTCAAATTTTTAACTTTTAACTTGTAAATTCTACTTAAACTACAATTTTTTTTTAAAAAAAAAAGTTGTTTTTAAGTCATTTTTATTGAATATATTTCAAATTTAACATGATTTTATTATAAGTTATAATCATTTTTCATAGAACATACAAGATATATTACTGAGATTTGGAATGCTGCTCTCTTCTTCTTGCTATGTGAAAGAGTACGTTGTAATATACATTACATGCACAGTACACCTGTAAAATGGTGGAGAGCAGCTTGAATTTGCTTCTTTTCTTTTCTTTTCTATTTTGCCACCACCCAAGAACAACCAATGATTTTTCCATAATTTTTTATTCTCAAAATGACACCAGCTGCAGTTCTGTGCATGGTAGTGAACGATCCAATTTTAGATTTATGACCATTTATAAATAAATATATTATTTAATATCTGGCTGGTGGCTCTTTATCATATATGGATATCGACTTGGATTCTGATTCATGTGATAATGTCAGTATCCTGTACCTAATTACACAGTTGTTTTTTTTTTTTTTTTCAAGATGAAAAATGGTAACAGTTATGAAAGACTCTCAAATTGGTGTCTTGTATATCTGGGCTTTATTAATTTGCTGTATGGTGCAGTTTTGACGGTGTACGCATTCAAGGGAACATACGGAGTAAACTATGGTAAGATAGCGGACAATTTACCTTCACCAAGCAGCGTGGTGACGCTGCTGAAAGCAGCCAAGATAAAGAACACCAGAATCTACGACGCTGATCATGAGGTCCTCAAGGCCTTCAAGGGCTCTGGTATTGAAATCGTAATCGGACTTGGCAATGAGTTTCTGAAAGAAATGAGTGTGGGGGAGGATCGAGCCATGGATTGGATAAAGGAAAATGTGCAGCCATTCCTCCCTGGAACAAAGATAGTTGGAATCGCAGTGGGAAATGAGATCTTGGGGGGCGGTGACCATGAATTATGGGAGGTTTTACTGCCCTCGGTTAAAAATGTTTACGGTGCGCTTGGAAGGCTGGGTTTGACGAAGGTTGTCGAGGTTTCAAGCCCACACTCAGAGGCTGTCTTTACCAATTCCTTCCCGCCATCGGCATGCGTTTTCAAGGATGATGTTCTTGTATACATGAAGCCATTGCTGCAGTTCTTCTCAAAGATTGGTTCTCCTTTCTACATCAATGCCTACCCTTTTCTAGCCTACAAGAGTGATCCTGAGCATATTGACATTAACTATGCTCTTTTCAAATCGAATCAGGGAATTCTTGATTCAAAGACTAATCTGCATTATGATAACATGTTTGAGGCTCAGGTTGATGCAGCTTATGCTGCATTAGAAAAGGCTGGGTTTCCCAAGATGGAAGTCATCGTTTCCGAAACAGGTTGGGCTTCTCGAGGGGATGCAGATGAAGCAGGTGCCTCTTTAGAAAATGCGAGGACTTACAATCGTAATCTGCGTAAACGGCTAATGAAAAAGAAGGGAACCCCATACAGACCGAAGTTTGTGGCAAGAGCTTATATTTTTGCCTTGTTCAATGAAAACTTGAAGCCTGGGCCAACTTCTGAGAGGAACTTTGGATTGTTTAAACCTGATGGAAGCATTGCATACGATATCGGTTTCACTGGGCTTAAAGATTCCTCAGCTTCATCTCTTATCCCTTTCAAGGTACGGAATCCCTGATCATGCACCTTCTGCGTTCTTGTCTCTTGATTTGCTGCATAAATTCCCTCTTGTATGATATATTGAATACGTATCTTGCAATTGATCTGCAAGCAGGCTGTTGCAATGTCGCTTCATTGCTTATTTTTCTGAACAACTTTCTTTCCATCTTACAGGTTACTGGAGGGACATCCTGCACATTGCTTCTTACTACTTGTATCACACTTCTGCTACTAATTTCAGCTTCTTGAAAAGGGGAATGGCATAGAGCTTCTGAAGGGATATGATTGATTCCAGGCTCTAGAATTTACTGATGTACTAAGCTGTAACATATCCATGTACACTTGATTCATTTTCTATCGTTTCATGATAAGCTGACAGCAATTCTTGAATCAACTGATAAGTTTATTTTAGCAGTAATAATTTAAGACTCTTATGGTTTAAATTCCTGAACGTTGCAACATCTGAAAAGAGTTATTCCAATTCCAGAT
>Ga0307517_10014446_pt1 | contig 10606 bp, 12 predicted proteins | sample 23_EM_MG_FD_194515 | JGI IMG/M metagenome (GOLD analysis project Ga0307517, IMG submission 194515) | Populus trichocarpa ectomycorrhiza microbial communities from riparian zone in the Pacific Northwest, United States - 23_EM | ecosystem: Host-associated > Plants > Roots > Unclassified | place...
TATGAAAGGAACTTGATTTGTTGTTAACATAAGTTATAATCATGAATGCCTGACAACATTTACAAGTATTAGCATTATTCGAATAAGATAACTAATGTAATCATGTTAACAATTTATAATCCGATTGAACCTCCTTTGTGTGTGGTTTCCAGTTGAGTAATAAAAAGAGTTTATACTATATTTGTTTGAAATACCATTAGTGGATCCTCTAACCTTGACAATTATTTTATCTTTATTTAATCCTTATATCAATATCACATCTCAAAGCTCTCTTCAACTCCTTTTCTATTATTATCTATTTCTTTATTTGTAGTTTATACAGTTAACCTCCCTGTGGTTCGACCCCGATCTTGCCGAGTTATTTATTACTTCGACACTCCTACACTTGGGAGAAGACATCAACTCTTTGGTCATGTTAGTTAGGTTAACCTGAAATCCCATCTGACAATTCCTTTTAACCAGAACTAAATAAAGTTCTTCTGATGGCAGGGTTTGAACTTTTTTTATTTTGTGAAATTCCTAATGGTAGGGTTTGAAATTTCTTCTTTCTTTTGAGAATTTCCTATTGGTAGGGTTCTTCTCACTTTCCTCCCAATGTTAAGATAATGTTGGTGGCTCGGTCAACTTGAGATCCCATCTGACGATCTTCTTTAACCCGAACTAAAGTCTTTGTATAGCTTGATCATCCTGAAATCCCATCTGGCGACTCCGTTAAACCAAAGCTAAAATCTGTGTGCCGTTGGGTTAACCTGAGATCCCATATGCCTATCCCCTTTAACTAGAACCAAAGTCTGTTTGTGTAGCTCGGTCAACCTGAAATCCCATCTGGCAATTCCTTTAACCAAAGCTAAAATCGATGTTGCGACTCGGCCAACCTGAAATCCCATCTAGCGACCTCCTTTAACCAAAAACCAAAATCTATGTGTAGCTCGATCAATATGAAATCCTATATGGCGATTCCCTTTAACCAAAGCTAAATTCTGTATGTGGTTGGGTTAACCTGAGATCCCATTTGACAATCTCCTTTAACCAGAACCAAAGTCGACATGTTCTTCTTGATGACAGGGTTCAAACTTGCTTCTTTCTTTCTTTATTTTTTTGAGAATTTTCTAATGGTAGGGTTCTTCTCACTTTTCTTCTTGATGATAAGGTTTGATCAAGTTTTTCATTTGATGGTTTTTTCTTTTTTAACTTTTGAGATTTTGCAGGATTGACATCAATCCTTCCTGATTGCAGGGTTGACATCTGTCCTTTCTAATGACTGGATTTTATTGATGATTATGGTGAAAACGTGGTACTTTCTGATTGCAAGGTTGACCTGATAATTCTCAATTGCGGGGTTTGAAACTAGGTGCTTCTTTATTGCAGGGTTGACCTGAAGACTCTTCCTGATGACAGGGTTGATCTTCTCATTTCTTTATCTCATCTTTCTTGACAGTTGGCTTTTCTTGTTTTTTTTTTTATGACAGGGTTTGAACTTATCTTTTTCTTTGATAATTTTATAATAGTAGGGTTCTTCTTTTTTTTTTTCTTTTTGATTGCAAGGTTTGAAAATAGGACTTCTGATGGTCGGGTTGAGAACTTAGTGCTTCCTGATTGCAGGGTTGACCTAATAATTCCCGATTGTGGGGTTTGAAACTCTCTGCTTTCCGATTGCAAGGTTGACCTGAAGACTCTTCTTGATGACACGATTGATCTTCTCATTTCTTTTAGATTTTTCTAATGGTAGGGTTAATCTCATCTTCTTCTCATTCCGGGGTCAAAACCATGATTCTTTATTTTATTATCAACTTAGTTATTCTTTGTTTGTCCCCAATCTTGCTGGACTTCATTGAGGATTTTCCTGTAACGAGTCAAAAATATGTGTGCAATGCTTTGAGGTTAGATGACAAGCATGTATTCTTACCTGGTTTGAAATATAGGTCCCTCCTCTTTGATGTTCCACTGTCATAGGATGCCTTTATTTGTTATCCAAAGCCTTCTCTGCTTTTTTGATGTATTGGCTCATTCGTGTGCTAGCCTCCCACTCAGCTGTAAGTGTTGTGTCTATCCTAGGTTGTCCGCGACAATTACTGCTCTCATTGTTTATCAAGCATGACCATGCCCCTAAGTGTGGTGCTGCGTGATTCATCATGAAGGAGCTTAACAAATCATTCATCTGCTGGATTCTCTCGAGAATTGTTCTCTGATTGGTTGTGTGCATCCTGCCAATACCCATCAAGAGGTTTTCTAATGTTGTACTCATCTTAGTGGTCGTTTGGTATTATGGCTGCGAGTGAGGTTCACCCGCAGCCACAAATATTATCATTTGGTTACTTTGAAAACACAATTTTATTGAAGTAGGCCCCACCATAAATTATGGTTGTGTCGCAGGTTTTCTAGAAGCATAATTTTGCTACTTCTTGCGCGGAGGAACCACTGAACAGTGTAGCCATGCTCCACTATTCACGTGAACAGTGGAGACATTCTCCACTGTTTCGGCTGGTCCGGGTCCGGTCCAAAGCTAAAAATGCATTGAACCGGGTCCGACCTAGTAAAATAAAAAAAATATTTTTTATTTTTAATTGTGTTTTATTCGAAAAACTAATTTTAAACATTATTCAATGACACTACATAAATTAGACGGAGATCGCTTGGTGACGTAGCATTTGCAGAATTTGATCGCAATCCCAATTTTGTTCCTGATTATATTTTACCTGATGTTGTTGCGCTCTTAAGAAACCAAGAAAACTGTAGTCCTTGTCGGATGTATTTCATACGTGATGAAATTGTAGATAGTTTAATGGAACTGTCGCACCCGACATCGCGGCGGCCTTAAAAATGTAATCAGGATTATGGAAAAAGAACAGATTTCTGGCATTCTATTTTTTTAGGGGAAAAGGTCTTGTTTAAGGTGTCGCCACCTAGTATTATGGTCACTAGGAACCCTAACTGGTCAACAGAGATTCTACGGTACGGGACTGGTTACGTAAAAGGGAAGATATTATCACCCCTTAAACGTTCTGCCTGAGGCAGACTGTAATGCTGATTTTGTCTTAAATTGCTAAACATTTATTAGTTTATGCTTTGATGGTTTACTTGCGATATTCCTGACTCTAGCGCCAGTGAATATTCGACTACGAATAATTCCAACTCTGGTGTTGGTAAATATTACGTAGCTATAAAATAAATTTATATCAATATTTTTTTATTCCTAACTCTAACGCTAGTGAATAAAAAAAATAAAATAAAAATAATTCATTTTATTACGCACTCGCATATTTTTTTATTTTTTTATGTAGTTAAATAAAAAAACAATTAAATCAGTATTTTTTATTCCTAACTCTGGCGTCAGTGAATAAACCAATAAAATAAATTTTATCTTTCACGCATGCACATATTTTTTATTTTTTCTTGCTAAATAAAATAAAAATAAAATATAATGAATAAAAATAATATAAATTTAAACCAATATTTTATTCCCGACTCTGGCGTAGGTGAATAAACCAATAAATTTACATTATTTTTATTCATGCATACACATATTGTTTCTATATTTTTATTTTTTTTATTTATCTTTTTGGAGCCAGTGACCCGGCTAGGCCACAGCACGCATGAACTAGTTTCATGTGTGCATGGCACTGAAGTTTCGAAACAAAAACGAAGAGGAAGAGAAAGCTTACCTTGCTGCAGGTTGCTTTGCCGGAGTGTTAGCGTGTTGGGCGAAGATCAGTGGTGGCGTCCGTTGATACGAAACTGGAAATCCTCCTTTTACCTCTGCTTTCCTGCCCTCTATTTCTTCTTTTCTCGTCTGTGAAATTCTCCCCGTGCTCTGTTTTTCAAACTCTCTCTACTCTCTCTTAGTCTGTTTCTGCCTTCGTTGTTTTAGACCAGTACTGGTGAGGGGAAGCTCGTTTCTGGTATGGGGTTCTAAAAAACACTTAAAAGTTCGTCTGGTATCTTTGTGTCTCTTCTCTTTTCGGTTTTTTTTCGTTTCTCTCTCTCTAACCCACCCTTGTTTTTTCGATGCTCATTTGTTTATATAGAGTTCGGCGGGTCGGTAACGGGCGGCATGCTAAGGGTCAACAACCATTAAGGTGCCCATAACTGCAGCCAACAGACGACGATTACTGCTGTGATGTTTCTCAGCTTTTACTGCTGAAAACGGTTTCTAGTTTAAAGAAGAAGAAGATGAACACCGTCTTCAAAACAATGTCGTTTGGAGATAAAAGGTGGCCATTTTACATTTTGACCCGTGCAGTTTTGAAAATCTTGTAATTAAGCCCCTGGTCTAAACTGTAATTGGCCCCCCTGCATTTGCGCGCCCTTTTCAATGTAGTCCTTGGATTTTAATTTTGTAATTTTGACCCCACACTTTAATATTTCTTCAATTAAGTCCCTGAATAAGTTAATTCCAAGCTCAATTAAGTCTCAAAACTTATCAACTCTCCAATTAAACCCTTGATTGAATTAATTAAATTAGTTTCAAGCTTAATTAAGTCTCAAAACTTATCAATTATCCAATTAAACTCTTGATTGGATTAATTAAATCAATTTCAAGCTTAATCAAGTCTCAAAACTTATCAATTCTCCAATTAAACTCTTGACTTGATTAATTAAACTAGTAAAAAATTTAATTAAATCTTTAACCTTCCAATCATGTTGCCATTAACCTAAATTTTAATTCATTCTTCATTTATTTCATTTTTACTTGTTTTTCATCATTATTTTTTTTCATCATTTTTTTTCATCATTTTCAATAAATAAAATAATAATAATTAAAATAAAAGGGTAAAAAATTGGGTTATGACAGTTTCCCCCTGTTTATAATATTTACGATGCAAAGATATTGGAAAATTTCATTTTCCTTTAGCTTTGTGTAGTAAATTTATAAAGAAAAGTAGATACAGAAAGAACTTTTCCTTTTTTTTTTTAGTCTTGAAAACTTTGAAAACAGTAGATTGAAATATGACTTTTACAGGGAAATGTAGAAATCAAGAAACAAGTCATTTGGAAGATGACCAAAAAAAAAATTTTGTTTTTTTTTTGTTGTTTTTTTTGTTTTTTTTGTTTTTTGTTTAGAAGTGGTCTTATTGTAATTGGTGACCTACCCAAGTGGAAAAATACAAAGAAAGGGTCTCAATGTGATGGGTGACCTATCCAAGTAAAAAAAGAAGAAAGGAAAATGAGGGCTCGAAAGTGCACTCAAAAGAATGGTCGAGGGCTCGAAGGCGCGCTCGAAAGGAAACGAGGGCTCAAAGGTGCGCTAAAAAAGAAGTGAAAGAAAGCGAGGGCTCCAAGGCGCACTAAAAAAGAAAACAAGGGCTCAAAGGCACGCTCGAAAAGAAGGCGAGGGCTCAAAGGCGCGCTCGAAGGAAGTGATGGCTCAAAGGCGCGCTCGAAAGGTAAGCGAGGGCTCAAAGGCGCGCTCGAAGGCAAACGAGGGCTCAAAGGCGCGCTCGAAAGGAGATAAGGGCTTGAAAGCGCCCTAAAAATGATGATCAAAGGCTCGAAGGCGCATTTGAAGGGAGATAAGGCTCGAAGGCGCACTGAAAGGAGATAAGGGCTTGAAAGTGCCCTAAAAATGATGATCAAAGGCTCGAAGGTGCATTTTAAGGGAGATGAGGCTCGAAGGTGCACTTGAAAGGAGATAAGGGCTTGAAAGCACCCTAAAAATGATGATCAAAGGCGCATTTGAAGGGAGATAAGGCTTGAAGGCGCACTTGAAAGGAGATAAGGGCTTGGAAACGCCCTAAAAATGATGATCAAAGGCTCGAAGGTGCATTTTGAAGGGAGTGGAAAAACATAGAGATTTTTCAGATGGCCTAATTCTCATGGGCGGCTTGCCCAGGTTGAAAAATTCTCAAAAGTAAAAAATTTTCAAAAGCAATTTCAATCTTTGGCCATTTCAAGTTGGCCTTCCACTTGATGGATTCCGCTAGAATTTTCTCTTTGCAAAACTCATTGTCCAATGTCTCAAAATTTAGATGATATGCATGCATCTTTACCTGATTTGAAATATAGGCCCCCATTTCTTCTTAATCTTCTTGTTGCTTGATTGATGAGGACTTGCTACCTCTGATTTGGGTCATCTTTGTCGTTTGGCTTCTAGCCCACTCGAGTTGGCCCATGTAAGTCTATTTCCAGATTTGTTTGCACAACTCAGCCTTTGTGGTGCCCATTGTGACCCACATGCTTGCTAAAGATTTTCTGTCTCGTCAAATAATTTGAGAGGACCACTCATTACTTCTCGTTTCACTGCTAGAAACATTCGGTGTCACTTGCTGAAAGGATCAAGCTGTCTTTTGTAAACCAAAATGCCCCATTGTCTGGTTAAATGAAATTACCATCTCATTTTCTAAAATTTTTTCCTTCTAAACACAATGTTGCCCCCTTGTACTGGTCATTGCCCCCAAGTGTGCTTTGTCAGTGACTTAGACAAATAATGGTTTTAAAAGACCATTCTCTTATTTCTCTGTTTTTTTTTTCATTTTGGTGAAGGAATATGGGTCTAGAATAAATCTTGAAATCTTGATCATGCATTTTGAAAACAAAAATTATTTCGATGTGAGTCTAAAACAATTTGCTTTTGAAATCTTGCAACTCCTTGGTTATTTTCTTTCTTGGAAAAGAGATTATTTGCTCTTGTGTTTGGCAATAAGGTCTTCGGTGAAAATACGTCATGAGATGACCTTTTGTTTTTACAGGTTTTCAAAGTGAAAGGCTCAAGAAAAAGCTCGAGGCTTTGTTTAAGAAAAACTTGTCTCTTTTTTAACATTCATTTTTATCAGCATGAATAATAATGTGTAGTTTATTCTTGATGTCATGAATCCTATGAAAAAGTATTCTTTGCATTTTGAGAGCATTGTTTATTATTCCAGGCTGCTTGCTTGCTTGATTAGAAAGGACTTCTACAGGCACGTAATGTAGGCTGTGGTTTTTGGCTATGAAAGAAAATGATTCATAAGGCTCAAATTGTGTTTCAGGGTTTCAAAGACTAAGGATCACTATCAACAGTTTGACTCTTGACGTCATTCATATTTTCTTTTGCCGCTCTTCTTTGATTTGCTTGCTTCTTCATTTTTTATTGCTTTGCTAGGGCATAACCACTTTATTTTTTATGTCACTTTTTCTAATGATTTGGGCATGCTCCCTAGCATTTGAGTTTCTTGAGCTCTTTATGCCTTTTGGCTTTCTCACGATTTTTTTCTCTTTTCTTATTGAAATTTTCTCTTGCCCCCTAGTGTGGGGTGTGATCCTAGTCAGGATTTGTTTCATGAAAGAAAAATTATTCAAGCTTAAAAAGGGATCGCAAGGGATATACTTATTTCAGAACGTGAAAGGAATAACAAAGATGGTCTTTCCTCATTTCAAGCGCAAGTAGTTAAGATCAATAAACTTTGACCTCATCCAATATGAAGTTTTGGTATTTGCAAAGATGCATTTCATGAATCATGAGCAAGGAGTTCACTACATACCATTATTCATACATTTAAAAACACATGATTCAAAAGTCATAGGGTAAGGATGTTTATTCACTTCTTTTTTCTTCTTCTTTTTCTCATAATTTAGTCACCTCAATGATGGAGTTGCTTGATTCACTTGTCATTCTACAAGTAGAATGTCAAAAATATCATTTTTGAATGAACATCAAATTATTTTTGAAATCAAAATGCCAGATCAATTTTTCAAAACTCCAATAGGGAAATGGATTTTGGTAAAAGAGATCAATTACGTCTATGAGATCATGCGAGGTTGTAAAGGTATATTTTCGGGTTCTTTGGTTTTTGTGGCAGACACCTTTTATGAAAAATATGCAAAGAGAATTTATTGGCCCAATCTTATTTATTGATTTGATAAATACTTATACATCATGGTGCCCATTCCAGCAATAGCAGGAAAAAGCCATCAAAACAGAGACCCGACAAGGGGCCAGGGACCACGCATCAGGCAGCATCGCACGCAGAAAGCAGGGGATTACTGAGCTTCACCCAAGTCACTCCTGCAATATGGGGATGGCAAGCTAACGACAACTGCAAGCTACACTCCCAACAAAGGGGAACATGCAGGGGAAGATGGACTCATGGTAGTAAGCCAGAAGTAACAAGCCAGAGAAGAAAGTCCAACTCTAGCAAACCATAATTCCAGCCAGCTTCAAGAAGCACAACATACCAAGCTGCTTATAGCAGCAACCAAGAGGCCAATCACCAGCAGACCATCCCTACACCATAGCATGGATGTAACCCAAATATGAGGGGAGAGAACCTCACCCAAACTGTTGGGATCCATAGACCACTATCAAGATAGGCCAGCCGAATCAAACCTGCAGAAGAACCAAAATGGAACAAGAGGCATAAATTATGGACAAGAGGAGAGAACCTCACCCAAGCACACCCTAAACAATGCCCCGTAGCAGGCAAAGAAATCCTTTGCAACAAACCACCAGCATCCAACGACCCAGAATCAGGCAACCCTGAGGAAGGAACACTACTGAAGGTCAACCCATACAACAACTGGGGAGCCAGCACACAACACAGCTCCAACAAACCAACTCCACAACGTGAAGAAGCAGAGCTAGTAAAACCCCCAAATATAAACCTGCATATAGCAGCAACAAACTCCCACAAGAGGATTCAAGGTCATGTCCAGAAGCCAACCATAAGAGCCAAGAGAACCCCAGCAACAAACAACTGACCACACAAAGCACACGACCAAACAAAACCTGCAGCTTCAAGAAGCACAACATGTAAACTCTAGAGCAATGTTGTATTTAGCAGCAACACCCAAGAGAGCCTATAGCAGTAGACCACAACATGCAGTGTACCTTACAGAAAACGGCAGCTCAGAGGCCAGTATCAGTAGAAGGCCACAACCAGTCTAGCAAACCACATTCACTCAGCAGAGGTGGCAAAGATGCCACCAGAACATGCTCCACCAAGCTCCTCTATTGCAAATATAGCAACACAACAGGAGCAAACCAACAGAACACCCTACATGAGAATTGGTTGCCATTGGTACACTCCAGTATACACTGGCATAGAACGAGAGCAGCCAAGGATGGCATCCAGCCATCTTCAAGAAGGATAACGCATTGCAAACCAAGCTCCATATAGCAGCTACACCCAACACTGCAGTGAGCAGCAGCCAGGGATAACAGCTCCCATAGGCAACGCAAACAACACTGCAATGGAGCAGCCAGGGAAAACAGCTACCATAGCAACGCAAACAAAGCACCAAAACCAGCATCCAACTTCAAGGAGCGAAGCAAACAGGACTGCATGGAGCAACAACAGCAGATGACAATATCCACCAAGCAAAACGCCTCAAAATCTTGACCTGAGGGAACAAGACCAAACACCAACCAGCAACAAATGGCAGGCAAAACAAGCATACTGCAACAACAGACCAACTAGCAAGATAAACTTGCAGCAACAGCAGAGACACTATAGCTTGCATCTGGGATGCAAACCGATGTATATACCAAGAGAATGAGACCCAACTATAGCAAACCAACACTACAAGGAGTAGCAGAAAACAAAATAGCAATCCAGAGAATAGAGCATTCAAGAACAATTAAACTCAGGAACCAACACACCAAAATCATGAGGTAGACTACCTCATGTATATGCAGAGGGCATAACCCTCTAGCAAAATAGCAAAATTGTTACAGAGGAGAAGCAGTAAGGGATGCCCTACCACTTTCAGGTTTAGAGAGCAATTCTCGCCATAGCCTTAGAACAGGTTCAGAGTTACCTGAGCAAGGAATACACCCATTGGCATCAGCAGCTAAAGCAACCAAGGAGAGAAAGACCCCAGCGGTGGTGACCAAGAGAATCTGCCCGCAAGCACCAAACAACATATTTGCATCGTTGTTGCAAGTAGTGTTCATACCCATGAAATGGAACAAATCTTCCTCCAGATGCCTCGCCAAGGAGAGGGTCACGCTCACAACGCCAAAACCCATAATCGCATTCCTAGAACAGGGTCCGCCAGCTAGGGTTTTAGGAGATGGAGATGTCGTAAGATACTCAACCCTAGATCTAGCACAGGCATCCACGACAAAAGACCCATCAGCAAAGGTTTTGAGGGCTGGGTACTTGTGATCTGGGGGAGACAAGACAAAAAGAGCTTGATGTGCAGAAGGCACACTGAAGACCAAAACCGGGTGTCGAGAGACAATAATCCAAAACTTCTCTGGGAAGTTAAACCGAGAGAAGAGAGACAAAAAGTTTGAATTCACGATGGCCATAGAAAGACCAACGAAGAAAGAGACCCATGAAGTAAAAGGCTTCAATCTGGTTCTCATGAGCTGCAGCTCACCATCGGGAGCAGAAAATTCCAAAATAAAAGAGAGCATCTCTCTCTAGTTTCTCTCTCTAGCTGCAGTTCTGCTCTTTCATGACCCTCTTTGGCCATCCTTCTTTGATACAACTGGTGGTGACAAATCGCTGCTAACCTTCTCTTGCTGATCATATTTAGCTAATCGTATCGTATTTTGGCCTACTCAGTCTCCTCGAGTCCAGATTCCATGAGGACCCTTAAAGAGGGAATTTCTACTTCCAATGGTACCACTGCCTCCATTCCATATACTAAAGAGTATGGTGTAGCCCCTGTTGACGTCCTCATT
>Ga0307517_10014447_pt1 | contig 10606 bp, 10 predicted proteins | sample 23_EM_MG_FD_194515 | JGI IMG/M metagenome (GOLD analysis project Ga0307517, IMG submission 194515) | Populus trichocarpa ectomycorrhiza microbial communities from riparian zone in the Pacific Northwest, United States - 23_EM | ecosystem: Host-associated > Plants > Roots > Unclassified | place...
GCTTCGTGTTCATCAAGCTCCACCGGACTCTTGTTGAAAAACGTCAACATAGCGACTACGGATATTACGCTTTGAGGCCTGTGATTTAGGCCTCATAGGAGGCGGAGGTCCTGATGGATTCAGCCTCGTTCCCGTTGGTGTACTGGGAGCAGACTCCGTTGGGGGTGCAAGATTTGATCGGATACGCATTGGGACCTTGGTCGGCGGTTCTGTCGTCAAGTCAATGGCCGATGCTGAACGGAGTGGCGGTCCCGACTGAGGTGGAGCCTTGGGACCACTCATACCGGGAGAAGCTGTTTGCGCTCTTGAGGGCGGAGGTGCTGCAGGTTTTGGGGGTTCCTCATTGCCAGCCTATAGTTTTTTCTTAGCGCACTGACATGACTTTGGAAAATAATAAGATTACCTTTTTATTCACCCATTTCTTTTGTTCCTTATCGTAGTAGAATGCTGATTCTTCACCTAGACTAGCTTTTATCGGTCCAGGTGTCGTTGAATCACTTCCTTTCCACCATCGACCAAGCCATGAACCGCCACTCGCTGCTGGTGGTTCTAAGAGAAGAATAAAGCATTTCAGAGCATGTTTCAGACACTGATAGTGTCAATGGACCTACCAGCCTTCTTCTCAGGTCGAGGGGCTTCCTTGGTTGGAGTCTGCTCGTTTGTTGCGACTGGGCTCCTTTCCTGGTTTTCTACACGGATGCTCTTTGGTTTAGAGTTTCCTAGGCCAAGGTCGTCTTCATCATCAATTTCTTGAGATAAGGAGCTTGGTGGTGGTGGCACATGGTTAGGTCCGATTGAAAAAGGTTGATTATCCATTAAAGATATAAGCCCATCGCTACTCGCTGGAATCGATGATTCTTCAACTTGCATGAAAGTAGTCGCAGTGGGAGTGACGGCTAGCTGACTGTTATCATTCGATGACCCCCACCAGGACGACCCTCCTTGAATGGGAGTCTCGAGTTCGTCTGGCGCCACTTCATCAGAATTGGGTGCGTTAAGGTCTTCTGCGCGTGAATAGCCATTGAAGCCGAATCCGCCAGGGGAAGATTGAGATGAAGCGACAGAGCTGGAACTCCTCAAGGATGTTTGCACAGCAGGTTTTTGTTGCATGTATCCCATTGCAGAAGATGACCTCTCTATCTGATGAGAATAGGGTGTTGCCGTAGCCATTGCAGAAGAGGTTCGTTGGGGAGGTGGGAAGGTGAGATTAGAGGTCGGTAGCTGGGGAGATGAGCGAGCAGAGGGCGTGGTCGAAGAGATTGTACTGTAATGAGCAAATGGGCCAATAAATGTTTGCTCCGATGTCTTGGTGTCATCCGCCGTTGGTGTAGAGGAATCGCTTTCGCCCGTGACTAGCTTGGTAAAGCGCCCTTCGAGCCATCCACCAATAGTATCAAGGCTGGGTTTGCTGAGCTTCCCTCCAATCCACGAGCCAGATTTATCACCATGGAAGACGCCCGATAGGCGTTGTTGGAGACCTTGTAGCTGCGCCAAGAGGGCGGGGGTGGTGTACGGTGAGCTTTGATGTAAAGAAGCTGCAATTGCGTCACAGTATCTAGGTAATACTTTTAGGTCCTTGTCAAGCATACGTTTTAAAAGAAATGTTACCGATTGGCAAGCTGCATGTCGCCAACTTCAGCAAGCGATACTGCCCTGATAAATCGATAGGCCTGAAGATGTGGCATACCATGGAACGCATCTTGCCCTTTGATAGCAGGGACAAGAGCTAGCGCGAATTCTAGAATCTCAGACAAAATTAATGGATCCATATCTTTCATGATGTCCGCTGGGTTTTTCGAGCCGACTATTGTAATCTTTGCCGAGAGACTTCCAAGGCCACCAATTACAGAAGTTTGAGGAGAAAGCAAATAACTACGTTATTCGTAAGGATCTATCAACAAGAACGCAGAAAGAGATGCTCACCATGCATGGGCAGCCTCTACCCAGTCATTGGCAAGAAGTTGATCCCCAAGAGCAGTTAATGCTGCCGATGTTTCTGTGGTCATTGGGGATGATATAACCATCGCAGCTATTTCTGCCCATTTCGCAAGAGACTCGAGAGGTACGCTTGAGCTTGGAGGTTGTATTGGGGCGAAATTTGGAGTGCGAGGTGTTATTGAAGGAGGTAGAAGACGTCCAAATCCTCTCTGCAACAGGTTGGGAGTGGCCAACTCTTGGACTGAAATTTCGTACATCACTGGGGAGAATAGTTGGAAACGAAAGACCAAGTACCTGATAAAGCCCCTTGTCCAGAAAAGAGGCTGTAGGCTACTCTTATGCTTTCTCTGCCACGCTGAGGCTGATTACCTAGTGAGGTGAAAGATTCGCTCCTTGTATTTTCCTTGGTGCCCAATTCTGACCGCAAAAATTCGTTAATAACCTCTTTCCATGCCTCCTTGTCGATGCTGCTGGCAATAATCATTGCGTGAGCCCAGAGTTGTTCGTCCGCTGCGAATTGATAAGCTTGGCGGCGGTCACCCTGGAGGAGAAGTTCCTCAATTCTATCCAGAGCAGAGGGTCGGAGAGTGGTGACACTGATGGGTGGCTCATCGGAAGGGCCAGGTTTGAAGGATGCTAGAAATGAGGCAATCGTGAGTGAGACTGGCGCAACGCCTGTGAATTAAACAAGACCTTGAAGCGAAGTTGCATCTTGCAAGGCGGGAGAGGCCTCAAGTCTGGGAACTAATATCGAACGTACAACAGGATCAGATGTTGTCCTGGGTTAATCATTTCGTTAACAGAACTTCCAGTAAATGATTTATTTGCACATACGTTCCCAGTAGACGCCCATCATTTTCGATCATTACCCCAAGCAATTTTACGAGGATGAGTTTATTTTCCGCTGCTTGCTTCTCGCCATTGACCAGATAACCCAGACCTTGGTGGATTTCACTAGCACGCTCAGCAAGATATGAAAGCAGCGCAGTTTTCTTGGTCTTAGTTTGATTCGCGACATTCGGTCTCACGATGCTTATTGAAGCCGCTCCTGGGTCAGACAACAGTGGTCCAGGGTAGGAAGGCCCGGGAGAATTCATTGCTGACTCTGGAAGCAATGTCTGCAATGTGCGAACCTTCAATTCCGACGAGGTCCTGGAAGAGAAGGCAACATCGAATCCAGCATTTAATCCTGGCATACCGTAGAAGCAAGTAACCATCTTTCCTCCAAACCCGAATGTGACTACCGGCGCACGTGCGGAAGTCCGGGATAAAGGGTCATTCGCACCAATAAGAGAGGGAGAAGGAGCATATTGCGCCACAGTGGGCTTGATTGGGACGTCCTGAAGTGAAAGCTTTGCCTCCGTTCGGTTCGATCCCGGGTGAGAAGAATAACCTTCATTCATTAAATTCGCAGGAGGCGTAGAAATTCCAGCACCAGCAGGGATAGAAAGGGATTCATATGGTGCGACAAGGTTCAAGTCGGACCCAAGATTAACAGATTGCTTTCTTGTTTCGTGTTGCCGCCCGTGGTAAACAGATAATGGAGAGGACGTCCTGGGAATGGAATTGTTGGGCTTAAGAATGACCTTCGGTGCATAAGGGTCGAAATACTCTTTGTTCACGGACTGATCTCGTTTGGGAATGGGATTTCGTGTAAACGAGTTAAATTGGGATGGATGGCCATTGGTGTTATCGCTCGCAGAAAGCGCGCCTCCAAAGGCGAGCTGTCCGCTTTGAACGTGCGAAATTTCGGTGGTCAGTATTGGTGGTGTTGGTGACTTGTTAAGCCTTGCGGAACTGGCAGTTTCTAGAGCACCGCGCGACGTTGACTCGGTAGACGAAGGAAATAGTTCGGGAGATGAATAAGCAGCCTCGTGGATTTCCAGAGAAGGTTTATGGGAGTATGCATGGGCAACGTTGTTTTGGATATTTCCGATACCAGACCCAGAGTTTGCTGGTTGATATGCTGAGGGTTCTTCGCCTTCGGTGTGATAAATCGTTGTTTGTTCTGGGTTGCTACTGGGGAGGAAATCTTGTGAGTGTTTAGCAGAAGGCCACTCATCCATGTCTGCCAGCGATTCCGAGAAATTCGCATGGGGAGAGTCTTCAACCGAAGCAGGTCTGTACTCTTTCTGAAGGGCACTGGTCTGTTTGTAATGAGGATCTGAGTAAGCGGGAGAAGACCCATTAGAAGATGCATAAGAAGTCGTTGGGGGGGATCCTTTGTAAGAGGTGACAGGGTGGGTACCGCCTGAATGACCACCGCGTCTTGTTGGTTTGATGGCAGGAAAAGGAGGATCATAAGCATTGGATATTTTGGGTCTTGTAATGGAAGATGTCACGGAGGCCTGGACAGGTTGCATGAATTGATGGTTATTGTATCCTGTCGTGGGATGCAAGGTCGGCGGTGTGGACCCGAGATCAGGAGGAGCCGTCACTGAGGCCTCGGGAACGTGGTAAGGCGCGTAAACGGGCGGTTTAATATGAGGTGGCTGTAGCGTTGGCTGCTGTGCAGGTGGAGGGTAATACGCACTATAAGCCGTATGAGTGCTTAGTGGAGGTGGCGGGTCGTATGCGCTGTATGTTGAATGCGTGGTGGCCTGAGGCGGGGCATATGGTGAATAGGCAGACTGGAGCGCTGATGGCCCTTGCGTTTGCGGGTCATGGCTCCTATACGAAGATTGCGTCGTTGGCTGCGTCTGGGAGGTGCGCGAGTAATCGTCATGACTTGTACTCGGAGGAGGAGGATTCAAGGCTAAGTTCTCTTAGGATATGACTAAAAGCAATTGCAGAAAAACTCACCTGAGTAATTCAAATTTGGATTGTTCTTTTCTCCTTGAGCCCATTGCCCTTGGTGGCTGAAATCATGGACATGATTCGAAGTCTCTGCGACACTTTCATGCGCCACTACTGAAGGAGAATGTTCTGCAACCACGGAAGAATCATATGTCGCGGCGTGGGATGGAAGATCATAGGCTTGTTCCTCCGAGGCAAGAAAGCGAGGGTCGTTGTCGAGGGGTAATGGGTCGCCAATCGAGGTGGTGTCTGTTCCCAGCATCGCAAACAAGTCGGTGTCTGAACCCTCAGAGCCAAACAGCGACGCCGCCGCTTCAACGCCATTCATTTTGTCTGAAATGCCGTCCAAGGCCCTTGACAGTTGAGATTTTACGTGGAGGAGTGTGCTAAATAGTGTGTCACGAGTTACTTCAAACAGATATTTGGTACGCTTTACTTTGGCTTTACTAAGTTTACTTGCACGTCACAATCTACAAAACCTATCCTCACTAAGTATCCTCACTACTCGAACACCAACTAGGGTCTCTACCATATAAAGGTTTTAGGGAATTTGCACTACGTAAGCCCGATGAAAGGTGGTAGAAGTTGGAATGAAGTGACTCGGAGTCTGTGAAGTTCCTCTAAGTACTCTACTAGTACTAGTATTCGTATAGCTGAGCGTGAACAATACCGTTTACCATTTGGTTCGCATATTTCAAGCGCCTAGTATCGACTCCCAGTGCCAAACCGTGACATTATTGAATATTGTAATAATAAGTATTTAAACTTAAAGCAACGCAAATTGGATATGCAGTGTGTATGTAGGCTGAACATGTGAATAGTTAGCTCTGAATAGTGTAGTTGAATAAGTTCAAAACAAAAAAGGTGCAAGGATTCGAGAAGAGCGGAATTATTTAGGCAAGATGTTTGATCGTCTATTACACTCTAGAGGGTTGGTAGGAATTGCGTGTGGGTGATTATAGCGACATAGAGTTGTGAAGTTTTCGAAATAACCTTAAAAGGAAGGGAGAAGGAACTATACGGTGCAAGAGTGAGAATCAAATGATTGGCTATGCTTCAGTATTTTAATATTCGATTCTCAAGAAGCACCCTTCCCGCTGCGACTTGTTTGTCAAAGTACCTGTCCATTAAACGCTCCACTAAAGGTGCAACCGCTGGTCAGTGAGCTTGCATAAAGATTTCACAAAAAGACTTACTTGATACAAGTGGCCTGTAGTATGCTGTCGTGGACCTCCGCAGGACAGCGAGCATGGACTTCACCTCGTTGAAGAAAAGGTCCTTTTGCTCTCCATCCACAACAGTTAAGGCTCGCTGGAGAACATAATCTAAATCGATGCCTCAGCATTGCTTTTCCACGGAAGGCGACCAAGAGGCTACTCACTCGCATATTGATCCTTTGCCATGATCAAGATCGGACTTTCAGTATTGGGAGGACGAACAGCCATCATCTCGCTGATCAGCACTTCTCGACTTGCAGAGTCAGTGCAGATGAGGGCCTTTTCGCAAACGTTCGATGCGTACTTGTGGTGGGCGAGGTTAACCAAATTACCCTGTATCTGTGAAACGACGATGGCTTTATCCTCGTCATGACCCTGCTCCAGGATGAATTGGATTACATAGTTCTAAGATTGAGCCCTAAGTGTAAGTTGCCTGTATTTTGCAGTCCGTGGTAATTTAAACCTACCCCATATTGATCTTGCATAAGTTCAATGGTGTAATGGTGAATAGCCTCTAGAAGCGATTGTGTATATTCGTCTGGAAGATGCTCCAAACACCTTTGCAATACCCGACATCCATAAGGGTGGGTGGCAAGATCGAGGATATGTTCAGCAAGGAGTGGAAGAAATGTGAGGCGCTCCGGCTTTACGACTTCGACAAGCTTTTGGATAACCTAGACCGTATGCGATGATAATGAGATCCTTGAAAAGCGAGAACGCTGGCGTTTCACAAACATGGTTCCCGTGGGCATCCTTCACGCAAGTCAGAATATGTGGCTCGAGGCGGCGGATGAAATCTGCTTGCTGGTCCCCTGAAATATATTCGATTGCCTATTTTCAAAGACCTTGAATTTCCGAAGGTTTAGAGTGTAACAAAAACAGTACCTTCTGGACAACGCGACATCCATAAATCTGAAGAGAGAGCTCAACAATTTGTTCGTCGACAGCTTGCGCAAGAATATCCTTTTGAGTTGGGGTTCCAAATTCAAAGAATTTTTGGATGACCTATTGGAGGAGTTAGCGCAGAGAAATACAGAACAAGGCGAAATATAATTACGTAGTTACCGAAAACATCCCGGATGAGGTCATCGGTTTTGTGGGGAACAATTTCTTGGAAAACCTTCTGCTTTTCATCATCGCCCACTTCTTCCAGTTGCTGCTGGATAAAGCGAGAGCCGTGCTGGTCGCCGCTAAATTCAATGATGTATCCACGTATTTCCTATAAATGCAGATGGGTTGCAAGCAAGAAGAATGGAAGAATGGATCCCCACCTTCATCGTCCAGGGTTTATCTCGGTTCGTCCTAAACTCCTCAAGCAGTGAGCTGCGCGTTGAAGGTGAGAGGTTGTTGATGCGACGAATTTGCCGATTCCCTCCAATTGAAGATTGGCCAGATTCCAGCCGTGACAACTGTTGGCTGACTTTGTTTACTTTGACTCGGGGGGAGTTATTGACAGGAAGGTGCCTGGGAAGGACAGGGCGATGGGGAGGACGGCCATTGGCCTGTGCGTTCAAAATGGGTCCGTTTCCACGAAGCGTGGCTTGGTGCATTGTTGGTGGGGAAGGCATCATATGAGGGGGGGGTGGATAGAATGATCGGTGGATCATTCCTGTTGGACCATATTCAATTGGAAGAAATCCGGAGAGGTGGTGATGCTGTTGGAAGTTATGCGGAGGATTGCCCGGAGGGGGTAAATGTCCGTGAGTAAAGACATTACTGTGGTTATTATGAGGAAAAGGATAATGGGTGCCTGGAGGCGGTCGGTAGGGGTCGAACCCAAAGCCAAAGTCTCTCGATGACTCGTGGGGTAGTGTTGTAAAATAATTCCGGTAGTCAAGTGTAGGATATGCATTATAGGAGCCATGTGCTTGCGGGAAAGGTGGCATCGATGGGTTGTTCAAAAATTGAGGTGGTACTTGTCGTGCAACTTGGCCGATGAATCTTTCCGCTTCCATCGGCGCGACATTTAAAGCTCGTTGAAACCCACTCGGCGGTGAGGTCATCGAGGCTTGAAGGGACTCGAGGTAAACGTTATGAGGTGGAATGGAAGACTGGGGAGGATATAAATTTGACAACACGGGTCCTCCTGGTGGAGAAGAAGTGTGTCTTACAACAGGAAATCCTGAGCTGAGATTCATTGTAGTCGAAGAGGCGAGCCATGGGTTTCCGAGAGGTACTCTTTCATTCTGAAAGAAGGATCAGCCATGAAAAGTCGATGAGGCATGTTACTTACGGAAACAATGGGTGGCGACTGTTCCTGTCTCGAATAGAGAATCTGGGGATGCATATTCTTTGAAAAGGATTTAGTATTCTTGGCTACGACCGAGCCTGAAGGTCAAATTGTACCTGGTCTGGGATTGGATTTGCCGTCACCCACCCGTCGTCTGCGAGCTGAGGGGCGGTGTCAGAGTTTTGTGACTCCATCTTTGCATTCCCAAAGGAATGAAAGGGGGCGACCATGTTATTTCCAGTTCGTGGTGGCAAGAGTCTTCGGAGCGAGGTAATATCTGGGTCAACTTGAATCTATATATTTAAAACGGGTTGTTAGTTTTTTAACTGATTCGTATGCAAACGGATCGGAGTTCAGACGCGTGTTTAAACGACCCCGCGAAGAAGAAGTGGCTAGAGGCAGCGCTACAAATTCGACGACGCGACTCACTATGATAGGTGGCTAGGTCAGAATGAGCGCTTGTGTAAAAGATGAGTTGTGCTTATGCGTGGGGAGAAATTAGGCCGACAGAATGGAAGAGAAAGGGAGCGAGAAAATGGTGGACCCTTAGAACTGGCCATTCAGGCCTGGGACACCCCACAGACTAACAGAGAAATGGAGGGGAGAGCACCGAACGCGGAATTAAATGAGTTAAACGGAGGCAATATGGCAATATGTCACACAATCATTATCCGCGTTTCAAAAAGAGCAAATTTGGAATAGCTCACCCCCGGACTGTCCTAATTTGGGTGTAGTCAGGTCCCCGCCAAATCCAGATGCTGGGAAGGGTGCAGGAAGGTGGCAAACTCAATGCTTTGATTGCCTGAGCTGGCGCTTCTCCAACGTCGATCAAGTTCGTCATGTGCAGTCAATGTCCTCCGACCGCGTGCGTGTCCGAGGAATATGATGTATTTCTAGTGGAGAGGTAGAAAAAATGCTATGCGAAATACAAGTGTGGAAGTTCCGAATTGGCAGTGAAAACTATGATCGTTTAACATTTTAACGAGAATTGAAAAACCATGATGCCCGTTTCGCTAATATGCCGAGCAGGGCAAGGGTCGTTAGTGATGGACGAACGCGTACATTGGACACTAGGAACCAAACTCACCTGATCTGCAAGGTGAAAACGGAACACGTGGGCGTTCCGGTAAGTAAAAATGGTTCGGAAAAAAAAAGTCTAGTTAACGCACCCTGCTTCTTCGTTCTGGAGCCTTGCAAGGGGGTTTGCTGACGGTCCACCACTGGTTGTAGCGATGGGACCAGAAATGTTATTGGCACCTCCACCTCCACGTAAGGGTTTGGCGATTCGGCCGAAATTCAGCGTCGACGATGTGACGGATTTTTGAGCTACGGTGAATTCAGATTCAGCTTCTGTCAGGAATTCAATGGATGAGAATGCCCACCTCGAGCCTGATCTAAACGCTCTTTGACGGCTTGCAATTGGGTTTCGAACTTTTGGTTCTGGATTGAAAGCCGGCGATCTGCGTCCTGGAGGAGAGCCTCGAGATTCTGTATCCGCTCGTTACGGGCCAACAGCTTGCGTTCTGCAATACCTGCCTCCTTCTTCAAGGTTGAATTTTGATCGACAAGCTGGTTGGGGTTGAGAATGCGCCTTTAAGGATGAGAAATAAAATCACCTGTTTCTGGACTAGAGTGAGTTGTTCTAAGTTACGCTCGAGGAAGGCCATTTTCTTCTGTTGCGCTTTATTGTTGCTATTGCGTATCACGTTGGTATATTGTTCCTTCATTTCATCTAATTGAATCTCCAATTCTACGACCTAGCAAACAAAGTTCTTCAGCAATAAAAGTATTCCGATTTGTTTCAACTACCTTTTCGCATCGGTTCTGCAAATCCCGCATAAGTGACTTCTTGACGCCATCGAACTCCGCAAGTTGAACGTTAATAGCCTTTCGGGTGCGCTCAAGATCTTGTGCACTTTCTGCAAGATTCTTTCCACCTTCGATACCAGCCGAGGTAACAGCGAAGGCACGCTGGTCAAAGACAGTTGTGAGTAAGCGAATTGTTTTTGCACGCCATGAAGTCTGACCTTGAGCTCCTCATTGACACTCTTCAAACTGTCAATAGAGGCATTGAGGCTGCGAACTTCGTTATTCCTGACTTCAAGTTGTTGCTTCAGGTCTGCAACTTCGCTCAAAAGGGCGTCACGCTTGGTGGCGTATTGTATCTCCAGCTTATTCTTGAAAGAAGTATGAGAATGCAACCTTGATTGATAGCTATGCAACTAACCTTGAGATCGGCCATTAAATCGGCTACGTCGACATTGTTGACCTCTTCCTCGTGTATCGTTTTCTCTGCTCGAAAAAAAAAGGAAAGATATGAACGAGGAACATACTTGCAGAAGGGTTATATACTGCACCTAATAATTCTTCGTACTCCATCTCCAATGCTGTTACACGGGCTTCAAGTTCATCCCTCCGACGTGTA
>Ga0307517_10014448_pt1 | contig 10605 bp, 4 predicted proteins | sample 23_EM_MG_FD_194515 | JGI IMG/M metagenome (GOLD analysis project Ga0307517, IMG submission 194515) | Populus trichocarpa ectomycorrhiza microbial communities from riparian zone in the Pacific Northwest, United States - 23_EM | ecosystem: Host-associated > Plants > Roots > Unclassified | place...
TAAAAAGAGAGACTGAAAAGGAGGAGGAAGAAAATAAAATCTAACCCATTATCTTCATCTATGATTTATCTCTCTTCTTGTATCTATCTATTTCTTTCTTTAGAGTGGATCTCGCTATTTTCATTGGCTCTTCTCAGAGCACCATAAATAAAATTTCTGTCGCTCGCCTGGACACATGATATGACTAGAATAACAGCCGAGTAGAACACTACGAAAAAGATCGAAGAAGAGAGGTGCGGAGAAGGGGCGAAGAGGGCAGATACACTTAAAATAGGAGACGGCAGAGAATGCCTCCAACAAATTCGAGTATTGCCTACTCTTACGGGCACACAACACTCCAAACCATACCTTGACTTTCCCATCGACCATCAAAACTGTCATCACAAGCTTATAGTACGGACCAATTTTAATTTAATACATTAGCGGTCTTTGATTCCAAACTGCCTAAAGCAGCAAAGCACAAAACCACAACCCCGCAACTGAACCGGTCCCTTAATATGCGATACCGCCATTAAACCCCCCCCCAAACAGAAGATAAAAACACACCTCATATAGAAACAAGTTAGAACTGGCACAGACAGTGCCAGTGCCCCGATGGCAGTTGGGAGCATTGGCTGACACAGGAGAACCTGTGCTGTCATAACCGCTGATCACTGGGAGAACTAGTAAACAAGCTCCAAGAGCCCGCTATGTTCAAGAATCCACTACCCCCTTGTCTTGGCCCTCTTCATACCAAGGCTGTTGTTAAAGGGGGAGACGGAACCTGACATGGGAGAACCTTCCTCACGAAATGTACCATTAAGCAACGCTAGCTCTCTTAGCTGCTGCTTCTTGTAGTAATCCTGAGATTCATCCTAAACATGAAATGAATAAAAAATAAATATTAACCCTGATAAGAAAAGAATGATGCCTTGCAAGCTTAGATGCAAGAAGAGGAGGGAGTTAATTTCCAAGCTAAATATATGCAAAGAAGGAATAAGTTAATTACCACGGGCCTCAACAAGTCTTCGAGTATCTCCCGTGCCTGCATTAGTCGAGCATCAACTATTTCAACTGGCAATTCACCCTCAACCAGGATGTGCAGAGGTTCATTTAGATGCTCATACCCTGGTTTCCCTCTCATCATATCTTCCTATAAGAAATGAACAGTATATCATTCACATCATGTAACGAATCTGAGGGGACATAATATCACAATTTATAGGAGACAAATTACACTCTAGGAAGCAGAAGATGGCAATGGTTGGACAGAACTGTTATAAGTTTTGACCCGAATTCTTTTTTAAAATATATAAAGTAATCTTCCAAAAAATTGAAAAATGCAGATTTGCACCATGCATGTAATTTCTCAAACAGCACATGCACATTCAGATTTTCCAGAGACTAGCTAGGACCACAATCATCTACAGGTTCCAGCAAAGATTGTTTGATCACTAATCTCAAAATAAAGTACTTCCGCTTCCTAGTTCTCCTCTGCCTCAAAAGGTTGAAGTCGTACTTAAGGACCACTATAAGTTTGAGACAAAGGTTATTCAACTAACAGAATAAAATTTCATTAATACCCTGGCTGGATCCTTAATGCTGCCACGGCCTCTGATCAGAACACGGCACTCTGTGCTTGCTTCCACTCGCTTAAGGGAGTTTCCCCTAGGACCAAGAAGGCGCCCAACGAAGTTGTACTGCAACAAAAGATGAGTGTCAAGAGGCTGCAGAAAAGGAAAATGCAAAAAAAAAAAACAAACAAATGCAAGGGAAAGAGCAGATGATTTGTACATTAGGATATTTGTCGACAGGAATATCCACTCTGATGGTTCTCTTAACAATAAGACCAGATGAGCTACCTTGAGAGCTCAGCCAGTTTTGTGCTGATGAGGGCTGTAAAATACCTGACATCTGCATAACATAATTCCAGATCTTGTCAAAAAAACCACTATCTATATTCTTGTGGCTTCCTGCTTTATACTGTGGGCATAACAGTAATTAAATCCCCAAGGAAGCTTCATAGAGCACCAAAAGCATTTCGCAACTCCGTTGGAGTAGCCCACCAGAATACGTTTAAGACACTATAACAGGTGGGGAAACAAACAAACAAACTAGGCAGATGACAGCTAAGAACACGTTGACAAATCAACCATAAAAAAAGGAGGCCCAGTGCAGGAACTATGTTAAGGCATTCCCACCAAATATAATGAAAATAGAAGGCTCTAAACCTAGAAACTTATGTATTAGTGTGCTCAACAGCCTTGTCATCTTTTAGATTGGTCAAGGCTCCAGGCTTTCTGCTACAGCGCTATCATGGATTGAACAACTTTTATCAATTCAAGGGTCAGGATTCTACATAAAAGTGTACCAAACTCCGTCTTGTCTGGAAGCAGTTGCTTAATACTCAGCATGACATGCATCCTTCCTTGAATGAATTGCAAAGCCAAGCCAGAAGTAATTCTTTGAAATAAAAGGTATTAGGTCTTTGATTTTGTCACCAATGAGAAATTAAATTCATGTATTGGGTTTAACCATATAATTAAGAGTGATATTCAGGAAAGATGTGCAAAGTTAAGATCTACTTTTCACTGCTTGGTGATGTTAGCCTCAGACTCACTGCCTGTCATGACAAGCCTGGCAATTCAAACTACATGCTTAGATATAAGTTAGCATAAAAGGTAAATATAGTCAGAAATGCTTCTAAAAACAGTAAATTCAGATGAAAAAAAAGGTCATGTTAATGGTTAGTATCCGTACTTCTGATTGAAACCGTGATGCCCATCCATTTGCATCAGCTGCTCCATTTGAAAATATTCCTCCAGAAGCCAGAGGGCTAGCATGTTCAAGCCCACTTTGACCTAAAACTGACGCATTCCCCAACAGCGTAGTTACACGCAATATTTCTGCTCCAAAATGTCAATTTTCAAGAACAAGATGTACCAGTTAGCATTGGTTATTGGTTAGCAGTCACCACAAACAGACAAGACGGATTGTTAACTGAGTTAGTTAAAAATCAATGCTTGCCCCATGAAATACTTAAACTTTCAGAAGAACATAGTCTGATATGAAAAGTTTAAGGATCACAATGTTAAGTGATAGCCTGGTACATGCATAATTAAACAAATAAGAAAGTTAAAACATTATTTGCTTTAATTAGTTTGACAGAGAATTAAAGCAACTAATAAAATTAATTATTCAAGTCACGGAAGTAAAGAAAACTCAAGGACATTGTATATCTACCAATTTGCAGCCTGCATAAAAACAACACTATCTAATCAACACCATAAGTTTGCACCACTGCAAATAGGAAAATTGTTACAAGTATTTGCTAACAGGGAGGATAATGCAAGAGATAAGGAGGGAAAATAAAACCAAGACATGGCAGAAATCGCTCAGAATTAGATCAACCCGCCCATTTTGGCTATAACATCAGCATCTGAATTTGCCAAACTTGGTGCCCAATATAAGCTGCAAGCAGAGTCTATAAGAAAACCAGGCAGAGTTTTAGATCACATTGACCATCAGCTTCTTGAGATGTCAAAGATGTCCCCAAGTGATAAGTTACTTGAACAACCAATAACCCAACTATGCCTAGCCCACTCTGTATATTGGAAGATCTCTTTCTGCAAGATGAGTGAAAGATACTAAGCGTGCAGCCTCATTTCCAAAAACACAAACCAACCAGTTCGTTTTCTTAATAAATCTAATAGGCTGTTCGCCATCGGTATTACCCACCCCAAAACATCAAAACAGTGTCTTGCTTGTTGATTCAGATGTTGAATCCACACCAAAGATGATTATGTTAAACACAGAAACCTAACACAAAAGATAAAATCCTATAGTAGACTAAAAAAACGAATTTGCAACTCCTAAGAAAAAAAAAAACCTCAAAATGCTTTAATCTATGTCAACACCATTGAGCTCTTTACTTCATTTGTGCACCCTCTTCAACCACCACCTAACCTATCACAGCCAATGCTCAGAAAGGATTGCAAAGGAAAAGAACCAGGATATGAAGTGGGGAAGGAGTAGGATTCTAGACAGAGGATAAAGCCAGTAGCACACATCTAGAATGCCAATCAAGTTAAACTACAATGTCATATGAGAAATATAGTAATGATACAACGACACACTATCTAACAGTTTCACAAGAATGCAAGCCAATTAGCCACATGCAACACAATCAACTGACAAAAGCATATATGACTAGTACTCTAAAAGAAATCCTCTTATTTGCAAGTTACTATATACACTTTCAAGTCAATCTGTTATAAGCAATCCTTACGCTCCTCCAACAGGTCCTAGTAGATGCTTATATAGCATCCAGTTGGTACGAATATCTTTCTGAAACCTAAGAGCCTTTGTACAGCTAATTGGTGCCTCCCCCCAAGCCATCGTCATTCTTTAATTTAAGAGCTGTCAATAGTGAGTGTCATTGATGTGCTTAATGTTAATCTATACCTAATCCATCAAACTAAACAAGATATCCAAAATGGAATCGAGGATCATAAATGAACTTGCCCCGGTACATGACTGAAATTTCCACTCACCTTAGATATTTTCCGTCCATTTTGTTAAGGCAAAACCATTCACTCCCTTCATCAAGAAAACAGAAGAGTGAAGAAAAAAACAGAACTTGTGTGACCTGTCAATCGTTAAAGCCCCCTAAGTTCTACATATTGGCACAGTATGTAGAACCATTTATATAATCACCAGTAATGCTGTACAACCATTCTAAACCCCATCATCATTTTACTGTCAGGGAGGAACAATAGGAATGACTTCATAAGAAATTAATTTGTAACATGTATGCAAAATCCATTCATAAACTGAGTTCTTTTTCATCATTTTGTAGAGAGCACAACAAATAGAAGCACATTTGGTAAATAAGTATCTGCGATTTGAGGTACAGGTACATCTTGATCGTCTAATGCCAGATATTAAATTCAGTTTCCATTTATAGGTGTCTACACTGCAAACACCATATAGGCAGCCACTTTCCACAATTGCAATCATTTCTTATTCCTGTAACCATGAAAAGAATCCAGCGGAAAAAATATCCATTTTTGAATACTATACATGCTTTGATCTACGTGCATGAAAAGGCATCGTGACAATGAACCTCACCTTGGTTCAACAGCCGGTAGGTATTAGGAAGCACAGGCAAAAAGGGACTAATCTTGTGACGCTCTGCCAACAACTCCGACAAATATCTGCTTAACAAAAACATATCAAGTATCAATTAACCATGCAGTTGCGCCAATATCCTCGTACATGCAATCACTGCCATGCTAGAAATACAAAAGCTGCGGAGATACACATAACTAATCAATCATTTAGTAAATCTACTACTATTAGAAACCATTTCATAAACACATCATTCACAATCATCAGAATTGGGCCTCGGAGCTCAAGCAGATACAAAACACAACAAAAGTTACAAAATTTACTGCTTAACACAACACACACAGAAATCAACAACAAAAAAATGACAAAATACAGTAACAAACAGAAGCCCAAAACGAGTTACCACATCAATATAGCCACATAAATCAATCGCTAAATCCAGCAGTAAAGTCAGCGATCAAACAAAATCCACAGCAAAACAATACGAGACTCAAGACTAGTGATAAGAAGAAAAAAAAACTAGATCTGTTCAACTAAAATGAAAGATCTAGATCTCTCTAGATTTATAAAACAGACAGTGAAGAGTTAAGAGAGAGAGAGATTATACTTTTCTTGCTCAACAACAAGAGCAGAGGAAGCTGCCGATGAGCGAAGACCAGAGATATGAGGCGAGTGAGGAGCAGATGGAGACGGAGAGTAAGCCATAAAGCGACCAGCACCGACGCCGACGCCGACGCCGCCAGTGGTGGTCATTTTATCAGTACTCCAATCAATATCCTTATAGATATCCGTTTTGTTAGATTTTTAATAAATCAATTAGAATTATTATTGATATATAGAGCAGCAGTAGCGAGCGGCTACCAGCAGAGAGGCTGCCGGAAGGAGAAATGATTTTTATTTTTTATCTTATTTTTTGGTGCTTGTGGTTATGGCCGCTACCAGACTCGCTGCTCCCTGTATCTTCTCTCCTGCGTCGGTGGAATTTGTATTTATACGTAAATAAAATAATATGAGAATATTAAAGTAGTCACCGATTTTGTTTTTCCTTTTTTATTATTTTATTTTTGACTTTTACTGTTTACGGCACCTGTAAAGAAAGAAGAACAATCATGGAAGGCAAGGACAATCATGGAAGGTAATTTGAGGGGGAGTTCTTTTTTTCTTTAGTCCTTGGAGTTTTTGTGTTGTTAAGTATTAGTTCTTGTTCCTTTGAAGGCAATTGAGTAACAAAATACGATAGAAATATTTCTTTTTGATGACCAGAGAAAATTACGTGCATTAATTATTTCATGATAAATATTTTAAATTAAATTAAACACCATCTTTTAATTAATACATTCGATTATTAAAAAAAAATATTAGTAAAATAACTCTACTTAAGATATGATTTCAATTATTTGTTTTGCTCAAATTATTTTGGAAGTTTCCTTCTTTCTTCTTTTTTTTAATTAAAGGAAAGGGTATTCTTATGCCATCCATCATGTACCAAACTAATTTCATTACAAGAAGCAATATCATTCAACAATTTATTTTCAAACAACTTAATATATATTTGTTTGCATCGCATTACAAAACAATTTAACATAAATACAATATAATATATGAGAAAAAGATAACAAATCCGTATGACTTCCAAGGCTGGGCTACCTCAATCAATTCTCTCGTTGTCTTAAGCTAAAAAGTAACTAATCCCTTACTGAGTTCATGTTTAGAATCATCATTTGACCTCTCAATCTTATGGTACTCTATAGGTATTATGGTGGTAGAGAATATAAAAAGGTCCTGGAACAACCTCTCATACTCAAATATTGTCATTTTTCCCTGCCTCAAAGCCAGAAACTCATGTTATTTGTTTCTCCGATGCTGCTTTGAGTAGTATCTAGTTTCAAATTCAACCTTGAAATCTCCCCAAGTCAAGTTCTCACTCGACCTTCTCTCCCTCGCCATGGCCCATCACAAATGAGCCCCATCTGATAATAATTGAGTCACACAGGCTACTTGTACATTTACTAGAAATGGTATCTGCAAAAATGATTGTTCAACCTTTCGTAGTCAATATCCAATTACCTCAGTATCCTACTCCCCTATAAAATATACATAACCTATCTCCCTCGTATTTTTAACCAAATACACCATAGTATTCATATTTTCCCTAACCCCAGTAGTTGTCACTCCTACCATCCCAGACATAAGGGCCTTTGCAACCTATTCCCAATAGGCAAGGTTTGGGTACATCAATGTAACCCCTGGAAGCACTGTATGTGGGGGGTTCTTTTACTTGTACCTCTACAGCAGTCGCCACTAGTGGTGGTATTTCAACTTTATTCGATGTTGAAATATCTCTAAGCTCCGACGACTCCCCCTGAATAGATTGCACCTATATCGAAGGTACATGAGAGGCATTATCAACCAAGGGGTCCTTCTCTATATCTCAACATTCTCTCTTTTTATATCTCTATCTTGGAAGGAAGATGGATCAGTTCTAGATCCATAACGGGTGCACACCGTCCTCAAATACACACGATTCCATATTAACCATATGTCCATTAAATTATAATTGTGCTCTGATACCAACTGTAACAGCTCATATATATATATATATATATATAACAACCCCACTCATATGGCTGGCTACTTTACCCTTTGCCCCCACTCATGTGGTTGGTTGTTGTATTTATGCCCCTCTTGTGGTCGTCTATCTTAACCAACAAAAAACAAAATACAAGGTTACCCTTCATTGTATCTTTTATCCAACCTGATAGCAATGATACTAACTAGGTGAATTTAACCATGTAAACCCATGACACCAAATGACTAGTCATGTTAACCTTATTCTAATTTTATGAATACTTCAATACTTTATTTAATATATCATTATTTAGTGATAATCATTGAAAATTTTAGAACATAAACAAGATTTTAAAATATAAAGATGAGGTGGTAGACACCTACCTGCTCCTTTTAGTGGTCTTGTTCTGCTAGCTTGTGGTCCTGCAGTCGATACCCCTCATGTTCCAAACAAAGCCATAAGTAACCATCATTTTTTAATACCAAGGATTACATCCCATCATTCTTTACATTCACATTCATTACTTTTTCAATGTTTCTTATCAACTTACAAGTATCATTATACAATTTGTATGTAAGATTTTCATATCTAATTTAGATCACTATTTCACATTTATATGATTACCCATTAACCCAAAATTATCATTATACAATTTGTATGTAAGATTTTCATATCTAATTTAGATCACTATTTCACATTCACATAATTACTCATTAACCTAAAATTCTTAGCTTTTCCCAAGCTAAATACCTTAACCTAAACTTACCTCATCTTAGTCACTATGTATAGGACTTTAGATTTTCATTATTTATGTTTTTAGAGATGCTCAAATCAGCTCCATCATACCTAATAATAAGGTTGTCACAACAGTCTTGCTTTAATTTCTTGTAGATATTTTTGATCCCTTAACAACTCTACACCTAAAGCTGTCACTCCAGCTCCATTTCTATCATTTTGTAGGGTTAATTAGCCCCCTAAACATAAGCTTTTAGGGTTGTTACAACAACCCTAAAGTCTCTAAAAAATGAGTCCCTCTAATAACCTCATTTCATTTTAACATTTAAGGCTCTTTAGGCAGTCTTTATCCCACTCATGTTGGGTATTCAACATGTCATAAAATTACATGTTAACACTCATTAATAATAGCCCTTACACCCCTTCAAATGGTGTAATACAAATCAGCCCCTATATTAATTCAATACATCCGTATATTCTATAAATTTCAAGAGCTCTTTCATCTTGTTCAATCTTATGAACTAAACATCCATTGTAAATTATAGATCTCACTTCTCCTATAATGGCCAAAACCATCATTTCCCTCCCTATGGTTTCTTCTTCATCTTGCATCATCCTTACCTATAATTTTAGTCCTAAACATGTTTTTATTTCTTCTTTTAAGAAAACATGCTCTTCCTTTAATTTTTAATACTATATTTTTCAAGAATCCAAGAAACCTTATCTTTCAACACTCTTTCATGCATTAACCTTATTTCCTTACTTTCTTGATATGTTAATTTCCCTGATTACACACAAGAATTAAACAAGAACCTCTCTCCAAGATTTCTTCCCTTGGCCGAAGTTAGGGATTTTTGTTTCTCTAGGTTTTTCTTTAATTTTCTAGTTTCTTTCTCTTTATTACACACTCTAAACTTATTTACTTATTCAATTTCAAAGGATCAATGTTTGTTACCCCAATTATTTCACAAACCCTAAAATTTAAGATTTGAGGTTTTTCTCATCTTTCTTCAATTAGCATACAAAACCCCATCTCATTTTATTATATGATAATGGTAAGAGTAAATACACCCCCCACCATAAACCATGGTTAGTCGAACTTATAGATTATGTTTCCTTAGGATTTTCTTTTCAATTCATGGAAGTTTCTTTCACTAATAACCTATAATCATTATTCCATGTCAAAATTTTTAATAATTAACAATTTCTCCCAAATTCTATATGAACCCTAATTTCACAAATTTTAGGGTTTTCTTATTTTTTCTCGAGAATTGTATAATTCTTCTTTTTGTACTTTCTTCTTCCTTCAAAACTTGATCTTTAATTTGACTTTTATCTCCCTCACCATTATTTTTTAAAAATAAATAAATAAATAAACTCGGATGAATCTTCTAAACATGGTTAAGGTCTTAAATTCACAACCTTTTAAATTCTAAACTCGGGGTTAATTAAGAAACTCAATTTAATGTTAAAGGATAAACTAAAAAACTATCAATTTAAAAAACTTGACAAGGCAAAAAAACAGCAATAAAAAAATAAGGATAAAATATGATATGTAAATATATTAAAAGAGGGTGAAATCATAAAAAAAATAAATCAATTTTAACAATTATCCTAAATAAAAAAAATAAAAGGAAAAAGAATGGTACCAAATCTAAAAAAAATAGTACAGAGAATAAAATTAAAAAACAAATTCAATTTTATAAATTAATTTTAGATATCATAATACATTTGAAAGGAAAGACAAATAAATATTATATTATATTTTTTTATAAAGAAAAAAAAAACAATGGTTTTATTGATAGGCTAATGACATATTTGATGGATAACTTACACCATCCACACTCTCACAAATTTAGAAAAATGTCATCATGGGTCCTCCACCTTAGCAATCACTAGTTCTCAATTTTTATTATCAATTATCCTGTTATTATAGCTGTAATTGTTATTGCAGTAATAATTATTTTTTAAAATATTTTTATTTAAAAATATATTAAGATAATATATATTTTTTTATTTTTTTATTTTTTTAAATTTATTTTTAACACTGTTAAAATAATTTAAAAACACAAAATATATATATTTTTAAAATCATTTGACGTGGCAGAGTAAACAAAACACACCTTTCATCCAAAAGTTTACTAAATTAAATATATTTTTTTCTTTTTTATGGATTAAGTAAGACTGACTAA
>Ga0307517_10014449_pt1 | contig 10604 bp, 4 predicted proteins | sample 23_EM_MG_FD_194515 | JGI IMG/M metagenome (GOLD analysis project Ga0307517, IMG submission 194515) | Populus trichocarpa ectomycorrhiza microbial communities from riparian zone in the Pacific Northwest, United States - 23_EM | ecosystem: Host-associated > Plants > Roots > Unclassified | place...
TGCTGTGGTGCTGATGTTGGATTTAACTGCTGAAAAACTATCTTTATCCTTTTATTTTTCGAAAATTCAATAAATGCAACTTGATGACATGGTTTGGTTTATTGATACTTGTGGTTTTTGGACTCTTTAGGTTGAAATCAAGCGAACAATACCAAAGGGAGTGGTTGGGTCTAAGGATTTTAGGACCAGAAAGATTTTTGTTGGTGGAATACCTGCGGTTGTGACTGAAGGTAATCTAAGCAGTTGTATATGGTTACCTGCCATTACAATGGCCATTGTTTGACTGTTTGGGCATTTGATTATCTATTGTAATGGACAGATGAGTTCAATGAATTCTTTACACAATTCGGAGAGGTTACAGAACATCAGATCATGCGGGACCACTCCACCAATCGTTCTCGTGGGTTTGGATTTATTACATTTGATACAGAGCAGGCAGTTGATGATCTGTTGGCCAGGGGAAATAAACTCGAGCTGGCTGGAACTCAGGTTAGCCGATACCAACTGATATCAATTTTGATTTATCATCCCCTTTTCATGGGTTTTTAAAGACTATATCCATATCTATAAATGCTGGAACTGCCCCTTAAACTTACTCGAGGACACAGTATACTAGGGAATCCATGGGTTTGTCCCAGCAATATGAATAGAAAACTTTGAAGAATGTCCAAATCTTAGTGTACATGATAGTTAATATAATCATTGCTTGTTATTTTGCACAAGGATCGTATGTGGTATCTACCGAGAATTTAAACCATTTTCTGATCAACCAAAACCATATAGAATCCCTACTTGAAGGAGAATTGGTGGGGGTCTACTTTCAATGAGCTTCCACTTGTACATTGTTATTGGCCAACTAGATTCCATTTGAGATATATGTAAGAAAGGGTAAAGCTAGAGATAATGACACTTTTAATGAATTAACATTTGACCATTGACAATGACAAACTGCTTAGTAATAGTTTAGCTAAAATGCCAGCATCTCTAACATCATTCTTAAAAAAAGCATGCAACCATTAAGAGTTGACAGAAATTTAAAAGGGGCATTTATGGTTAGGTTTTACTTGATCTCTTTAAAATTTCCAGTTGTGAAAACCAGTATAAGCGTTGCTAGCATGGATATCTGGTATCATTATTTCTTACCATTATAGTTGATGCCTCCATGTGTGCATGCAAATTTACTCAATAGAGAATTAGAAAGCCTTCTGCATCCATGTGAAAATGGGATGTAACATTTATAACATCATCTAGAACTCTTCAGTACACAAACATTTTATCATAAAGCTGGAAACACTGGCAGATGCTAGATAAAAATAGCGGTGCCTCTAATCAATTGTGCCTCGTAAGTTTTCTTATCTTACCAAACAAGATATTTTTGTCAGCAATTTTATTTTTCTTGTTGAAAGATGTCTTTTTTTCTCAATGTGCTGTTATGTAGGTGTAATTGGATTGTATACGAATAACTAGTTCAGTTTTGTGGTAGGAGTGGGGACGGGAACAGGGAAGTAAAAATTGAGGAAATCATTTTCTTCCTTTGTGTAGCAATAATTAATTTACATAGCCTCCAGTGATTGGATCTTATGATTTTTATGTTTTATCTATTGTTTCTCCAACTTGTCATGCTCTCTTGAAGGTGGAGATCAAGAAGGCTGAGCCAAAGAAGGCAAACCCGCCTCCACCTCCATCAAAGCGTTATAATGATTCAAGGCCTGCGTTTCGTGGTGGGTTTGATGATGCTTATGGTGGATTTGGAGGCAGTGGATTTGGTAGCGTTGGTGGTGGTTATAGGTCTGGAGGGGCCTACGGAAGTAGAGCTGGTGCTTATAGTGGATATGGTGGAGGTGAATTTGGTGGCTATGGAGGATACGGAGTTGGGGGTATTGGTGCTTACAGGGGAGAGCCTTCCTTGGGATATACTGGTCGTTATGGAGGACTGTACAGCAGAGGTTATGATTTAGGTGGTGGGGGTTATGGTGGCCCTGGTGAGAATTATGGCGGATATGGTGGTGGCAGTGGTGGTGGTGGTTCTGCCAGCGGCTATGGAGGTAGCTATGACACTGGTCTTGGAGGTGGCTATGGAGGTAATGGTGGAGGTTCCATGTATGGAAGCAGAGTGGGATATGGTGGTGCTGGGAGTGGTAGGTATCATCCTTATGGGAGATAGGAGGCTTCTAAAATGAAAATTTTTTCGGAACACTGGTGGGCAATGAGGTTATTTTCAATTGCATTAGCTTGACCTCTAGATTGTTTTACTTTGTTAGGGAGGGGCTTCGTATTTTTCCACCAGATGTCCAATTCATCTATTTTTCGCATCTTGTTTACCTGTACTAGGAATCTAAGAGACTGACTTTATATTTTGTTCATTTATGTTATAATGGACATCCATAAGTTATAAATTGTGAAGAAGCATGTACACCTCTCTCTGATATTTAAACTTGAAAGAACACCTAAAACCTAAAGATGCAATTTTCCTTTCCTATCCATATTTATCAGTTTTGCCCTTTTTCATTAACAGGCCACTTCATCATCTCATTGAAGGACTTGTTTTTCCCTACTTTTTCTTTACCAAATCTCGCCCTAATGGCTCATTGAATACAATGGCTTGGCTTGGCTTGGCTCGGCTCCAATGATTTCTGGAAACACTCATCTGCTCTCATCAGATGCTTATTCCTGCTGTAACAGTTCACAACTGAATAAAGTAATTTGTGCTGTTACTTTTTTCGGATTGAACTCTATGATCAAAGGAAAATGTCCTTCGATTTTATTAGAAATTAATTCCAGTACCATCAAGGCTCAACCTTGTCCAGAGATGAAAATTAAAATGAACAAATTAAACCTTGATGAATGCCCTATCTCTTAACAAAGCTTCTGCAGCTTTTCTTCCGGAAGCCAATGCACCATCGAAGGTAGCAGAAGTCAAGTGATCGCCACACAAGTATAGACCTGACCCAATTTGAGGGTTTTTCATCAAATTAGTAGGAGGGCATTGATTTGGTTGTGCGTATCTGACCCTATACGTTCTCAAGGGCTTCCACGACCCGACCATCGAGCCTCCAAACCAACCTGATAGCTCCGAAATAACCTCGTCTACTAGATCATGATCGGATGTATCATCGAACAACCCAATCAGAGTCACTGATACCAATGCCTTCCCAGGTGGACCATAGGATGGAGCTACATTGGTCGCAAAGAACATGTTATTTACAATGCCTTCGCCTGAACCATTAAGGAACAGAACTGGGTCTCGAACAGGTATATCATCCCTGTCTGCTGAGAAATACAAACACACCGTACTGCGAGCAGGTTTTTTACTTTGAACTGGCCCAATACTGTTAATTTCTGCCAAGAGCTCGTTAACGTGTGGTTCTTCAACAGCCACAATCACTCCAAGCTCGCTTTGTAGAATATCTCCATTTTCCAGTCTAACAAAGGGCATTGGTGTGTTTTGATCCTCGTCTAGACCAACAGAAACAACTCTTGTATTCAACAAGATGGAATCAGCTGGCAGCTTGGATGCTAATTGATTTGGAATGGCTCCGATTCCTTTGGCAGGAAGGGTATTGTTGCCGAGAGCGAGACACTTGAATATAAAGTCGAACAGTCTTGAAGTAGTTCCGAGCTCTTTATCAAAAAATATGCCACCAAAGAAAGGCTGGAAAAAGCGTTCCACTATCGAATCCGAAAACCCAATTCTCTTTAGGAGATCAATAGTAGGAACCTCATCAGCACGCATGATTTCATCATCCGATTTACTCAGGACCTGAATCCTTGTCAACGCGATAAGCAATTTGTCGATAACGGATCCTATGGGGTTGGTTAAGGACTTGACAGAATCGAAAAAGTGGCATAAAGGATCAGCCACAGTATGGAACCGGCCATCAAAGTAGATGCGGGCACCTGAGTAGAATTTCTGTAGCTCCAGTGCTTGATAGTCAAGAAGTCTTTGGGCCTCGGGATACGCAGTGATGAAGATTTGGAAGCCTCGGTCGAGGAGGAAACCATCAACAACGTCAGTCCTAACTCGGCCACCAACAGCATCAGAAGCCTCAAGCAGGAGGAAGGGGATGTTTTGAGAGTTTAGCCTGGTTGCGGTAGCTAGACCTGCAAGGCCGGCTCCGATAACAATGACTCCGGTTTTTTGGTGGGAAAGTTGCTGTTTCAGAGAGGCTGGGGAGAGTTGTGTGGAAGCATGGGCTATGAATCTGAAAGGGAGGTGTTTTTTGGAGGATGAGCAGGGGAGAGAATGGGCAAGAGCGAGAGTAGTCATTGGATGAGGCTAAACTGCTAATGCTTTCGCCATGGCTATTTTTCTGTTTCTGTTTCACAGATAGCTTATCCAGTTCTCTTATCCAGTTCAAGCTAGTTTGTATCTCTGGTGTGGTCCTGGCCCTCTAATTTCTTTGAGGAAATTCGAAAGGTCATAGCCCATTTTGTTTTATTATTTCATTTTTATTTTCTAAAAAAATCTAACATCCATTTTATTGGAAATTTATGCAGGAGAATATTTATTGCATCCTTCCGTTAATCAGCATATTAAATAGTTGAAATTTAACGCCGTGGTTTTTTTTAATGCGTTTTAAAATGTTTTTTATGCTAAAAAAATATTAAATTGATATTTTTTAATTAAGTATTTTTTAAAGTTAATTTATATGTTAATTAAGATTAAATATTTTTTCTGGGTAATTTTAAAGGTGCATCCACCATCAATACAATAAATTCTTAAAAATACATTTATTTAATTTTGATTATTAAATTTAAGCTCAAAAAACTTCTTTAACCACCCAACTCATCGTTTGAGATTTCTAACCATGGCGGTCTCTACTCTCTAATGATGGCGGACAAGGTGCATGGGTTTATACCTTACTCTTCTTCTTCTTCTTTTTTTCCACTGTGTTAAAAAAAAAAAAAAAACCTTCAAAAAATAGGATAAAGTCTCTCGAAATTATACTTAGAAAAGCTTGAGTAACTAGATACTTGGTCGATGTTATACCATAAATTAAATTATTATTTTAAAATATAAAAAAAAAATATGAAGCCATCATAGACATGTTTTCTTGAAATAAAACTAAAGAACCATGAACGCAAAACTCATGGCATATTGGACAATACTTATTTTAGATATTTGTTTTTGTACATATCAAAACAACAACATAATAAATTAATTCAAATTAATCTTGACTAACTTATAAAGCTCTCAACAAATCGTAATAATCTTTTAAAATATAAATCGAACCAAATTATAAAGCTCATTGTTTGATGAACAGAATATCAAAGGAGGAATTAAAAAAAACAATTTAACTCAAACCGATAAACCTACAAGACCCATGACCCAGGGCATTAGAACGAAATAACCACATAGAAAAAAACTGAAAAAAAAGAAGATTATAAAGCTCAATTCCTAGCCAACCCAATATTGAAAGATGAAATTGAAAAAAAAAATTCATCCTGAAAAAAACGATGAAAAAACAATTCAAGTCGGTCCGGGTTAACCTGCAAAACCTTATTTTGTTTTTGAAACTATTTTTTATTTTATTATACGATAACAAAAATAGACGCTCGCAAAATTAAGGACCAATTAAATGCTAGAAGGTTTGTTTGAGCTCTCGACCCTATAGAAACTAAACCAAAACAAAATACAAATCCTAATTCAAAATCAATAAAATATTAAATGATGAAATTAAAAAAAAATAAAAAATAAAAAAAAAGACCCAAAAAAGGAACCACCTAAGTCAATTTGAGTTAATCTTCCAAACTCATAACACAATTCACGAGAAAGAGATTTCCCAATAAAAAGCAAATAAAAAAATTATAAAGCCTAATTCTTAAACAACGCAATTTCAAATTAACGTAATATCGAAGGATGAAAATGAAACAAAATATATATTCAATTTTAAAAAAGAAGGATAAAAAATGACAACTTGTGTCAACCCGAGTAAATCTATTAGACCCGCGACCTAGGTAATGAGAATGAGATAACCATGTAGAAATCAAACTGAAAAAAATTTTGAAGCCTAATTCTTAACCAGCCCATGTTGAAGGATAAAATAGAAAAAAAAAATCAAAGTCAACCCGAGTTAATTTACAAAACTGTGATTCAAGGCATAAAACCAGGATAACTACATAGAAAATAAAAAAAAAATAACAAAGCTCAATTCTAAACTAACCATTTATTGACAAATGAAACTAAAAAATAAAATAACCTTTCAAACTGAGGCTAACCTTCCAAACCTATAAATTGGATCATGATATCGAAATTAACCCATAAAAAACAAATAAGCATTATGAAGGATGATTTTTTTTAAAAATCCAATTCTAGAAAGGTCATAAAATAAGAAAATAACTATTTAAAGAATAATAACCAAAATTGATGTAGAATAAAATTAACAAAGCAAGGTAGAAAACCAAGTGAATGAGAGAGAAAAGAGAGAGGAGAAAAAAAATGTCAATAGAAACACAACACCAACATCGACACACACTTTTATTTACAATTTTCCTCTCTAAGATGATTCAAAAGCAACCACGAAACAACCCATTTGGTAGTGTCAGAGAAGGGCCCATATACCTCCACGACATGGTGTCCCTTCTCATTAGTTGGCACATGCACTGCACATGCTAACAATTCTTTCCCTGCCCTATTTATTAATCCCTGACCTTGTTTTGCTTTCAAATTTGATCCCTTGGGCCTTAACCGTGTTAGATCAATCCAATTGAGTTTTATTTTGCAAAACTAAGTATTAACTACATGCCAAATTGTTTCCTTGACATCACGAGATCTCCATATATAGGCAATCGAAACGAACCCTTGACTCTAGTACAAAAAAAAAATCAATGTAAAAGGATTAAATTGAAAAAAAAGAGTTGAGTCATAAAAAAAATGCGATAAACATTTTTCATCACTCGTCCAATTCAACCCAATGCTAATAAGAAAGAGGGGGCTTAACATTTTTCAATCTTCAAATTCTATCTCTAAAAACTTAATTGTATTAAATCAATACAATTTTATTTAAAATCGACAAATTAAGCATCAACCAAGTGAAGATATTTTTTCTTGATACCGCACGATCCCCTAGCCTTGATAGCCAAAACAAACCACATAGCATAATCCCAAATAAACACAATGCTATAGGAACAAATAAAAAAATTAAAATCAAGGGACCACAATTAAAAAAAAGAAGAAGACAAAAGACAAAAATAAATTAATAATGTTAGCCGAGGAGCTAAACCCCTTTTGAAAAATATTATTCATCCAGATTCATTTGTATTGTTTACTGAAACAATGTAATAATGATTTTACTCCTCAACCTAAAAAAATTTAACACTATCTTACAAGGGCATTTAAGTGTTTACATAGGGCCCATTTGTTTTTACTAAATTGACAGGAGACAAGTAAGTTTTTTCTTCTTTCAATTGTACAGTGAAACTACTAAAATACCATTTAAAGCAAAAGAAGAAGAAGAAGAAGAAGAAACTAACATCAAAGGGTATTTTTATGTTTTCACAAGTTTTTCCATTATTATAATGTTAGCTGAAGAGCAATTTGATATTTAATAAAATAAAATAAAAACTAAAAAAGCATGATGAAATGACTAAAATACGCTTAAAAGCAATAAATTTTAAAATAGAGGCAATGGGCTTTTTATCTTTTTATAATTTATTTTTCTTATTATCAAGTTAGCTTAGGAAAATTTTTGTATTTTATCAAATATATATATATAAAAAAAAGGTGAGGCGCGTGTGACATAGTTTGTAGTGGATGAGAGGACATGCCCTTCACCAACGCCTGCAGTGCCTCCTGTGTCTAAAAATATCCTTTCGTCGTGTCATTGGAAACTCCTTTGTGTTCTCTTTCTAGTAGAGCGGCGTGTGTCAATGGTGGCGGTCCAATTTGTCACTAGCAGGCTCTTTTTTTCTTATTTTCTCCCCCCTGAAAGCTACCGCTTAGCCCTCTTTGTTGCTAGTATTTCAACTTCAATATTTATTTTTTTGATATCTAATTTTTGTTCTTGGTTTTTTATAGAAATTTTATTTGTTTTCAATTTCATTCTTCCATCTCTATTTGCTATATATTGTTTTCTTTCAGTTTGGTCCTCATTTTATTTATTTTTTTGGCCTTTAGTTGAATTAAGTTTTCTATTCAATTTCATCCTTCAATAGGTTGGCTTGCTCCTTATTTCTCGGGTCGCAAGTTTGTCATACTAACTCAAATTGACTCTAGCAATTTCTTTATCCTTTTTTTTTATTCAATTTTGTTCTTTTATATTGAATGGACTGAGAATTAAGCTATATTGTTTGTCCCATTTATAAAAATATTTTTTTCATAGGTTATTGTTATCATTTTTTTTTTAATTTGGTCCACTTACTGTCATTACATATATTGTTTATCAACTAATTTAAAAAAACCAACTTATTTGACTCGGTCTAGTCTATGATTCGAGTCATATATTTTTTTTAAAAAAAACATATTTGCGCTACTTGAACATTATTTTTAACGGGAAAAAAACGTATATTGTTATCTTCAAAGAGAAAATAAATATTATTTATTTGTAACAAGTAAGTGTTTATGAACTATTAAATAGATAATTTTAATTTATTATAAAATATTGCCACATATTTCATAATTTAGTTAATTGCTTTGTTAGTTATGAATAATTAAATATAGTTTTAATAAAAACACCTTAAGAGAATTTTTGTGATTTATCTTTAAAAAAGGGATATTGTATTCATCAACTCTTTAAGTTAATATAGATTGAGAGAACTAAGAATTCTCGCTGCTATATGCCCTTGTATCAGTATGTTTGTGTTTTCTCTAATGTTTTTTTACCCCTTTAATCCAAACAAATTATATGCTAGGATAGTAGGATTCAAGTTAAAAATTCCTTCCCAAAATGAAGAAAGATCTTTATATTTTTAATGGCTTACCTTTTCTTTTCTTTTAAAATGAAATGATCTTTATATTTTACTGGCTTACCTTCTTCCACTCTATCTACTCCTGAGAGTCTGAATCACAGACACACAAGAGAAAGAAACTAAACGCAGAGAGAGAGAGAGAGAGAGAGGGAGGGAGGGAGAGCAGAAGAATGGCAATGGTGTCATGGAACCTAGGTGCATATCAGAAGGTGTGACCTTAATCACCAATTCACAGAGGTTTTCTTTTTCATTTTATTTTTGTTTGATCCATTCACGTTTTCTCACGTATCATCATTTTCAACAATTGCTCTTTAACTAAATTTTGGCTGCAGACACCAGCAGTTCATGTAACATGCAGAAAGAAAGAAAGGGACAGAGATCATTCCTACCCTTATAAAGTCATTGAAATCACACCTCCTCCAAAGAATCTCGGAATTCGTTGCTTTCCCACTGTATGTTTTTTTTTTCCCTTTGTTTCTGTTATCTTCTAGTTTTTTAATGGTATTTCCTATCTGGGTTTCTCGTGACTTGATAAAATAGGGGAAAATGCAATACAGTTGATAATTATTATTATATGATGTTTTGTGGCATTTCCTATCCGGGTTTCTTGTGACTTGATAAAATAGAGGAAAATGCAATACAGTTGAGAATTATTATTATATGATGTTTTTATGGTATTTCCTATCTGGGTTTCTTGCCTAATCCTTCCCATAGTGGAAGTTTTGGTGTTGATTATATGGGGGAAAGAGGTTCTGATGTTTATCCTCGGGTCCTCACTCCTGTCCAGCTCCCTGACACTACTTGCTCGCAATCAAATTATAGTGAGAAATCTCCGAGATTATGACCTTATAATGACACTACAAACGAAAAGGCCATGTTAGGTCTTTCATAGAAGAAAAAAGATAAAGAGAACCCAACATCAAGTTTGAATGGATATATATGGAAAGCTAGAGCAAAGAAAAGTTGGAGGTCGCAACATAGATAAAGGTACAAATCCCTGAGATTCGTTTTACCTGCTTGCCAATACAAGAGCTACTTTTAAAGGAAAACGAAGAGGAAGAAAGATCAGCTTTTATGATTTTTATACGCTGTCCAGGAATCATCTGTTCCACAAATGGGGGCTCCCCATAAGGACATGTCTTTATAACTGAAGACATTACAGCATGTTGGATGAGGCTGGGGAAAAAGTTCAGAGACATTATTGTTTGCAGATCACATTATTGTTTGAAGGGTATTGGTTTTTCAATCACTAAAGACTCGTTGTTCTCTCCTTGCTGATTTTAACTTCTTGTATTGGGATAAATCCCGTGTTCTGTATGTCCTCTGAACTGGGAAAAGACTGATGGTTACGGCATGGGGCCAAGTTGCGAAACAATGAGCCGTAAATGTCAAATGTACCTATATGATTTCTAATAGAAGAAACCAAAATGCAGACCCTTCCTTTTGGTCTGTGTACACTAAAACAGAAACTTAACTCTAGTGTTCTGTCTGTCTGTAATCATCCTGTCGCATGTTAGTGTCATTATTCGACCTCAGGGATAGAATCAGATGAATTTGATGTTGGTGTTGTGGGTCAAAGTTTTCTTTCATGTGTTCATTTACGTTGTTCCTGATGTAGCAGAACCTGCAATGCGGAGAAAGCGTGACTATTGAAGGACAGGCATATACCATTTCAGCTGTGACACATCGATACCAGC
>Ga0307517_10014450_pt1 | contig 10604 bp, 2 predicted proteins | sample 23_EM_MG_FD_194515 | JGI IMG/M metagenome (GOLD analysis project Ga0307517, IMG submission 194515) | Populus trichocarpa ectomycorrhiza microbial communities from riparian zone in the Pacific Northwest, United States - 23_EM | ecosystem: Host-associated > Plants > Roots > Unclassified | place...
CTTCCCTTCGACTGACTGGGGAAAACAAACGTCGAACGATTTTGGTAGGGAGTGGTCCCTTCATTTGTTTCAAAATCAATCCATTTATTATAGCTTTCACATCCAATGCAACCTTCTGATTTGGTGATCTTGAAAAACAAACGGTAACAAAATCTGTTCTATCTGGACCATATACTGTTTTTTACTTAAAGACAACAAAACTCAGAGGAGTTACCGCATTGTCTCAGAACATCAGCTCATCATCTTTCCTTCTCTTTTTCCATGGCAACATGTGGCCCCTAATAACACATGTCAATGTCCAATTTGGTCCCTGAAACCTTGTCTATGAAAACATGAGGCCCCCTTGTTTTTTATATTCCAATAAACACCACCTGGCCCCTCCTTCCGTTAGTGGTCGGTGGTTGAGTTAGGCCTGTCTTTTGCCTCCAGTCCACAAACCTTAACAGCAAACCAACTACTTGGAAATAGAGTAGTGAACGAAAAACAATCTGGACCCTTTTCTCTTATCCTAATCAATTACACTTCCCTCCTCCTGTCCCCTGAGTTTACTTATCTCCAGCTTTGAAACTAATAATTTCAAGTACATTGTTTGAAAGTTGTATGCATTCGGAGAATTATAAGAGATATATTCTTCAACTTTAAAAGTAAAGAATGAATAAATAATAAAATTAAGGAACGTTGTTCTTGATGGCCTACTCTATAAATACAAAAATCACAAGTGCTACGTATTGTATTTCAGTTGGTTATTTAGAGATTATAAAATACTCATTTATGTAATTAAATAAATAAATCAACTGGTCAGATCTTGAGTTTGCTCCCCAATGGTCACGAGTTCGAGTCCTCTCAGAGCCACTAGAGGCTTACATGGTCGTTAACTTCAGAGTCCGTGAGATTAGTCTATATGCTCGCAAACTAACCCGAACATCCACGTTAATAAAAAAAAAATCAATGGATCCTTTGAATTTCTCAAACAAATCCCAAAATTGATCTTCATAATATTTTGATCATATATGAAAAGTCAAGATAATTCATAATATGTATAGGTTTGCACATCCATATTGGATCTACGCGCACAACATCTCACCTACAACAATGAATTGTAGGTTTATATGAGTTAATTTTATATATAATTATTTTTTTCACTCAATAATGAACTTAGAATAAACCACTCATAGCATCATTTAAGAGTTCAATGGTACATGGAGATGTATATTTATTTATTAACATCCTCACATAGTATTGTTCACTTAAATAATGTTTTTTTTTCCTTTGTGTTCGCTTATCTTAATATCATGATCTAAATTGTGAGTTTGGTGAGTTAACACGGGTTGACTTGAGTTATTTTTATATCTAGTTGTCTTTGGACTTATCAAGTTGACTGGGTCACATCGGGTCAACTCTTACACGGTTTATTCTTCTTAAACTAAGGAGGGGAGTTTGTTGTTCCCATTCTCACAAAGCATTGTTCACTTGAATAAGGCTTTGTTTTTTTTTTTAAGGTTTAGTTTTTTTTTTTTTAATTTATCCTTCAATGGGTTTGCTTATCCTGATATCATGATTTAGTTTGTTGGTTTAGTGGATTAACTTGGGTTGATTCGAGTCATTTTTTTATGTCCAAGTTGTCTTTAGACCCGTCAAGTTGATCGGGTCAACCCTCACATGGTTTAATTTATTTTTATACTAGAAAACACATTAGCAACACCAGGATATTTGTTTTATGTTAAAAAAATTGATCTAACTCGCGGCGTAGCCAGGTTGACTAGGTATTTTTTTGTCCTTTTCTTAATTGAATATTTTTTTTTTCAATATGATCATATAACATTTGGTTGATTGAGAATTAGACTTTTATATATATAAATATATTGTTTTCTATGGAGTTATCATGATCTCCTAACATGAGTTTGGTAGATTAACCCGAGTTTAACTAGGTACTTTTTTGTTATTTCAATTTAATCCTTCAACAATGGATTGATTGGAAATTGGGCTTCAAAAAATTTTATATTTTTTTTTATAGGGTTCTCACGATCTTATGACCTAGGTTGCGGGTAAGGTCGATTGACTCAAGTGTTTTTGTTCTATTTTAGTAGAATTGTTTTCAATTTCATCCTTCAATATTGAGTTGATTGAGGATGAGGCTTCATAATTTATTGTGGTTTGTGTTTCATGAGGTCATTCAAACTCATGACCCGACAAGTTTGGTTGGTTAACTTAGGATGACTTGGGTGGTTTTTTGTGTCCTTTTTTTAATAATTTCATCCTTCGATATTTGGTTGATTAGGAATTGAGCTTCATAATTTGTTTTGATTTTCTTTCTACATGATTATCTAGGTCCCATGATCCAGGTTTGGCAAGTCAACCTAGGTTGACTCGACTTATTTTTTTAATTAATTTTCGTTTTCAATTTCATTCTTCAACATTGGGTTGAATGAGAATTGGGTTCAAGAATTTTTTTTATTTGCTTTCTATAGGTTATCAGGGTATCATGACTTGGATAACAGATTTGACAAGTTAACCTGAGTTGATCTAATCTGTTGTCATTTCAATATTTAAAAAAAGTTGTCTTCTTAATTTTGTTTTAGTCAACTACATTTCTATCGGTCATCCAAGTTTTCTTTGGACTTGCCAAGTTGACCAGGTTAATCACCATATAGTTTTAAAATATTTACACTAAAAAAACACATTAATAACACCTGAAATTTTTTTTGTCTCCAAAACATTTTTGACTTGACTTGCAACATAGCACGAATAATAATCTAGTTATTCCTAGTTAGGTTATCAATTCCATCAAACTATGTAGGTATAAAATTGGACTATAAGCTATATGTATAGTGGTGCTAATGTCAATTCATAGATTAGCTAATGACTAGATTGGTTGGCACACCTTATACCATGGGCCAAACCAAACTTTTTCTAACATGAAAAAAGAATACTTAGGCAATGGTAGCATTTTTAAAGAAGCAAGAGAAACTTGATGTTAGGTTATTGACTTGATTCGATCCAATTACCTCATCCATATTTTATTTGAAAAATTACTCTAAGTATCTGAAAGTTTGATGTTTTTTTTCACTTTGCAGCCAAGTTTTTGGGTATTATACTTTGCAACCTGGGTCAAAGTAGATTTTAAAAATCAATAAAATGAAAATAATATCCTCATATATGTTAAAGCTTACCATTACCACACAACTCATCTTCTCTCTTTGTGTTAACATTCTCTAATCTCTCGCACTCTCTTTGTTAAAAAGCACAACCTCCTTCTCTAAACCCACAACCTATTACAACAATTTTTCTCTCTTATAACAATAGACCTGGCCACTACCCATCAAAACCTTTAACCTTCATGGCCATCACGAGCCCCCATCAGAGATTTCACCAAAAGTCACTAAAAATCTTAGTTTTTCTCTTCATCAAAATTGTTATCTACTGTTACTGCCCATATTAGCCAAATTAGTACCAAACCATTTCAGATATAAGCTAAGATTATAAGGTTGAATTCTGAGAAGATGAGGAAAATTTTATTACTAAGATGTACAATCTAGTTGGTGAGCGGTAGGTTTAAACTGAGAAGTACTGGACTTAAAGATGGAATGAGAAAGTTTTGATCTTTTTAGGTGGAATTTAATTGTTGGGAGGATTCCTGGAAGAAAAATGGAGGAAATTGAGAAGTATTGGACTTAAAGATGTTGAACTTTAAGTCACATGTTTATGTTTTTATATATTTTGATGATAACAATAAAATTAAAATTAGACTAATTATATGTTTGGTCGAGAATAAGTGTTAAACAAGTTATATACAAAGCTTATGTTAACAAACATGAAGGATTTCATGAAAAAATCAATTAAAAAAATCCAAGAAGAAATCAAAATGAAGACTTAGAGTTTAAGTGTTCCTTTTAGTGCCCTATATAAATTTGTATATCTTATCTTGATAGCATAATTAAAATGAATGTACACACTTCATTATGCATACATTTAAAAGGATTGATTAAAAACCTGATAGACAATTATAAGAACTCACCTAGGTTATAACCAGTAAAACTGAAATTCTGCATGAACCGGTCGACCATTTAGTATGACCAAATGAATCAGTCGACCGCTTATTCATCAACAATGAACACTTGTGAATTTTACAGGAATTGGTTGATCGATTGGCCTAGCCCATCTGAACCGGTTGACCATTTCAGTCGTCAGTGGGACCGTAACAACAATAAACAACTAGTTTTTTCTAAGAACATATATACAGCTTATGTAATTGCAAAGTTAGTGAGGGATTCAGAACATACATTAAATACAAGCTATTCTAAATGCAAAAACACTACAAAACATCAATCTTTGATTACACTCTAACTGGTGCTATTATACCTTTTTAATCTAGCATAAAAGTATTTAATCTCATTTTCACTACACTTAAACACCTTCAAATCATATAAGTGCTATCTTGTGAGATATAAATATATTAGATCTTTTAATTTTATTATCCATTTTATTGAGAGAATTAATTGTGATAGAAAAATACTCTTGTAAACCTTTGAGAGTTTGGTAAAAACTCTTGGCATTGGTAAAGTAATTTCACCAAGGAAAAGTCTTAAAGATGATACATCTTCAAGTGAAAAAAATCTTGAAGAGAGCATATCTTCAAGTGGAAGAATCTTGGTGTGGATTCATCAAGCGACTATTATACTCTACAACTTGGACAAGTAAAAGATTACAATACTCAAGTATGGTTTGATACTTGATGTATGGATGTCGACTTGTTGAACCACCTTAAAAATTAAGTTTACAAATTATTTTCCTTACCTATTTATTTTAAACACTTTAATTATATTATTGGTTATTGTATTTATTGAAATTAATTTGTATTATTTGTTAATATTAATGACACCTAATTCACCCCCTCTTAGGTGTTATAGTTGTCTTAATTCTAGAACAACAAAAGATACTATACGAGGTAGTAAATAGGGGGTCCAAGTCCAAGGTCCTTTTTGATATATATCCTAGAGTTGCAAAATTTTGGTTGGTTTGTAACAAATTTGGTTGTACTAAGAGAATACAATAAGAGGGTTTAGTTGTGATCAAAATATTTGTAAAATGGTTACTTCAATGTGGTAATGGTAGTTAATTAATGTTTAGGAGCTTAGATTATATGATGAAATCTGCTTGTTAATATGGTAAATTGAGAAATTTTTACCGAACCTAGACACCTTTTTATCTGGTCTATTATGTGTATAATTCCAATGGTGGTGAAATATAGGTTTCAATCTATTGAATTTTTAATAAATTTCTCAAGCACAAAGGCTATCAATTTCAGAATTTATGAAATATAGAGTGATATGTGATATTGGGGACTATGAAGAGTAAATAGGGATAAAATAGGTGAAGGATTTGTTGAAGGTGATCGGTGGTTATAGTGAATCTGAGTCTGTTTTCGTTGTGGTAGAAAATAGAGATTGTTAGGTGGCTTCGATTTTGTAAAGAGATTGAGCTATGTGTTTCTGGGAGCTGGATATTAAAGGATAAAGGTGACAGTGTGGGTCTTGTGATGATGAAGAAGAAACATAGAGATATGGTGGAGATGGTGGTTGACATGAGTAAAGATGGGAGATAAGGGTTGCCTTTCTTTTCTTTTCTTTTTATTTCTCTATTTTTTTTCTAGTTTTTTAGTGGCATTTTTGTTATTTTTAGGCTTCAGGGCTTGTTAGCCATTATTTCAAATATAATAGAAATCTTATAAATAAATACATATTTTTTATTGATTTTTTTATGTCACCAACTCCTAAGCATGTGAAGTGTTATTTCGCCTTTAAATTTCAAGTTGCAAAGTGTAATATTTGAAAACTTAGTTGCAAAGTGGAAAAAAAAATCAAACCATAGGATGCTTAGAGTAATTTTTCCTTTTTAATTCAACTTCTTCATTTAGCATCAATCTTTATAGGGTTATCCAAATTTTATGTTGTGACTAGGGTTAGTAGGTTAACCTAATTTGATTCATGTTTTTTTTTTCAATTTCACCCTTCAACATTGAGTTGTTTGATAATTAAACTTCATGATTTTATTCTATTTTTTTATATAAAATTACCCTGATGTCAAGAACAAGTTACATATTCAGCATGTTAACTTGGATAGATTTGGGTTGGGTTTTTTTTACCTTTTTTTTCATTGTCATTTTTTTCTCAATTTATTTAATGTCATTTTTTATTCTTGTTATTAAAAATAGCCAAGCTTATTAAACCCAATCAAGTTAATCAATCTTAGATTTATTTATTTTTTTAGTTTTAACATCTCTTTTTATATTAAAATAAATAAATAAATCAACCCGTGGGATAGCATGTGACACCTATCTCATAAGTAACTAATTGCCAAAGTTATCTTCTCATCCGTGTTGAATGAAGTCAGGTGAAACAATTTGTCAAAACTTTTACTCTCAATTTTATTTTTTTTTAATCCAGAGCTTTTAAAAGCAAGAAGGATGGAGAAAGAGAAACTAATTGATTAAGAAATGAAAGCAAATGAACTTGCAAGGAAACGAATAGGCAAGTGAAAGATAGTTAACACTTGGAACATAAATTACTCGACATTTAAAATGGGAATTTTCATAAGCATCTAGTACTTAATTACAGCTTAACAGAAACACCAAATTCACTAGAAGGGCTCTTAAGAAGCTTAAACATATTGAGATTAATTGCAATAATTTACAAAAAGAATTTCCCACAACGGAAATTTCAATAGTGATTGTCCAAAATGGGCTACTTTTACTTCCAAACTCCCATCTACTCCTTTAGTGCAATCTTCCGCAAATCACCTAGAGATATCATGATTTTGAGAGCAGCCAAGTTGCTCAATTTCCCAGCTCAACTTTGACGCAACTCTTTCATGACAGGGGACGTACTCCTATGATATTCAGCAAGTAAACATGATGAACAAAATTTCAGTATTATCCTTGTATTTCACACCAAGGAAAGTTTTAATATTAGCCTTTTAAAAGGAAGATAATTAACCTAATGAAACAGGGCAAGTAGGCTTTCACGTATCAGGTGTGTGCTATTTCGATGTAAAGTTATAAGCATGAACAAATATTTTTTGCTAAGTTAAGATTAGTTTGATGAATTTAAGAAGTAAAATCTTCTAAGCTTAGGCAAGGACTAAGGAGATATGGTTTCGTTAGCAAACCTCCAGTTTCTTCACCAGCTCTTTTGCTGTTGGTGCAGAAACGATAATGTTGCGTGCACTGGGATTAATAAATCCCTCTTCCACAGCTTTGTCAATAAACGAGAGTAAGGAATTGTAGTATCCATCAACATTAAGCAATCCAACCTTCACAATGTGGAAACAGGATGCATTGTTAGTTCCTTAAAATAGATAAAGCAGTTGAGACGTCTCCTGCAGACATTACAGCAGTAGGGCATAACATGGTATCAGTATTGTAAACATGGAAATCACCGGTTTGTCATGAATTCCGAGTTGAGCCCAGGTTATGACTTCAAGTAACTCTTCCAGCGTTCCATAACCACCTATATTTAAAACATGTAGTATTTCAAAATTAACATTCTAATCCAAATTACTTCATGGCAGAACATAAGAGGCATTTGAGAACTGTACATATGTTTAATTGTAGCCGGAAAGGACACGTAGCTTAGAAATGTAATATCAGCAGCAAGGAATACAGGACATGTCAATTATTTAGTACCAAAAATCAGTAATATCTGTTCGCTCTGCATGTTTATACTATATGTATGTTTATTTGTTACAATTTACTCTCCAGCTTAAATAGTTGCAATCATGACCTCTAGGATAATCATTACTTCATTTCTACATCTTGACCTCAACTTTTGTGGATTTAGAGTTACATTACTTCATAGCAGGGACATAATCTTCTGCCAACCCATGAAGGTGATAATGGCTCTACTTTTATCACGTTACAGAGTGGATGTCTTTCAATTTTTTACTGGGGTTGTGTATTCTATTACAAAATGGAGTCCATGAGGAGATAAATGGGCCATTCTGTCCAAGCATGTCTTCCATTTCCCATCATTGCCTATTAGGTACTGGTGCTAGTTGGCACAAATACACAAGAGTGTGTTTGTGCGTTCGTTGCCCTCAATATGCTAAGAAATAAATGGCACTGTAACATTTACAGGCCGTAGAACTACATCAGAGGAAAGGAGCATATGAGCCAGTAGCCACAGTTGCAGACTTCACTATAAGCTCTACTTTTCAATGTAAGATGTTGATGGGTCAAAAACCTGGGTTTGAATTGTTTCTTTGTAATAATGAGTATTGCGCTGGTGATGGAAGGTTTAAAAGGATGTGGTAAAAGAGGCTTAACACGGTTGTTTTCACAGCATTACCAGATGACGCCATTTATAGAAATAACATACAACAGAACTATAGCCTAGACCCTTCGTTTAAAAACAAAAAAATCCTAGACACTTTGTGCTAATTAAGTTGACGTCTTTAGACACTTTTGACAGTCAACGTTCTCCTCATAATTTGTGTGTGGGGCCACTTGTTTAGCGACACAAGGAGGATCAGGAAAATGAAAGATCATATCAAAAGGATAATGACATAAAGTATATAACTATTAGAAATAAAGATCCATAGTTCCTTTTCATTTCATATTTCATCTTGTAAAGGGGTTAACTTAAACACAATCAATAATCTGATGAGCATTTGCAGGAATGTATTTTCAGCGGTTCAGTTAATTTGGGCTTTTTTTTCCTTTTTTGTCTCTCTTCCTTTTTTATTCTTTTGTGAGGGTTAGGTTGTGCTTTTTCTTGAGTGTTAATAGTCAGCAATTGAGACAGCAGACAAAGAAAAGTGCTTTCAGGCATCCTCGGAACTCCAAGAATCAAAACATGAGATATGGCCAATCTGACATTATAAAATTCGTAAAAAGGAAAGAGAACCAACTGATTGTATATATGATTTATTGAATTTCTTTCAAATTTTCATGCAAGTGTGAATTTTGCAGAGTTTATAACTAACCTGGTAAGGCAATAAAAGCATCAGAATGCTTAGCCATCTCTGCCTTCCTTTGATGCATATCTGCAACTGCCTTCACTTCTCCTACTGTTTCACCAGTCAGCTGCAAAAGGGCACCACAGGCACAGTCAAAGAAAATAAAAAGATCAAAATTGTGTGTCTGCGTGTGAGAGAGTGTGTGTCTGGAATTTGGAGTGTTGTGCAGTGAAGCAATAATGAGTGTTTGCAGGAGTGGTGGACTCAATCCATAGTATTCAACTCAGCAACTTCATAGCCATTAAATCTTTAGCTTAAAAGAAAAGTAAATTCGAATTTTAGAAGAATCCAGGCAAGAAAAACACAGGAAGTAAATACTCTACTTGTAATGAACTAACCAGAGATGACAGTAGCAAATACAAACCAAGATTATATATGCAAAAGGTCTAATGCTACGTGCCAATTACCAAGCAGGCAGTGGATAAGGCTATGATGTATTCATCAGAGGAACAGAAGCCTTGAGAAACAGAAGCCTTGAGAAACAAACAAAAAAATATATGTTTATACAATGGAAAGATGGAAGTAGATAAAGAAAGTAGCCAAAAGCAAGGAAGACTATCAATAGAAAAGAAAATGAAAAGCCAAAAATCTATTTTTATTCAAATCCAGTAAAGAAAAATTAAGAAAAGAAGAATAAAGTTGGAGCCTTTTTCCTTGAAGAAAATATATGAAAAGGTAGGAGACTTTATTTTTACTGGGTCTAGCAGACATACCTCTCGAGGCATGAGCGTCTTGGGAATAACTCTGCAGAGAGACAATAATATGACAGAAAAATCACGACCCAGCTCACTGATTTTGTTTCTCAACTCATCTCAATGTTATTTCAATGCATGAATTAGAAGACAAAACTTGGACATGAAGGAAAGGCTTGATTACCCAATAACATGACGACCACCATCATGAACAGCTTGTGAAACCAAACCCATCAAACCTATGCTACCTCCTCCATAGACCAGATCAATATTCCTTGAGACCTGCAAAATAAAACCACAATATAATTATCAGGAAACCAAAATGAGGTCTTTTCCAGGAAATCTGTTAATGTGGTTATGTATGGGCTCAGATATCCTTATGTAAAGAATGATGGATGGTCAAGTTTTTGACGGAAGAAAAATGTGTTCTTGTTTGTACATTAAAGCATATATCCCTTCAAGAAAGAATTAAAAAAAAAGGCAGAATAATTAAGAAGAAAGTTTCCAAATTTAGCACAAGTAAAATGTCGAGACTCGTGAGCGCCGAGTTACAAACATAAGAAAGCTTTCACAATGTTTATAAATCCATAGCCAAATGCTCTTTTATTTCTTGTTTTAGCAAAGAAAAGAACATGCAAAGCAATGGGCAGGCAGAGACAAATAGATATATTAAAAAAAAAAAGATACCAATTCGTTGCCAAGGTCAATAGCAGCAACTTGATAGCTAGTCTTCTTGCCTTGACTACTCCCACAAAAAACACAAATCCTCTTGAACTTAGACGACATTGATTGCTGCTGCAGAGTAGTTGTCTCTGTGATCTCCATTTTAGTTCTGATCGCTCGGTTCACTCACAACTATGCTTAATTAATTCATGATTCTTCCTCTTTGCCTACTTAGTA
>Ga0307517_10014453_pt1 | contig 10602 bp, 14 predicted proteins | sample 23_EM_MG_FD_194515 | JGI IMG/M metagenome (GOLD analysis project Ga0307517, IMG submission 194515) | Populus trichocarpa ectomycorrhiza microbial communities from riparian zone in the Pacific Northwest, United States - 23_EM | ecosystem: Host-associated > Plants > Roots > Unclassified | place...
CCAAGTCTGGGCGATGCCTAGGCTTATAAGTGCAGAGTTAAGGATACTGCGGTGCGAATCTCCGAGGGATATGTTTGGATGGTTCGTCGGAAACGAGCCAGGAACGCGAAATCACTACGAAATCAGTCTTCCAGCGAGAGCATACACTTCCCTTCGTCCCGAGGAAAAAGGGACGTCCCAGGGTTGATCCAAAAGCGGCTGGGTCAATGCACCTAACGGAGCCCAAACCCCTCAATAGAATCCCCATGTTTCATCGAGATCATAGAGGAAGCTGAAAAAGCAGTACGCCAGTGGTGACCGTGACTGGAAATCAACTCCCGTCTGAACAAATAGAAGAAAGAGAAAGGAAGAGAGGAGGGGAGTGGGTGTTCTTACCACGTTTCGTGCAAATACCCTAATGCAAACAGCCCAGGGATATGTCTTTGGGCAGGTCGCCAAGGACGTACTGAGGGCACGGATTCGCTTCGAAATCAAGCCTTTAGCGGAGGCGCGTTCCCCGTATTTGTTTCGAGACAGCCGGACGGTAATTACAGGGTCGGAGCAACTGCGGTCAAGCCAACTCGTCTAACTGGGAAGGAATCCTCAAGTAGAGTCTGCCCGTTTGAGGGTAAGTTCGAGATCATGGAGGAAGTTGAAAGTCCGCGGCTCGGTACACCGCGCGGCTGGGAATTTGAATTCGAGGGTTTCCATTCGTCATTACCTTGGATAAACTGATACAAATCTTGACGCGAATTCAAGGACGGTGGAGTAGTAGGCGGCAACCATTCCCATTGGTCAGCCCCTGGCCGTCTATGGGCTTTCCATTGAGCACGGCCGGGGGGATGCGAACAGCCCCGAGTCCTCAGGAGGATCAATTCAAGGTTGGAATGGTTAGTCAAGCTGCATCTTGTAACTTAGACTGGACATCATGCATCAACGGTGAGCTCATGGACGTGGCTCCACTTCCCGCACGGACTATCTTTCTATTCTAGCCTCAGGCAACTGGATGAAGGCATCGACGGTCGCCTCAATTGAGCCTCCGGATGTCCATGGGTCACCGAGGGCTTATACGCCAGACCCTGAATTTGCGTAGGGCTGACGAATCAATAGATTGTGGCACCTGTTAGCGGCAAATCCGACCCCATAGCAAGATGACGAAAAGGGCCCAGCCCTTCCCTCGACGTCCCTTGAGACAATCGACCGGGCCCCCATTCGATCCTGCATTGGACGTTCTTCACCTCTTCAATGAAAACACAAACTTACCCTGGAAAGGGCCTATCGCTTTTACAGCTGCTCTTCGCTCTGAACGAAGAGCTCAAGTATGTGGCGTATTCTCCATCGTACGTCACCAAGATCATTGTGGACCCCCTCACGAGAATGATACTTGTTTATTTATCTTTAATCAGCATTTATTTCTCGAAAACGAGAGTGGTACGCCCACCTCTTCTACAGCTTCACTTCCGGCGGAGTTCCTCAACTTGACCGGGATACCTCTACGACGACCCTCGAGTGGAGGAACTCCCTCGCCCAAATGAACCCCATCCTGTCGGATGTCCTTTCCTTCACCCCCACCTACCCTACCTCCCAAAGACACCGTCTTTGCGCCGCTTCTCTGCCGTCATCAGCGCAGAACCTTCCTTCAAAACGTTGCATTGTATGGCGCAGCCTACGTGAAGACCGTCCTCGAGCGCGCGAAAGGGCCCGCGTTGGATAATATCATCACTCACACTGATACTGCCAACACCGTAATGTCGCTCCCTCCCCACAACAAACAAATCCGACACGCCTCGATTTCGAATCCAACTACCGGTCGGTCATTCGGAGGTCCTCAGGAATCAATTCTGGACCCTTCCCGCTCCTCCACGCCCCCGCGGTCAACGCCGTTGGAGAAATTAACCTGGACGGCACCGACTCGTAATGACCTCTCCCTCGCTCCCCCTCTCCGGTAGCGCCGTAGTCCTGGAGAAGTCCAACTTATGCATGGCGGGCCCGCCACTCCTCGGCCACTCTTACTTTCCAAACCCTGCCACGATCGAGGATTTCGCGGTGTTAGGGGAGTATTTCCGTACTTCGGAGCTACTCAGCCTCTTTTACCCATGTTGCGAGCGGTGGACGTGAAAATAGTTGCGGATATACCGTTTGGAGGTGTCTCTCCGGAAAGGGCTGTTGCTCCTCTCCACGTCGTGGCCCCCGGGTTAGACGTCACGGTGACCGATGGCGGGCCGGTTACGAAATCACAGTTCACCTATCGCGCCCCTCTGTGAAACATACATCGTTTGGAGAAAAGCATCGACGACTCCCCACTTCGGCCCCGCAGAACGCGATCGTCCGCCAATACACAACAAGTCCGGCCGACGAAGTCACACTTGCGATGATGAGATTTGGGTCGATTTTATCTCATGTTCCCTTACCTTCCGGTCCCCCGATGCGACTGTCATTAGATTGGTCTTCGGAGTTATCGCAAGCGACGAAGACGAGGACGAGGGCGATCTGCCGGCCGACATCCGAGAGCGCCTTCGTATTTACCATAGCTTCCTTTCCGCTGGTTCCCCAGAGGGCACGCACGTAGCGAATAGACTTGAGCGACTATTTAAGACTGTGGGACTTGCAGTATCACGGCACGCGCTGGGGTACCCTTCGAACGTCTGACGGTCCGCATGGGGAGAACTCCTGCAGCGCCGTGGCGGAGAGGCTGAGACCATGGATCGGTGCAGTGTGTTGCTGCGACAAGATCTGGATGGGAAAAAACCATTAGAGTCCCATATAATGTACCTCTGTGAATACGTACGTAGCAGATTCTTGTGATTTGTCCCGTTCCCGCATTAGTTCGCATGGTTCAGGTGGTTTCGCCCGCCTGAACTTACTTTCGTTGCCCGCGTGCAGTTAGGTTTCGATTACTCTCCTCTCGATTTGGGTTCATAAAGAAAGGAATCTGCATGACTAACTTTCAGTCTGCTTCTCCTTCACCCGCCGCTGCCTCACCTCGGCAGATCAAAACGAAATCTTTCCTTATCGAAAATCCCGACATCCAACACGCCCGCTCCCGACGCGTTTACGTTCTGCGTTCCAGCAGTCGAATGTAGTATTTCGAGGATGGTGAAGAGAGAGAAATCTGTTACTGAGTATAGGATCACAAAAAATTTGAATGGGTGATTCCACGGTCGGCTCCTGTACACGCTTCCTCCCAGCTATCCCACTAGACAAAAGACACTTCCAGCGTCACTCCACTCCTACCGCAGATGCCCAAATCCCGAACTGCAGTGTCTACCTAAGGGCCTGGCCCCGATGAATAAGTGGATACAAGAGCAAAGGAAGAAGCGAACCGATCAGCTAGTGCACCTCGCAACAAAATCCTGGTCCCTCTGCTGACGGAGATTTTCCTCGTCATCCCGCGCACCGCGAGTCTCGGGCTGAGTCGTTTCGGCCTGGCTCCTTTCTTGCCCAGGGGCGGTGGCGAAGACGAGATTGATCGACCTCACGATCGTTGAGGGGCCTCCCGGCGACCCAGCTCGTCTGAGGTTCAGCAAGATCCGACAACAGATGATGCTATGGACGATTCGAAGGGGAGTAAGCATGACCATGTTGAACTGAGGCCACAGGAAAAGCGAGTAGTTGTCAGGCTCTGAACCGGAAAGTTGTGGGAATCCCGCTTACCAGGTGAACAAGATACGCAGAAAGAGACAAAGCTGGGTCCCTCCGTTTAGCGTTGGATCCATGAATAGAGGGATTCCTTACCGAGCAACACAAGAAAGAAGCCGACACCTGACAAATGCGTTGTTAGTTCTTAATGAGAGTGATTGTGGGTGGCTCACCGTCCCGGTACATCACCCTCACCAATGGAGTGCCTGAGGAGATTAGTGGAGAGATTGAGCATCGCAATCGATGGAGGGATGACATGAGCGTACAATCACGGGACCCCCTCCAGATGGTCAAAATGACAACAACTACAATCAGAATCAGTTGGTGGATGGCAGCACTAATCATTCACTCATTACCGAGTTCAAAACAGAGGAGCGCCAAAAAGTCGTAGACGAAGAAATCCATCCTACCAAGCTGCGTGTAGTAACACTGACCATAACGGTCATCTTGCCCAGCAGCTGGCCGGATAGCGTCAACTATGCATGGTATCAGCCGCGCAAGCCTGAAAATTACTCACCGGGGATTTTATGGAGAAAATAACAGTTAATTAGAATTCCTGCCACTACAGATACCTGCACATACGGTGAGCCACAAAATCCCAAGCTTTTTGTCTTGGGGACGGACCGCGTAAGCGATTAATAGAGGGATGGCAACGCGCTTCGACTGGGAGTATATCGCGATTGTTCTCGGCAGGAGGATGGCTGGGAATAATTGAGGGCCAGAATCAATGATATCGAGTGCGATTCCCGTGTCTGACCTTCTGAGATAAAAACTCCGGAGAATGCTAACCCTTTCACCAGCCAACAGTCAATTGAACGTGAACGAGCGCTGGGGGTAGTGTTCCCTCTTACATAAGGTGGTTTGGGAGAGAACACCACATGCCTGAGGTGTTTTGATTGGTCAGTCCGCAGATAGCCTCATGTAACCTCCACTTACACGACGGTTTATCGCGCCGGGCAGAGCAGTATTTACTACAAATCAGCGGAATCACAATCAGCAATCCATGTATTCCGACGATGCACGGAGTCTAACTCACCAGTGATGAAGACTGACATGTCAAGAAATACCCCATATTGGGATATGATGAAGAGTATCTTGGGTATACTCCATTTACTTCGCCAGATATGCTCGACTTCATGATCGAGGAGTGTCAGCCAGTCGTATACCTGGTGATCGGCAATTGACCGAGACAGAAGGGTTGTGAGCGGTTGAGGAGCTGGCCTCAACGCCACAAGTGCAAGGGACTTACAAAGAGCGTTATCGCGACGACATGAGGGACGGGGATTGTCAATCATCAGCGAACGGTGCTGAGGGTTTCGAATGATGAATTTTAGGCCGGGGACTTACGCTGAGCGTACTGTAAAATTGATAGAGGTTTTGGTGAGTGTTTCGTGGTGACACTTTTAGATGTCGGGGTTACGAGAGTGTGGTGGGAGATGAAAACTTACGACGATATTCCGAAACTGCGAGAACTCAGAGTTCCAGATATCGGATCCGGCATACGACATCCGACCTAAAATGCGTCCTGGTCGCAGAAAGTAGAAGAGAGGGGGGGGAGTGTTTTTATCCGGGTCTGAGCAGTGCCCAGGCTCAATATGTAGAGTTACGAGTGCTGCGGTGCGAACCCCCCAAGGAACGTGTTTGGGCGGTTCGCCGGGAACGCGCCGGAGACGCGGACCAACCACGAAATTAGTCTTGCAGAAAGCGCGTTTCCCTTTGTCCGGAGGAAGTTGAACGGGCGTCCCAGGGTTGATCCAACAGCGACCGGGCCAATACACCTAACGAAGAGATCCCTGCTGAGTAGAGTACGTGTGTTTCATCGAGATCATGGAGGAAACTGAAACACAAGTATTGCACCGGTGCACCGTGACCATTGCTGGAAGTTGACCCCCATCTGAACAGGACTGGACCGACGACATCGCTGTCGAATGGCGCTCTGGACAAAGGCAACGGACTGTCCTTCACTTCACCGACCCGTCGTTGTTTCCTTCAGTTCCGGTTTGTTGCGTTAAGATAGTTAGCACCTATTAAAAGTGTTGAACATTAACTTTCTATTCTAACCTGAGGAAACTGGATGAAGGCACCGACGGTTGCCCTCAGTTGCCTCGATTGAGTCCCTGTGACGGATCACCGAGACCTCAGTATACCTTGTGGATACATCACCGAGAGTCGGCGAACGAGTTGGACCGACGATCAATCGATCAAATCTCCTGTGGATCCCGCGGGCCGGATCCGGTCTTGTGCCGAGACCAAAAAACACCCCTCGCCTCCAACCACAATGTCGGTGGTGAAGACACCCACATCCTCATTAACAGGTGCTTCTACAAGTTGTCTCACGCTATAGTTACCGCATCGTGTTGACATCACTATAGCGAGCCAACTAGTTGTCAACAAGCTTTGGTACCGAACCTCAGCCAAAATCAAGTGGCTGCTCTACGGAGGTGCCCCAGAGGCACCTACGGATCGCTCGTCCCCAATCACAAAACTCCCGCAAGACCTCGTCGAAGTGATCATTTCCTACTTCATTTACAACACCCCCACCCTCCTCGCATGCTCCATGACATGCTACTCGTGGTATATCGCTACAGTCCCCCATCTCCACTACTCCATCACGACCGGTGAGGGCGACATCCACCCGAGAAACGGGAATTATAGATGGCTTAGGCCATTCAAAAAATCATACGAGCTTGGCCTGCTTCCATTCGTCAAACGCTTCCGGATTCGTCAGAACTTGGGGTATAGCGGGAACGGAGTCACTCCAAAACGGCTCGGCAGACGCACCCTCCGCTACTTTTCCGCACTCACGAACCTCCAGGAACTTGGGATAGACGATTTCCAGGTGTCCAGTTTCATGCCAAACATTCGACAGTGCTTCGGACACTTCTCGCCGACCCTTCGATTCCTTGCCCTCAGAGAGCCCAGGGGTTCTTGCCGACAGATCTTGTACTTCATCGGACTCTTCCCGAACCTCCAACATCTCAAGCTTCGCTGCTACCACTCCGCGATTGAACAGGAGAGCACAGCTGACGCAACGCTTGTCCCCCTCTCCGCACCCCCATTGCGAGGATGGTTGACGCTCACGTGTTTTACGAGAGTGAACCTCATCAAGGACATGATCACCCTTTTTGGTGGACTTCGGTTTCGTCGTATGGACCTGTTCAGGGTCAGGTGTGTGCGGCTCCTTCTGGACGCATGTACAGAGACCCTGGAAACACTGAGGTTGTACCCGACCGATCCATATGGTGAGCCGTTTCTCAAAAAGAGAAGAGGATGAACTCAAGTGAGGAATTTGCAGCAAACAATCGTGCCTTGCTTCGGGATTTCAATTTGTCGCGGAACAAGTCCCTTCAAACACTTGAGACCATAGGGGAATCAATTGGTGCCGCAGAGGGCACCGCATCTGATTTCCTCATGACTGTACTCTCCTCTGTCACATCTCCTGTCCCAGTTGATGTCATCATCTATCAGGACATCGACTTTGGTGTCTCGTCAAGTCATTCCCCATATAATTCGATCCCCATTCGTTTCTGCTACTCACCACTGAAAGGGAAGAGGGATCCCTGGCGGTACCAACAACATCTCGAGGTGTCCCACAAGGTGCACAATGTGCGGGGCTTCCGCTTGGTGCATTGCGCAGACGTTTCCGACTGCATCGTGGAGCGCGCCATAAAGGCGCTGGAGCGCTTTGTGAAGGCGGGAAAGATGAAGGGAGGATTAAGTCACTCCTCCTACGAGCCGTTGATCATCTCCGAGAGACGCCTGCTTCGTACCCGTACATCTGATTATCTTGCGGGTTAGTCAAGGAAGTGGGATTGGGTCTACGCCAGTGCCCTGTGGTATACATCTGAAATTGCACCCACCCCTCTCCTCACCGAGTCTACCCCCGGACACAACGCCCAAATCGAATTCTCAGATTCTAAGGATCGCGTCAGGTGCGTCGAATAGTCCCCGATGCAAATATCTAGCCTGAGTCCTTTGGACGGTACGGGAGGTAGCAATCTCGCGGGAACGCAATGCCGTGATGTGCGGTGGAATTGAAGTGCTGCATGTCTTGAGTGAACGAGTATCTGATTGACCTGCCTAGTACGGTAGATTCTGTTCTGTTATGGAGAGCCGACGGATTAATCGATCGTATGTACTTGTTAGCGGCGAATCCGAGTCCATATCAAGATAACCCTTCTCTCGACGTCCCTTGGCCGGACAGTACGCGCTGGGGGCACCATTCGAACGCGTGACAGTCCGGATGGGGAGAACTCCCGCGGCGATGGCGGAGAGGCTGAGGCCATGACTCTAGATCAGTGCGGTTTTGCTGTGGTGATGTGTGGGTGGAAAATGATCACCAGTGGCATCTGTGGACGCGTACGTGGCAGGTTCTTGTAGTTTGTCCCGTTCCCGCATTGACTCGCGCGTTTCAGGTGACTTCATTTGCCTGACCTTACTTCCGTCGCCGCTCGAAAGTCTCGGCACCCAACATGCCTGTTCCCGACACGTTCAGTGTTCCGGCCGTCGAACGGAGTATTTTGAGGACAGCAAGAGAAAGAAATTTGCTACCAAGTACAAGAACGCAAAAAAAAAAAAAGGGTGATGCACGTCTGCCTTCAGCTATCCCGCCAAATAAAAGTGTTTTTGGCATTACTGGGTGACTATCCGTAGGCTTTTTATCCTCGAATAAGTGAATATCCAGTGCCTCTTAAGGGAACTGTCAGGATCCCGTCCATCATGCCGGGTCACGGGCAGCGCGAACTTCGGTTACTGGCACCCTTCTACGGCGGAAATAATATTATCTGGTGGTACGGATAGCCACCCACTCCATCCCAATCGTAGATGCCCACATCCAGGGCCGTAATATATACCTGACGACGTAGCTCCAACAAATAAATGAACACAAGGACAAAAAAGTGAAACGATCAACTACTGGGTCCCGCAACGAAATCCTGGTCTGTCTGCTGACGGAGATCCTCCTCGTCATTCCGTATGCTGCGCGTCTCGAGCCGGATCGTTTCGGCTTGATTCGTTTCTTGCAAAGGACCAGTCGCGAACGCGAGAACGATTGACCTCACGATCGTCGACGGACCTCTCGGCGTCGCAGCTTGTCTGAGGTTCAGCAGGATTCGACAACAGATAAGACTGTGTACGACCCGGGAGAAGGCAACCAAGAGGTCGCTAAGCACAGACTACACGGAAAGTGAACGGTTATCAGATTCTGGGTCAGAATGGTGAGAGAATCCTGCCCACCCCCGCCATTAGGCAAACAATAACCGCAGGAAGGGACGAAACTGATCGCCTCTGGTTAGCGTCGAATCTATGTATCGAAGGATTCCTTACCGAGTAACACAATAAAGAAGCCGACACCTGAAAGATGCATTGTTAGTTCTCGGTGAGAAAGTGTTCGTGAGTTGCCCACCGTCCCGGTAAATCACCCGCAGCAACGGAGAGCCTGAGAAATCTAGTAGGGAGATTGGGTATCGCGATTGATTGAAGGAATGGCGCAGGCATACAATCACGGAACCCTCTCCGGATGGTCAAAACGACAACGACTACAATCGGGATCAGTTGGTGGGTGGCAGCACGGAGGGTGAAACGATTACCAAGCTCAAAGAAGAGGAGCGCTGGAAAGTCTAAGGCGAAGGAGCTCATCGTATTAAACTGTGTGTAGTAACACTCATTGGGCACGAGATCGGCGAGGGCGGGGTCCAGCGGGCCATACGCCGTGAGAAGGCTCATTGGACCGGTAGCTATGGTAACTGGTCAAATACCATCAGTCGAGCGTGTCAGCCATGCATGCCTGAAATTCACTGACCGTGCAACACGCGGAGAAAATAACAGTTAACTATGATTCCGGCCGCTACGGATGCCTGTATATACAGTGAGCCGCATAATCCCAAGTGTTTGTCCTGGGGACGGACCACATAAGCGGTTAACAGAGGTATAATAACGTGCGTCCCGGACCCAGCGTATATCGCGATTGTTCTCAGTAGGAGGATGGCTAGAAACAGCTGAGGATTAGTGCCGAGAATATCAAGTGCGGCTCCCATGTCTGACATTCTGAGATAAAAATTCCAGAGAATGCCGACCCTGTGACCAAGCAGTAAATAGTTGAACGTTGACGAGCCCCGGAGGTAACGTTTTCTCTCACATAAGGTGATTTGGGAGAGGATACTACATGCCTGGGGAGTTTCGGGTGGTCAGCCTACAGACAACCTCGTGTGATATCCACTTGCCTCATAACTTATTATGCCATTGGGAGCAGTACTTGCTACGAATCATCAGAATCTTCGTTTATATCCCAACGATGCACAAAGTTTGACTTACTGGCGATAATGATTGACATATCAAGAAACGGCCCATACCGGGATATGATAAAGAGTATTTTGGGTATATTCCATCTGCTTCGCCAGATATGCTCGACTTCACGATCAAGGAGTGTCAGCCAGTCGTACACCTAGTGATTGGTAATTGACCGAGGCAGAAGGATTGTGATTGGTTGAAGAACTCCCTTCGATACTACAAGTACGAGGGACTTACTAAGAGTGTTAGCGCAGCAACTTAAGGAGCGGGGATCGTCGACGAAACGGTGAGGGCCTTGAATGGTGAATTGTAGATTGGGGGCTTACGCTGAAAGGACTGTGGAATTGGGAGAGGTTTTGGTGAGCGTCGTAGGATAACACTTTTGGATATCGAGGTGATGAGAGCACAGTGAGAAAGAAAACTCACAGTGACAGCCTGAAAGTTCGAGATCTCTGCGCTTAGCCACTCGATCACTCCATTCAATGTAACGGGTACGTCCATCCGACCTAGTAAAACGTGTCCCGGTCACAGGAGGAGGGGAGAGCTGCTCTTGTCGAGATCTAAGTAAGCGTTCAGGCTTAATATGCAAGGTTACGAATACTGCGGTGGAAATACCCCAAGAATGTGTTTGAGTAATTCATTAGGAACGTGTCGAGGATGTGAATTCGCTGCGAAAATCGCCACATAGCGAAAACA
>Ga0307517_10014454_pt1 | contig 10602 bp, 5 predicted proteins | sample 23_EM_MG_FD_194515 | JGI IMG/M metagenome (GOLD analysis project Ga0307517, IMG submission 194515) | Populus trichocarpa ectomycorrhiza microbial communities from riparian zone in the Pacific Northwest, United States - 23_EM | ecosystem: Host-associated > Plants > Roots > Unclassified | place...
ATAAAAACTTAATGTGAAAATATCAAAATGCCCAATAATCCTAGTAATTACCCAAAAAAACTCATGTGAAATTATAAAAATACAAAATGCAAAGCTTATATGTACTTTAATTGTAAATGGATAATTGGGGAAAAAAAAAACTCTTGTCCAACAACCTGATTCTCTTTAATAATCTTTTAATGATCAATAGACTAGTTGAAAAATCAAAACAAGCTTAAAGTTTTTTTTTTTTTTTAATTCCAGTATAGAACAAAAGGATTATTTTACTACAGCAATCAACTGTTTCGATTGCCACACCCTGGTAATAATAACTTTGATCAAGTCATAAAAAAAAAAGTTTTCTACTTACATTTGACTAGAATATCGGACGTGGGTGCTGCTGTCATGAAAGATACTCTCGCATCATTTCTTATGTGAAGGTGGAATCTTGAATTTTATCCTTATCATCGATCATGGGAAGAAGAAATCAGCGAACAAAAACTATAATTCTTTTGCTATCATGTTGCTGTGAGATTTTGGAGGAGAACGCAGGTAGCCGCCACCATCATCACCAGGATGCTGCCTTTTCTAATCTCGAGGAACTCTTGAGGCTTTATATGAGCAGGCTCTATGTGTTTGAATCTTTCTAATTTTGTTCATGCGATAGACTTAATTATTCCAGGATTTATAGGAACCATTCAAGTTCTGCCTTGCCTTGACTCTTTCATTGCCTAATTAAAACATGTCATAATAATAATAATAATTAAGTCAACGAATAACTACACTGCTCGTAGCAGTTGCTTTGCCGAAGTCATGCTTCACTACAATTATAAGATTTTCTTTTATTCGACCACACGCAAAACTATATTATTAAAATATAATTCTAATTTATTTGGAATGTGTGCGCGCGTTTGTGAGAAGATTATTGAATCTTAAAATTAAAAAAAATATATATGTAGTTTACCCTTATAATGATTTGACTTCTCGCAAAATTATGAATAAGGACCAATTTGAACCTAAATTATGTATAGGGATCAATTTGACTAAATGTCAAGAGGAATGAACGGTACAAAAACGAAACAAGGGCATCAACGCAATTCGGAGAAGGAATCCGTAGCATTGTAGTTTATATCCACACAAAGAGGACTAAAACAGCGAAAAAAAGGCACAAACTTGGAGAGCAGGTTCTTTTGTGTCAAAACAGTACACGAGCTGAGCACGAGAGCCCAACGGATAAGACCAGGGAAACGAAGAGCACAGCAGGTTTTTTTGTGTGTCGGAAAATGGCATCACCATTTACAGCGGCAACAACTCTTTCATGCACTTCTTCTTCTTGGCTTCACGGTTTTGTCGGACCCACAAATGAAATCTCCAAGTTCCCAGACAAAAGAATACCTATGTTGGTTTTAGCTCAGAAGAAAGCCAAAAAGACAAGAAAGGTAACAATCAAATTGCACAATCTGAATTGGGTTCTTGTAATGTTCTCTCACACTGTGTTTTCTTGAAAGAAAGATTCAATCTTGGTTTGTTTTTTATGGCTACCAAAGAGAGAGTCTCTTTGGTTTTAGTCTTTTTAATTAATGGGGTTTTGTGCATTGTTGTTATTGTTGTTGTGTTAGATAATATTGAAAGAGGATGTGACAGATTTGGGAAAGAAAGGGCAACTAGTTGATGTCAAGGCTGGCTTTTACAGGAATTTTCTGCTGCCTACAGGCAAGGCTCAGATTGTCACTCCTGGTTTAGTCAAGTAAGGTTTAATTTGACCAATATACATTGATTTTCTTATGTCTTAATTTTTGTGTTGATTATATTAGTGCCTTGAGAGAAACTTATCATCCATTTGTTGGAGAAAATAACATTTTCTCAATTCGAATGAGATTTTGGTGGCTTAAATATACCTGTTAAAAGTATTCAATCCATGAACGTGATATGCAGTAGGTGGCCTGTGCAGATGTTTAAGCTGGAATATCCCTCTGAAAATGAGATGGTGCTACTCAAAATATGGAATTTATAATATTCATTGTAATACTCCTCATTCATCTATACCTGACAGGGAGACATTGTTTTTGGCTAGCCTGACTCCCCATAACGATGATCTGATAGCTAAAAGCCTCCGGTGACCTAACAAGCATCTCTTTAACTACTAAACATCCATTATCTTGCACGACAAACTTTGTCCAACTGATGCTCCTTCTCATGACAACTGTGGATGGTAAAACACACACACAACTCAACTATGGAAACTATAATTTGAGTGGACTTTTGAGAAATCATTAGAATTTGTGATTTTCATAATTGAGTTGGTGGAGGAGGAAGACCAATGTAGCTGACTTCAATTAATGGGGATCGAAGTATAGTTAAGTTGAGCTTTGTGGTTCCTTTTATCTTCTTCCATGGTCATTTTTGGAGAGAAACAGGCAAAAAAAAAAACCATGACCATTCCCACAAATGAACTGTACTTAGTTTCTTTTAACCCTTCTCATAACACTTCTTAGAGGAATAGTGATTTATTTCCCTGTAAGCATCGATGGGTATTCAGCAGGCATTGTGGATGAGCATCATTGTCATGCTTGGATCTTTTTTCTTTTTTGATTGCATCCACTAGTAAATTACCTTGGAAGTTTAATTGGAGCCTTCTGGAAACGTTTGTAGTTGAGAGGTTCAAAAGTATTACCCATGGAGATGAATCTACAGATTGAGCCTATATGCAAGAGCTTTAGATTCAGCTTGCACATCATAAGAATTCAAGTTTTGCGTGAAGTTTATGTTTATTGAAATTTCCTGATGACAAGTATATATGTTAAATTTTGTTTGTTTTAAGACTTTATTTTCCGATCCAATATTAATTTGATTGCACTCTCTTGATTTCCAGGGAAATGCGGATGGAAGAGGAAAGAATTGAGGCTGAGAAAAAACGGGTAATGAAATGCTGCACGTATCTGTCACTATTAATTGTCTATCTTGTGTGCCTTTTCTTTTAATTGCTATCATTCTGCAGGTAAAAGAAGAGGCACAGCAGCTGGCACTCATATTTGAAACTGTTGGAGCATTCAAGGTCAAGCGCAAAGGGGGAAAGGGAAGACAGATATTTGGGACGTAAGTTGAATCCAGAGCAACCTTTTGTTTCTTATGTTATGCATGGTTCATTTTCTGCATATGATGTCTAAATGAATGTATTTTGGCAGTGTAACTGCTCAAGATCTTGTTGATATAATCAAGGCACAGATTCAGAGGTACTGTTTTCCACTCTATGCAGATTTACCACCATGCAGACACTTGCCACTATCATGAACATTGTAAATTGAGCCTGGAAACTTATTAGTAACTCAGGAAACATATGCATTTCTTTTGTCAAATTCTTAAGATAGGTTCTGTAGTTATGCAAATTTTTCATGAACCTTAGAATAATGATTATAATTATATGTGCTATTTTGTAATTGAGGACACTACAGCCACTGCCCTTCTTTCAGCCAAAAAAAGCAACTTCTTACATGTTATTTCAAGTGTTGAATTCTAAATGTTTGTCTTCCTTTTAGAAAATGCAAACATGTGAACAAGTCCACACTATGCTCAGTTTGATTCCATTATGAGAGAAGATATTATTAAGAATTATGATGTCCTGAAACCAAGGGTTAGAGGAAATAACACTTTGAAATGTAATCCAGAAAGACAGTCCTTGCATACCTTTATTGGTCACTTTCAATTTGCTGGCCATTCCATTGGAGCTTTCAAATACACACCATATGAGCTCAAAATAGTATTGAGGTGTAAGATATGGGATGTATTTTTTTCATGTTATGCATGCAATCTGTATCTTTTTTAATCCTCTGGTAGTATTTTGCCAATATTTTAGCTATCAAGATACAAATAGAGTGTTCTTAACCCAATGACAGTTCAGTTCGCACCAGGCATATGTGTACATGAAGGTGTCTTTATCAGTGGGATGGCATACACACACATACACGTATACACATACACATCTTTTCCTTCCATGCCCCTGTTTTTTGCTTATTGATTTCTTCATTGATCCATAGGGATGTGGACAAGCGGATTGTTTCTCTTCCAGATATCAGGGAAACAGGAGAATACATTGCTGAACTTAAGCTTCACCCAGAAGTTACTGCTCAGGTGAGGTTGAATGTCTATGCTAACTAAGGGCAAGCAACTTTTGGAGCCACTCTTTGAATGGGGACTATACATGTGAACAACTAGCATCAGTAAGGTATGTGAGCATCATCTCCTTGTTAAAATCATTCGAAGAGAGGAAATAGTTTCATAACCATATCTTTAAGCCTCCTTGCTATGGATCCCTGCAATCTGAATACCTAACAATATTTGGTGTCTAAATTCCACAATTTCTTATTAAGTGTATAGTGAACTTGTTGATTCCTTTGCGATTCAATCTCCTGCCTCTTAGGACTCAACTCGAGCTCACATGTCAAATAGAAGATATTCAGGCTTTTAAATTTCTACCTTAGACGAGGAATTCGGTTGCTCTATATTTCATTTTACTTTTTGTAGATGTAATTTTGAAAAACAAGTCATTAGATAAATAACAGTTCTATTGTTCAGCAGCCCAAGAAGAAAAGAGATAGGTATTACCAAAATGTAAGACAAAAGTAGTTGAAAAAAAAATAGCAGCCTGGATCCTCGCATATTGTAATGTGCCAGGCTGTCTTTATGCCGCCTTTAGAGTTTCAAACTTATTTAGCCTGATCAAGACTACTCTACAATTCTATGGTGAAAACAATTCTTTGCCATTCAGATTCAGTGACCAGGATGCAGAATTGCTTGGTAAAATACTCATATAACAAATATTTGAGGATAGCCTGACATATATTTTTTCCTAATTACTGACACGGAGCCTTATAAAATAGGATACCAAGATTCCACTCTCCTTAAGTTAAATTGACTTATTCTATACTACTACAGGATGGTTAAAAAAGAAACCATTGGATATCATTTGTTGAGGCTTTCGACAATTTATATATATGCTGTCTGTCTATGAAATTAATGAATTTGCTAAATTTTTTATATCGCAGGAGCATTGGAAAGTGCAAATTAGTCGTAGAGATGATTAGTTCTCATTTTACGTTGCAGCCATGCTTTTGTTGTTTCATGTTCATTCTTTTTTTTTTTTTCACATGTAGCTTTCTCTTGGGAAGTTCTCTAATGTTAAATCTTTTCACTTTAACATTACATTCTGGGAATTTCAAGTTCATACTTTTGGAATGCTTTTCTTTTATTTCAAGGTATTAGTTTCTCCATCCATGAACGCCAATGCGTGGGGATCCTATGTATGCAGTTGTACACCATGCGATTTGATACAAGTTTTGTTTCTGAGAAATGCACAATCATACATGTATGATATGTGTGCATGCATATATATATATATATATGGGCGGATGTTCCATAAGCCGTATGTGCTGCTCCTTGCATGAGGGATTCTACTTGGACGTGCATCTTAATCACTTGCTCTTGTGTTGTTGATCAAGCCCTGCGTTTCCTAGGCTTGTATTCAGGTGAGATGCATGCAGATTTAATAGTGTTTGCTAATTTGGTTTCGGTATTTATGGCTTTGGTAAGCATAGCTTGCAATTTCTGTGTCGTTTTCTAGAATTATTCAAAGACAACGGAATTGAATGGAAGGAACAAAAGCAAAATGATGGAATTCTTTTTCTATGGGAAAAAAAAAAAATTTAATGAGATGAAATGGTATGTGCTTGGTGCTTACAATTAAAACCTGAAATATTGTAACTAAAGTTACCCAATACCCTATGAATCCACGATCGAAAACAAGGGAGGGAGAAAAATTTAACTTCAAAAAGATCGATACATAAAATTGTAGAGTCAATGTTGCTGCCCAGGATCGAACTGGGGACCTTTAGTGTGTAAGACTAACGTGATAACCACTACACCACAGCAACCTGAATGATTATATTCGATGTATAATTTATCAAAACAAAAGTCTTGTAAAGGACATGGGAAATATTGTGGGCGTTTCACTATGGGCCCATGGATAGGCACTTCCTATGGTCGCATATGGTTATGGTTAATGATTCATGATATAGAGACAAATATAAAAATGATAGAAGTATATTTGGCTGGGAGAATAAAAACAAAGATATAAAAATTTAAAATAATTTTTTATTATTCTAAAATATAAAGAATAAGGGAATATGTTTTATTGTCGTATTTATCTTTGTTTTTATCCTTTAATTCAATAATCAAACGCTATCTCCATCACGTCAATTTCAATATCCCCTTCCCATTTTGTTTTATTGGAATTATATTGAATTCAATGGATAATAAATCTTATTCATAGATCTCTTTAAGGAAGGTGTAAGATGTGATCCACATGAATGAGATAATTATTTATTAAATGGTTTAATAATTATTAATGCTAAAACCTTATTGGTAGTTAATAACTACACACTTGATGAATATGTAATATAAAGAGTCTATTATAAAACTTGTCCTCTCTTTACCTCATTAGTGTATGCTTTTTTCTTATCAAATTAATTCAAGATATGTTTTCTTTAAATATTTATTTGAATGTGAAAATTATGGAGTTCTAAGATCATTAGTATTACAATTTTTATTTGATTTTTCAGGTTTATAGTTAGAGAATTGCTTATATGTGGTATCAAAACATTATGTTTAGGGACTCATGGTTTTCTATTTAAAGATTATTGTTTATCAACCCTATATTTTAATTAGGGATTTTATTTTATTTTATTATTCTATTGCATATTATGATAATTTTTGTTATGAATGATCAATAAAATATTATAATGTATATTCACATGATTGATGATGGATTAAAAAATAAAAAAAAAAGAAAGAAAAGAATTAGGTTAAATCACCAAACACACGATCCAGATCATGAGAACAAGATAACCTCATAGAATGCAAAATAAAAAAAAATATTCAAAACTCAACCCCAAGTCAATTAAAAAAAAATTATTAAAAAAAAGCTTGACCTGTGTCATCCCATCAAACACATAACCCAAAATATATGACTGAGATAATATTCTAGAAAAAAAAAAGCAAAACAAAATTATAAAGTCTAATCCCCAACCACTGAATGTTGAAAGATGAAATTTAAAAAAAAATCAATTTAAAAAAAAATATATAAAAAAAATCAAAATCATCCAGAGCTAACCTTTTAAATTCATGACCGTGTTCATAAAGGGCTATCAAGTTCGTTTTATTTTGCTCAGAATAACCAATATAACTCGTTCCATTTCAAATAGACTTATGAATGATTTTTTTATTTTGTTTTATTTTTTATTAATTTTTTTTTATTATTTAAATTGTCACTTGAACTAATGAATTAATATTTGATTTTTTTAACCTATTACCTTTTTAAATTTAAAAGAATTTCGTAGCCTGCGGAAAATCACGGGAAATATATATCTAGAACGTAACATCAAACCGTAATTGAGAACCAAAACGGAAGTTCCTTTCTGATAATGAGAAGAAGTTATTTTTTCACGCATAGATTAAACACAACCACATATGTAGCATCTTGGTTATGCTGTGCTGGCAAAGACACGTGTATCCTGGCAACATTTGAGGAGTGGGGTGGGGCACGCAAAGCTACTTTTCTTTTCTTTTCTTTTTGTTTCTTCTATTTCCTCCCTTTTTTTGTGCCGTTAGAATTTGCTTTGCGCCTCTTCCTCAGAGAAGCAGCAAGCAGGTAGAAGAAATACAGTTCAAGTAAACGATTTTATTTTCAAGTAATTAGCCACACATTTCTTTCCACGTGTAACAAGAAGAGCCATGTATAATTTGTATAACAAGAGTACCCATATATATTTTGTGGTGTGACGTGTGAAGACACGTGCTTGGCGTTGTACAACCACCATGATCATTGCGTTATATTTAAAACAAAAAAAAAACCACCATGATCATTCGAAATTTCTTTAACGAGCATCTTGAGATTTTTTTATTTTCATCTTAATTTTTTTTTATTATAAAATACTTAATTGAGGCACAATTTTGTATTTTAACAAATATTAAATATAATAAAAAAAAACTAATGTATGGGAACGCTCACACCTTTCATGTTGTGCATGAGATGTAATTTGGTGGCTAAACACTAACTTTAGCGAGGATATTGAAAGCATCACAACACTTTCTTCCAAGGGCATCAATGTGTGTAGTGGTTTAGGTGATGATAATTTTTTTTTCTTTTCCCTTTTCTTCACTCGAAATTCGCACTGACTGTTTAAAATTTTAGACTTGTCTTCTCATTTATTGCTATTTCAACTTTGATCATCGTTGTTTTGATTTTTAATTTTTGCTCTTGACCCTTTTATCAAATTTCAATTTCATCCTTGGATACACAATTGTGATTATTATTTTTTCAAATTTGATATTTATTTTTTTATTTTTTTTATTTTTATTCTTCTATGAATTTAATTTTTCTTTTCAATTTCCCCTTTAAATTCAAAATTTTAATTTTTCCTCCCATTTATTTCTTATTTCACATTTGGTCTTCATTCTCTTAATTGCTATTTTTTTTTATCCTTTTGTATAATTGAGTTTTTTCTTTTTAATTTCATCTTTCAACATTTGATTTGTTAGAATTTAGGCTTCGTAATTTTTTTCAAATGGGATGCTTTTGGTTTAGTGACTTAGGTCATGAGTTTGAAAAGTTAACATGATTTTACATCATTTTTTTCATTTAACGTTGTTTATTTTGAAAAACAGGCTTTATGATTTTCTTCAGCTTTCTTTCAATCAGGTTATTTCTATCTCATGATATGGACAACAAGTTTGATCGGTTAACTCGACCATTTTTTTAAGGTATTTTTCTATATATTTTCTTGGTTTTGTCCTTCAAAGTTGAGTTAAGCTTTGTCATTTTTTCTATTTTGTCTTCTATTAGGTTATCTCGTTCGTATGATCCGACTTACAAGCTTTGACGAACTTAACCAGGTTTGCAGGTGTTTTTTTACTTCTTTTTGTTGACTTATTTTTTTCAATTCCAGCCTTCTACATTTGAATTGTTGGGGATGAACTATTATTATTATTATTTTTTAATTTGCTTTCTATAATGTTTGCTCGACCTCAAGAATTTGAATTGTGAGTTTGTCATGCTAGCTCAAGTTGATGTGAGACGCTTTATTCTGCCATTTAAATTTTGATTTCAATTTTATCTTTTAATTTTAGGTTATCTTGGAATTCAACTTCGTGATTTTTTTTTTCATTTGACAAATGATCTTTTTCTTCTGGTTATCGTTATTATCTTTTCTTTTAAGATTCGGTTTATTTATTGTCGTTGCTTTATCTATTACATAATTGAATGAACATGGATTTGTTTCTTCTTTAAAACATGCTTGCAGCGCCCAAGCATCGGATTTTTACATTATAGAGAACTCTACCCTGTTAGCGGCAAAGTACGTACCACCTATCTAACTAAGGTGCACGCAAGCTGGCCCGGATACCCACATTAAACTAAAAAAAAAAAAAAAGCTAAGTCCAATCTCTTAAATATACTAATATTACATGTCCTGTGTTTTTCACCAAGAAGGAACGACCCCACCCACTATTGAAAAAGTATATATACGAGCAAGCTTAGTTAGCTACATCTGCTCAATATATAAATTATAGCAAGATCATGTGTGATCCAGCCTGATTTGCTTGCTCAATGAGTGGATTAAACGCCTATTTTATAACTCTTAAGCACTAATCAATACTCCTACTATGGAAGACTAACAAAACAATGCCAGTTTTAGTCATTGGAAATACCGACAGGACAAGTCAGAGGCAGCCTGCAGCTCCCACAAGGAATCTGTATTCTACTACAAGATTATTAGCAAAAATATGCTATGTGTTGTCAAGTGATATACTAACTAATAAAAGTATTGAAAGATAATTCAATTATAATTTTCTTTTCTTTTCTTTTTAATTTTATAACAATTAAAGTTAGTTAATTTGTATGTTTTAAAAATTAAATTTGTTATAAATCATCAAATTTGATTTAAAATTATTTATATCTTGAAATTAAAAAAATATATAATTTAATAAAAATTCATATTTATTCATTTATAACAATTGAAAAAATCTATTAAACATTAAATTAATATTCTGTACCATAAAATGGTTGGATAATGCATCGAAAGCATATTCATCTTCATTCGAAATAATTGAGAAATAAAAGTTTGTGAAAAACCCTACCCATGAACACACTGATAGAGACGGATTCTCAATATATAAACCAAGTATTACAGCTGAATACTAGCTAGCTGACGTAACGTATACAATAACATCATGTTTTAAATTAAAACAAAAAGAAAAAGGCAATTTTTCTATAAAACTAATAAATATATATATAAAAGGAATTTTTTTATTTTTTGTAAGTGAGGTCAAATAATTTATTTATTGAGGAGTCGATACATATATAAAGATGTGTAAAAAAGACATTAATGCTGTCCCTCTATTCCAGCGATCAAATTGTAGTGGACTGACTGGTGGTGGATGCATGTTTTGGCGACCACTTCAAGTTATTATAAATACTTTATTAGTTACGAGAAAATAAGGGTAAGAGCTTCTGACAAAAAAAAAAAAAAAAAAAAAAAAGAGAAAAAAGAAAAAGAAAAAATTGTAAAGCTA
>Ga0307517_10014456_pt1 | contig 10601 bp, 15 predicted proteins | sample 23_EM_MG_FD_194515 | JGI IMG/M metagenome (GOLD analysis project Ga0307517, IMG submission 194515) | Populus trichocarpa ectomycorrhiza microbial communities from riparian zone in the Pacific Northwest, United States - 23_EM | ecosystem: Host-associated > Plants > Roots > Unclassified | place...
AAAAACTTAAGCGTAATACAGGATCTCCAAGTATGCAAGGAGCCGACTTAATGGTTAGACTGAGGTAACATGAAAAAAAAAAAAAAAGAAATAACCCAGATATTTGAGATTTTAAAAAGGCACCAAAGCGACGACAGCAAACGAAATCGAAACAAGAAAAAAAACTGGATCAGTAGATAAGACAGAACGAAGATTTGCCCCGATCATCGTTCCAGCGCATAATCACCAATGCCGCTCGCAGCAATTGCACCCGAGGAGGTAGCTCGCACAATGCCATCTCCCTCACCTCCCATATTTCTCCTCTTTCTCTCCATGCTCGGCTTCTTGGAAAGCATGACTTCTCCCTTCTTATTCTCCTTGGGCAACTCTGTTGGACTCGACGGTCGTTTTCCGATTGAAAAGCCATAGTTGTAAGAGGGGGACGCAAATGACGGTACAACGGTATCGTTTGAGTACAAAAAAGCTGGTGTCGGTTTGGAATGTGGTGGTGGGTGATGATGATGGCGCTGATAAGGTCGACGACGTCTTGATGAGGTCGACCGTGAACGAGAGCGAGATGGTGAACGAGACGGTTGGGGTGAGGGATGACCGATATTGGTGGCGGAGTATATGCTTGGAGTGCTCGCACCCGACTCTGAAGACGACACTGGCGGAGGAGTTGCAAACATGAACATCAAGCTCTCTTTATCGATTTCGGGGGTTGTCCTCATTCTTGTCATCTCTGCGTCGTCGTCGTCGGTCTTCTCGACCCCATTATTCTTGGATCCTGTCCAGGCTGGAATTCCTCCGGCTAGTCCCCTCTCCTCATCCAGCACCATCAAGCTGCCCTCAATCACCGCTGCATGCACGAACACATATTGTCGCAAACTTTGACACAAGCTCATTCTCTGCTCTCTCATGTCTTGTACGACTTCCCAGATCGGTTCCTCGAACGTCGATAGCAGTGGAGGCGTATAGTCCTCATGGAGGGGGCGCGGTTCTTTGTAGTCGAACCCACCAGCACTCCTGCCAGCGGTGGTCTCAGTTGTAGACATGGCTTCAATGGTTTGCGCTCCAGATGAAGCATCGCCCGCCTCTGGTTCGACGATTTTGGGAATCAGGAGAGGGTGGAGAAGTTGGAGAGGGGGCCTATCAGTCCGCGAAACCTCATCCGGTGGTGACATTGACCTCGAAGGAGATCCTCCTTCACTTGAGCCAAAGGAGGAGAGCGAAGACACGTTCTGTTCGTGTTCTTGCGATAATGGTTGAGACGACGATCTTGAACTAATTCCGTCTTCTTTACTACGCGCCGCCATCCCGAAATCACAGCCTTCACCTTCGACGCCTTCCTCGATATTGACCTTCTCTTTCGACCCATTAGCAATCGAAGAAGTTGTTGATGCACCAGATACAGAGGTAGCCAGGGACGTTGTCGTTAAATATACTCCGCCACTTCCGCTCGTCCTATCTCCGTTTGCACTGCTACTGCTGCTATTCCCATTCGATCCGGACTTGAGAACGGTGAGTTCTGAGTTTGAGCCAGTTCGGCTAGACGATCCGGAAGGGTAGAGTGCCTTATCAGCCTGTTCTCGGCTCTGGGCATGACCTTCTGGAAGACTTTCTCCTGCAACACCTGTCTCGTCTCTCACATTCTCGGCCCACCGAATTGTACCAGCTTTATTGAACTCGTGGAGGTCAGGTGGCGGCGGCGAGGGTGAGGTTTCCTCGGCCGTCCCATCGCTATTTGAGTGATCGACTTCCATACCCATAGGAGTAGCAAGCGGAACATGCACCACTAGGTGCTGGTTGCTAGCTGATTGTGTCGACGAGCTAGGTCTGACCCCCGATGATATTGGCACAGGCACAGTCTTCGGTTGTTCGACATCAAGGTCCATGCCATCGCTCCTCCTCCTCTCCTGCTCGGCCCTGGCCATTTCTTTCTCGGCTCTGAACTTGGCCCTGAGTTCCATCCTCATCGCATCCAATACAGCATCAACGACGATGAAACCACCCGTTCTTCCAACCCCAGCGCTGCAGTGCAATAAAACGGGGCTATTCGAGCCCGCAGCGAGTTTCGCTACTCCCGTCTTCTCATCAATCTCTGTGGTACACACAGCTCCTTTTCTCCGTCTTTTTATCCCTTTCAGATCTCCCTCTTCTTTTTGAATCTCACGAGCAGCTTCATCAGCTTGTTTCATCAAGCCCAAGATTCCTCTGGGATCATCGGGGACATTCAAATCTGGCCATTCGAGGTATTGGAAGTGGACAATCTTCCTGGGTTTTGCCTCCGAATATCCGGTGTGTGTCAGCTCAAAGGTTCGCTTCACGATTTCGGAGCGTTTTGTGTGATACTGATCATGCCGCCGAAATTGTATCGAGGCACCAGCGGAATAAACCATGCGCTTTGATGAAGAAACCGGAACTTGTAAGGAGTTATTGGAGTGGGCCGTATGTGGCCGTTCCTCGGGAGGTGCCAGGCCTTCGGTTGAAACGAGCTTCAGTCGCAGTGGCCCGAATTCAGTGTCAGTCCAGTAGGAGCCACATTTGACCATAGTGCCTTCCACTTCGCGTGTGAGCATAACGATGACATGGACATTTTGTTCCCAACACAACCTGATTTCTTGAATATTAGTACCTGGGACACCTGAAAATGCACTGATACTCACATCCAAAAATCGGTGAAAGTAGCAGGAAGAGGCCCTTGGGTGGCAATATAGCGTCGTGAAGTCCCTAAAGGCTGGACGTATGACGCATTAACATAATCGTCATCTGCGTCCTTCTTTTGGTTGAGTCGCACACGGGCGTGTTCGAATGGCCAAATATTCCGGTATCTGATCGTCCCTCGGTCAATCGGGGAACGCAGAGAACGGATGGTAGTAGACTCACCTATTCTTGGCACCTTTCTCCACTCCAGCTGTAATGCTGAAAGGGAAGAGGACCGACTTTGGGGGATGTTCGCTGAGAGCTGCGGTGGCAACGGCATGGCCACTTTCCCTGGAATGATGTTCCATGATGCCCATGAGCCGTTTTTGTTCGGCCAATTCGATTTTGTGGAATTGAGTAGCAAGAGCTTCCTTGCCCTCCTCTATATCTGTTGCATTTGGAATGTCGCTGTCATCGCCACTCTCTGAATCGGAGGTGGTGCTGGTGTCAGAGAGAGTTCTTGGACGGCGAGGAGCGGGAGCAGCGCATTTAGCGATGTCCTGGAGCCAGGGAAAGGGGAGGTCATTGATTCTCCTGCGGACACGCTTGGGGAGTTGGAGAGGAATGCGTTCGGTGATGCCGTGGGACAATTCCAAGTTTTGGCGAATGGCGTCGAAAAAGGGGTTACTGGTGGAGGTGGACTGTAAGGACGGTCTGGGCAAATGGGGGGGATGGAGACGCTGCTTGGCGGAAAGAGGGGTGCTGTGGATGGATGTGGATGATAGAGAGAAGGCGGCCATGGGGAGATGACGGGTGCGAAGGACGTTTGACTGGGATGATTTGTCGTGATCGTCGTCGTCGTCGTCGATTTCAGGGTCCGGTTGGCTGGTGTCGACGATGTCCCGTCTGTGTTTCCAGACGGCCTGGAAGCCACCCTTGAGCCAAACGAGCTCGCCGTGGAAGCCATCAGCCCTGAATTTGCGGAGGAGACCGCTGATATTGGAGGAGTCGGTGATTGCATGGGAGTCTGCATCGTAGACGAGGATGCGAGAGCTGGAGCGCCAGGCGGAGAATCTGGTGCGGGCACTGGGGGAGGGCAGCATGGCACAGAGCTTCTGGAGGGAGAACAGGGGGCGCTTGAGGAGGGTGGAGGGGACGCAGAGGGAGATGGCGTGGGGGATGCGGGCAGAGGAGTGGGCAGCATGGGGACGGATGTCGACGAGGAGGGCATCGTCGTCAGCGAGCCAGACATCGAGCTCGGAGGGGGTTAGAGGCGGGAAGTCGGGCGGTGCAGCCGAGGGAGAGAAGCGGGGGGCCGGAGAGGTGGAGTCGGCGGTGAAAATGGTGGCGGAGAGGAGGAATCTGTCGGCAATGGCCTGGGCAAAGTCAGAGACATCGGACCTGTCGTCCGCCGGGGGCAGGGAGACGGCGTCGGTGCAGGGGTCAGCAGCAGCGCCGAAAAAGTCCATCGAGCAGAAACAAAACAGCGTCTGTCACAATATATATCCCATGACGTCATTAGTCTAGCCTCTTTAATCATCATCTACAAACATCGATCCGCCCTCGTCCGATCCGCTCGTGCTGTCCACCTCTATGTACTTGGCCGGCTTCATCCTCCCAGCCACTCGCCCCGGCCTTGCCTTCTTCGCCGGCTGTCCCCCGTCCCCCTCCGGGCTGCATCCATCCATCATCAGATGCGTCATGCAAATCACTATTTCAACTCACCTCTTTCGCTTTCTTGTGCCAACAATCTCAATCTCCGAGTCACTCTCCACTTTCAACACCTGCTTCTTCCTCTTCACAGGGAGAATCTCATCCTCCGATTCCTCGTCAAGCACACTCATCTTCTTATGTGGAGCCTCCCTTGACGTAGTTCCCTTTCGCAGTGCTTTAACCTCCCCCTCCTCGTCATCGTCCTCGAGGTCATACTTCTTCTTCTGGGCCGTCACCTTCCTCTTTGCGACAGGAACAGGCTTGGCCTCGTGCACCTCATCATTCTCCTTCTCCTTCCCCTTGGATGAAGATCCTTTCGCTAATACCTTCTTTTTCGCAGCTGCAGGCGCCTTAATTGGCTTGAAATCGTCATCTGAATCAGCTGACCGCCCCTGCCCAATTGATTTCCGGGTTCTCAACACTGTTTGTTTCTTCTTTACTTTCTTTCCTTTCGCGTCCTTTGTCTTTTTCTCTTCGAAATCAATACAATCTTTCTGTAATCAATACATAAGCCCAATTGGTTAAATGTTTCATTTTCTGTTTGGAACGTACCTCCCACCCTTCCAGGAAAAGATCAAGATCCGCATTCCACATATCCTTGGGGCTCTTCTCAAGTAGCCTCTTCAGCTCATCCTCCTTGTCACCTGCCTGTTCCGTCAACTTGACTATTTTCTCCTTCGTCAAACTCCAAATAGGCATCCCAAGCAAGTAATCAAAATCAGACAACATCTCCCCCTCAACCTTGCCTTCGTCGTCGTCCTCTGCAGCGTCCTCGTTTTCCCCCGCCTCCTTCGCTGACTTGTTCTTGGGAAACGCCCGGAATTGGTGTTTCCTCAAGTCGGCGACGATATCTGCTTTCCGCCGATTGGACACGTTCAACTTCTTATCGATAATCATCTGAACAAACCGTCCTTGATTCGTCAGCTTCTCCAATGCCACCTGCAACTCGTTTGCCAAGTAGTCCTATCCGCAAATCAATAAACCCACAAGTCTCATAATAAAAACATTCTTACTTTTCGTTTTTGGTAGTATATAAGCCTAATCGGATAGAAATCTTCAAGAATATCTTCAGCCGAATCGTATTTCTTGATCTTTTGGTCATAATCGAAACAGATCATGTTGCTGGTGTTGATCTTCGCAGTAAGCTTGAAAAATTCCAAAAGTCCTTGCTGCTCAGCTTTCTCCAGATCCTTGGCCGCCATAGTAACGATAAAATGAACGTTAAGGTTATCGTGATGTTCCTTGTAGTCCTAATGAAAATGGTTGATACCAAAATCCAAAGATTAGAAAATGAACGAACCTTGATCACACCCTCCTTCTCCTTCTCCTTGTCGCCCGAAATCATCGTCTCTAGCTCGGTCTTGTAGGTTTGTGTCCATTTCCCAATAGGCAACTCCAAAATCTCGACCGTCGTGTCATTCACCTTTCTCACCACACCAGTCACGTCGTATCGGTTCTTCCCATTCTGTTTGATCTCGCCTTTGAATCCCCTCCACCAAGGCGTCATCGGCACAACTTCCTCGCCGTTCATAAGTCGCCGTAAATTGGTGACAATATCGACAGGGTTATAGCAAGGAATGGTTGTGCTCCATCCAGTGCCGATACCCTCTGCTCCATTGATAAGAACCATTGGCACAATTGGCACGTAGAATTCGGGTTCGATAACATTATTGTCATCTTTCTGCTTATTCAACAGAGGATCATCGGAGTGGTTAAATATAATGCGTGCGAGAGGCATAGGTTGCGTGAAAATGTAACGTGGCGCGGCGTGGTCTTTGCCGCCTTGGTCGCGTGTACCATACTGACCAGAGGGATCGAGCAAGTTCAAATTGTTGGACCCGACAAAGTTTTGAGCAAGGTTGATGATTGTTGCAGCTAAACTTTGTTCGCCATGGTGGTAGTGGGCGTGTTCGGCGACATACCCAACCAATTGAGCAACCTGAAGACAAATATGAGTGTCAAATAATGGAATGCGAATAGAGTACTCACTTTGATTTCAGACTTCATCTTCCTCTTAAAACAAGCCCAGATGACCTTACGCTGACCAGGCTTCAACCCATCCACGAATGAGGGAATGGAACGGATGTTGTCGGCCATGGAGAAAAGAATCAACTCCTTGTTGATAAATTCGGAAAACGGAATTTCCTCCAGCCTATGGTCAAGAAATGTCCCAGGTTTGAATCCGCGCAGCCATTCCTTTCGATCATCAGCCTTCTTTTTTGAGAAGGCCAGTTCTATCAGGTCTCGGTCGCCTTCCTGAGTCGGCGCAAAGGGGATCATGTGCTTTTCCATTTGACTAAAGTAAGCGCGGGCATCTGCGTCGGTGCTTGTTCCCAAACCCTGCGACAAAGGTCATTAAAATTTGTGAAAATGAGGAACATAAAAACATACCTTAAAATACTTCGCTACCCATTTGTCTGAGCCAGGGGTCGATTCGAGCCATTTTTCGAACTCAGGGATTGTGAAGAAGTCTTTCTGAGTAGTGCCTTTCGTGACCTGGGTGATATCAGCCAAACCAAGTCGGGTAGGAAATATTTCCAACTCACTCGAACGATTGGAGTGACGAATTCCACCAAGAAGTCGGGCAATTTCAAGAGGGATGGGTAGAAATGATCAAGGAAGTTGATCAACAACCCTTTGATATGAGAACCGTCGTGGTCCTACAACCGTCGTCAGCAGTGCATCTGACTCTTGATATCATGGGGCACAAACCTGATCAGTCATCAACATAAGCCTTCCGTATCTCAAAGTGGTCGTGGTCGTGTAATCCTTGTTGTGCTGCAAGCCCATAATCTTTTTGATATTTTGGATTTCCTCGTTCTTCATGATCTGGTCATGCTTCGCCTCCCGTACGTTCAACAATTTCCCGCGTAGTGGGAACACACCAAAGTTATCTCTCCCAACTACACCAAGGCCAGCCACGGCGAGAGCTTTGGCCGAATCTCCTTCCGTAAGGATCAGTGTGCAGTCTTTGCCGTGTTTGGTGCCAGCGTTATTGGCGTCAGAGAGTTTCGCCATGCCTATGAGCCTTAGATAAAGTATATATAAGCACGGAAAATGGAGCAATAATGGGTATGCAAACCTTTGCCGTTTCGTACCATCTGTCTTCTTGATTTCTTGGTCCGCCTTAAACTTGGCCCAATTCAAGACGTTATCGACGATTGACGACTTTAAGACTACATGGATGATTGGGTAAGGCAGATTACAATTGACTTGAATTTATATCCTACCTTTCTTCATGAAGTCTTCCGAAAGGGAAGGTTTGCTCCCAAACTTGGAAGCCGGCAAGGTAAGTGTTTCTTTCGTCTGGCTGTCGAACGTTGGGTTTTCAATAAGAGCATTGACAAAAATCCACATATGATTCTTGATTTGCACAGGCTTGACGGTCGCCGCTTTGTTCTTCTTCTGGATAGCGGTAATAAGTCCCTTGGCGATCTGGTCCGCGATATACGTGACGTGCGTCCCCCCCTTGATCGTAGAAATCGAGTTGGCAAAAGACACCTGCTGAGACTGGCCATCCGAAACCGTAAATGCAACCTCCCAACGAGGGCTAATTTGCTCGTGGATGATCATCTGTTTTGCCTGAGCAGCTCCACCAGAATTCTCCGCAGCGGAGGCTTGGGCGGAACTAACATACATCTCCACGTATTGCTTGAAATTCTTCACTTTCAAGCGTTCACCGTTGAGAAAAACTTTGACGTCCCTGACGGTTCCGGCCATGTCATAAACGCGCTTTCGCAGGAGGCTCGCCGTATCCTCATCTATCCTATCCATCCCAAACCGCTTGAGATCCGGTTTGAATGTGACGCAGGTAAATTCTTCCCCCTTCGTGCTCTTCGTGATCTTCGCCTTGCCACAAACCCCCATGTTATTGGACCACGTTTGCTTGTACTTCTGTTGGGTATTCTTATCTGCAGTGTCGACGGTAAATTCGTGTGAATAAATGTTTGTGAGTTTCGCGCCGTAGCCGTTACGACCGCCAGTAAGTTTCCTCTCTTCGTCGTCGTAGTTGGAGGAGGAAAGGAGATGCCCAAAAATAAGTTCTGGAATGTACATCTTTTCCTTGGAGTGGATTTCAATTGGAATGCCACGTCCATTGTTGTAGACTGAGATCGTATTTTCTTCGGTGTCGATAGTCACTTTCAAGGTGTCCATCTTTGAATCGTTTATCTACAAGGGAGTTAGCTCTAATTCGGTGATTAAGATTTAACGAACAAACCTTGTTGTCTGCAGCATTCACCAGAATCTCGTCCACAATCTTGAAAAACCCAGGTACGTACTTTACTTCCCGGTAGACCATACGCTTGGCGTCCGAATCATAAGTCCATATGGACTGTTTGATAGTTTCGACACTTCCAATGTACGAATCTGGGCGTTTGAGGATGTGTTCTAGTTGGGATAGCTATATGATTGTTCAGGTCGCAGATAGACTCTGATAGAAATGACAAGCAAACCTTCGTATATGTCTCCGACGCCGTCTTTTTCTTTCTCTCAGTCAAATTACTAGTCGAACCTTTCGGTAGTTCATCGTCGGACGCGTCTGACGCGGGAGAATCACTGCCACTCTCCTCCACATTATCGTCGTGATCAACGAGAACGCGTTTCTTAGAGGTTGCTTTGGGCTTCGCCTTCGTCGCTGGTGCTGCCTTGGATTTTGGAGCTGCGGCCTTAGGCACGGCCTTCTTTGTCGTCTAGTCGTGAACCTCAGAAAACATGTCAAGGAGACCTAAGCCAGCTCAAATTACCTTCTTTACTGGGGTGAAGTCATCGGAGTCCGAATCCGAGGACGACACATTCATATCAAAACTCTCCGCTGTAGAGGAGCTCATGGTTGAAACAGTATAAGAGAGTCGGGTCACTCGAAGGTTTGTTATTGAGTAAACTAACGCGTGACTGCGACGCGTTCGCCACGTGCCCATACGCCAGCAATTGTAAATGTGCATAGTGTTGTGTGCGAAACAAGCAGACGAGATTCGCAGCCGCAGATTCGCCCTGCAAATTTTTGGTTCCTGGGATGATTAAAAAGTAAATGCGAATTTCAGCAAAGTTTAAATTAGCCCTTTGGACGATTTTCTATTTTTAGGTACTCTAATCCCACTACAACGCATAAGAGTCGAATTGCGCAATTGTATTCTCATTCAGCGTGCTGTTGCGTACTAGCTTGTAACCATTCCTGGCTTCTTGGCTAATTTCTACTTTTTTAAAGTTAATTGGAGGCGCTTGATCTTTCTGCAACATCATATTCGACCTCATGTCAGTCACAAGGCTAGCTCAAATGCAAAGTCCAGCCCACACTGTCCTTGACGGTTCACAGTTCCCTCATTCTAGACACAAGGTCGACGTGGTATACCTACAGAACCAACGAATCAACCCAACAGAACTATGACAATGACCGTGACAATGGATGCTGTACTGTACTACTCCTTCCACTTTCTCTACCTCGGCCACCCATCAGACATCCTCGCTCGACTCTGGGTCACTGAAGATATTTCGAATGTCAATAATGAGAAAACAAACAGTGCAGGAGATTCTGAGAATTCATTACTGAACGAAATGCGGTCTGCTCAAGTTTGGAAAGCATTCGACGACTCGATGAGGGAATCGTACAAGGCAACTGGTATAATTGTAATTATTCACACATCTTCTCATCAAACGAACTGACACCTTGCAGGCTGGCCTCGTTGCAGCAGTGATATCGGGGCTCTTCTCCATCGACGCATACAGATCTCATGCAGCTGTCCGAACGGTCCTTCTCACAAGTCTCACTTCCAGCGTCTTCAGCGCTTCCCTGTGTCTTTCCCTGCTTTCAACAGTATACATGAACCCACTCAATATCCGGCACAACTGGGAATCATACGGGATCGTGTACATCATCATCCTCTCGGGTCCATCTGCATGGCTCAGTCTTGCATTGTGGACCCTGCAGGCAGCCATTTTGGCGATTGTGTGGATTGGAGAGGCGATTTCGGCTAAACTCACTGTGACGACGGTGATTGGGATGATGTTCATGTTGAAAGTCGCGACGCGCATCTATACTCTGCCGAGTGACAGGAAGCTGACCGATTTCAGCCTCCTCATGGTAGGGAGGAAGCATGGGATGAGCCACCATCTGGTGAACCTGAACGAAGGTACGTGCTGGTTTTTTTTTTACCGTAGGCTCAAGCTGAATCAGAATTTTAGATTCAAAAAAGAAAAGAATGGCGTACATAATGAGGGTGTACGTTAGAGCTCCTGCGGAACTATATGGAGCACCCAATTTGGAGAAA
>Ga0307517_10014457_pt1 | contig 10600 bp, 13 predicted proteins | sample 23_EM_MG_FD_194515 | JGI IMG/M metagenome (GOLD analysis project Ga0307517, IMG submission 194515) | Populus trichocarpa ectomycorrhiza microbial communities from riparian zone in the Pacific Northwest, United States - 23_EM | ecosystem: Host-associated > Plants > Roots > Unclassified | place...
GTTCTCTCCCACCATCGTCTCTCACACAAAGCAACCCAGCCTCAACCCACTCTCCCCTCTCCTACCAGGTAAGGTTAGAGTACCTTGTAGTATATAGAATATACTCTGCGCTGCTCAACACCAGTTGCCCGTCAGAAAGCATGTTGAGGAGTGGCAACTCAGCGAGATCAACATCATCATCAAGATTGGTTCCCATTGGCTGCGGGCTATTCTAAAATTACGTCGCTACTCATACACATGCTCCCCCGCTGTGGGTTGGTGCGACGTGGGCGGCCAGGGTAGTTGGATAAGCAAATGTTATTAACAGGCCATCCGGACCCCCAACTTCCTAACGAGTTAATAACAGTTAATAGCAGTGTTAATAACAGGCCGGTTAATAAGTCGGGCATTCCCCACGGTACCCTAGTTTCGGGGTATTTTCCGGTTTGCAGGAATCGTCGCCAGAGCCGAAGAAAATATCGACATCGTAACGCCATCCTCACCCGTTCGCGGTGGCTGGTGTTCCGACTTTGATACGCATCAACAACCTCGCCCATGACGAAGAGGTATACAGCGAATCCAAGGCGATCGGGGTGGTGTTGCCGGACGAAATCCAGAGTTGCAGCATTATCGTCCGATTGCCGATCCATTTTTTGAACATCGCAATGGTACAATGGGTGGCCGCCTATCTCAGTGAACGCAAGATCCCACGCGTACGAATACATGGCAAGATGGCTGCCTAGGATGAGCGCTCTTGCTCCAGAAAAAAGATTGTTCCGCATTGTCTTCAGGGCATGCTTTGAATCTTGGATCATCACAACTGGTGAGTCGCCGAACAGTGGGAGAGAGATTGTGTGATCCGTGCCCTCAGGGTCAGGAACCCTGTAGGAAATCGTCCTGACTGCCGGAGTTGTTCGCCAGGAGGATAAAATATTGCAAGCGCCAATTACAGTGCTGGGGTTTCGTGTCTTTCGATGACGTCGCCATCCAACACCTTCCCAACATCCCTTGTCTCTTCTCACTGACCATCCCATATACGCTCGGACAATGCTCGTCTGGATAACCGGGACCTTCCGAAAGACAGGCCATCAAGCGAGCGCTCAATCAACTGATCTTATCGCACATCCGAGTTCCCAGTGTTCACCGCCTCTGAGTTCAACGTCCCATCCATCGACGAATCTCCTTCCCCATAACCCCTATCATGACGTTCGGCGTTTCGGGTTCGTACGCTACTGACCATCGCCATCCTGGCCGTACGAGGGACGATGATCCTAGGAGCAAAACTTTTCCCCAGGTCCGCGAGTCGCAGAAGCAAATACGTAACAATGACGGACGCACTTCTGGTACTTCACACGGACCGAACGGCTCGGTGTCCAAAATAGGGCGTGAAAGGTGGATGTGATGTGAATGTGAAGAGAGCGGAGGGTTGAACGATGATTGGCCAGAGCTCTGGACTTCAAAAAATCTGTACAGGTCCGTAGTCGTGGCACTGGACGGGCAGGTTTATAACAGTGAATTGCCTTGGACCCACACTTCGACTCTATTCCTCCCGTCTCCTAAACACCACCATTTCTCGATCACGTCTTCTGTCAGTTTTAACTGGGGAAGGGGTGATTCATCGTCGTGGTCGAGGAAATCGAGCGCGCCAACGCCCCCGGTGCTCGGGTCGTAGAGGTGGACTATAGGGGCGAAAGCCAAGCATGTTAGTGGCGGGTCCTACTAATACGACTGATGAATCGCAGTGAAGGATCGACGTACTCTGTTGAGCGTCAAACGGCGCCCCGACATTGAACCATCCAGAACCCCGAGGGAGATCCATCGCTTCTGCGCCTCCCTTGGTCGCGAGATAAAGCGATTCCTTCCAATCTATCCTTGGGTTCCGAGACACAGGATCTCCCCGGGTCTTGGTCTCCCGTTTTAAGAGACCCTCACGAAGCCGAGAAACGGCAACACTCATCCTCATGGCGCCCTGGATCCCGAGCTCATACCCTCCAGCGATGTCACTCCCCAGCCCCACTTTAACGCCTCGATCGAGAGCCTCGCGGAGTCTGAAGATCTCTGTCGACGAGAAATACGCGTTTGAGAGTGGGCAGTGGGCGACTGCTGTCCCGGTCTGTGACATGCGATCTAAGGATGGAGGAGGGAGGAATGTGCAATGGGCCTGTATTGTACGGGGCGTCAGGAGTTTATGCTGCAGAACAAAGTAATCTTGAGCATGAATGGGACTTTGGCTCGGATCAGAGATCGCACTTTGTCAAAGACGTCGATATCGTCTGCGTGTCTCGTTGATTTGACCCATTCAACTTGGTCTTCGGATTCAGCAAGGTGGCTCTGGATGCGCAACGGGACAGAGTTCCTCCCCTGGGCAGCGAGTTCTCCGAGTCCATGCAGGAGAGCGTCCGAACACGTGGACACGAATCGAGGCGTCAATATGGGCTCGATAAGGCGAGGGCCTTTTTCCTCGTCCAACGCGTAACACTTCTCGACGAACGATATTGCGGAATCCAGGGAAGCCTGAGCAGAAGGTTCGACGTAAGATGGCCGGCTTGAAGTGTCCATTGACAACTTCCCGATGAACGCCCGCAGACCGGCCTCTTTCATGACTTTAGCCAGGACTAAACTGACCAGAGAGCGATCGAGTTCAGAATCCACGCAAAAACGAACGCGTTCTCAGAATGAAAGCTTACGACCGACTTTGTCTCTTCCTTGATCGTGCCGAACAACGAAACCGCCCCCGTGCCGTTCTCAATCAAGCGTCGAGCCAGCCGGCGGTACACGCGTTCAGCTAAGTCCGAATCCGCGTCTAACTTCTCTTCCGCTTTGAATGCGTATTCGTTCAACCACTCCATGAGGGGGAGATGAAGTCCGGTCCCTTGATACAGAAACTGCGGAGCGTGTAGGTGCAGGTCGCAGAAAGTCGGTAAGATGAAGCTGCCTTCGGGGGCTTGTATGGCGTCCGTAAGGTCTTGGCCATTGTAAGGTTCGAGGCTGGTGATAAGTCCGTTACTGTCGACTTCTATAGAGGAACAAAGGGTCACCGGTCAGCGCCCGAACGCCAAAGTGGAGGGTGAAACCGTTATCGCAGACCAATGAGATGATCAGGGAGGATCTGTATGGAACCCAGGCCCGGTGTGTGTACGAAATTTGCTCGTATGGTGAGAGTCATGACCGAGAATCGGAGGCAAGGAGAACAGGGTGCTCGTTAGGCTTTAAGGCAGCGTTACCAAATAAGGAAAGATGTGAAGGGGTTTGGGCTTGCAATGCGTTGATGCAAAGAAACGAGGCAGGGTGTGATGGCCATCGAGGGAGGAAACTGAATTGAAAGGCGCTGACGTACGACCTCGTGCGTTTGCCACTCTCGCTCTTTTCGAATTTTCCTGTCTCCTCTTCCCCCTCAACACCAGGACATTTTGGTATGAGCAGAGAGTTGCGAGCATTCTGTGGATTTTACAAAAATCCTCAAGGTCGTAGCTTCAAAATCGACCGAGATAATAAGGGGGTTACCGTTTTACGACTTGATCGGATGTGGGGAGGGGATGGATGATCCAGCTTTGAGGAAAGCCCTTTGGCCGTCCCACATAAAAAGCCCCATGGGTCAAGGTAAGTTCGGTCCTCATCGTCTCCAAACTCCTCTTCTCATCCTCGTCTCTTCATACGCCTTTTCCCCGCTTCCGCGAAATGTCTCCCTTGCGCAGAGAATCCACCATCTTCCTTCTGTCCAGATTGACGGAGGAGCTCAACTCCGAGTCCTTCTGGATCGACAGGACTATCGACTCTGCCTTCCACGAAGAGACTTTCCGTTTACTCGAGGGTGCTGCTACCCCCCTCGAAGGTCTCCCGACCCTCCCCACCAACCATCTCTTGCCGTCCTTTGATGACGATCACCTCGGACCTCCTTCCGCCTCCCCCCCAGATGCCGAACGCGTCAACTTCGTGGACTTCACTTCGGACGTATGCCCTATGCCCTTTGGTTTCCAACCCGGCGACCTGTACGCGACTTTCTCTTTGTCTCCGTCCCTACTGATCATAACGACTGACTGCACCTTACCCCCTATCGTGTAGCTTTGACCATACTTATCAGTCCGCCTACAACGAGCTGTTTCACAACGACTACGACACTTGCATCCCGGCACAGACGATGACAATCTACGAAAATCCTCCACTTGCATCGGCTCTATGCGATGATTCTATCACCCCCGTCACCCACTTGCTCCCTGCACCCGTCGACCCTTCGACCATGGCAGCCTACGCACCCTACTTCGACTATGGTTGCGACTCCTCTCAGGCCCCATCCACTCCGGATAATGCAAGCGTTGCTTCCCCTCCCCCTACCAGCCCATCCGCTTCGTCCCCCTACTATGACAGCTCCGAATCGGATGAATGCGATACCGACTACGCCCCTCCCTCCGACGACGACGGCGAGTTCCATCCTACTAAGGTCGCTTCCTCCCACACGCAGAAGAAACACAAAGTTGCCTCCAAGTCCAGTTCTTCCCGTCGCGGGAACTTCTCTCCAACTCGTTCTACCTCCTCCGAATCCGAGAAGAGCATTTCTTCTTCTCGCGCTCATAGGCGTTCACACCCATACAAGCGCCGCATCCCCTCGCGTAACTTCCAACGCGAAGATGGCGCTGTGTTGATCGACAATTCCGGCTTCCGATGCCCCGTCGTCGGGTGCGGCTACATCCAGACGAACCAGCGCGTTCCCGACCTCAAGCGCCACGTCGTGACCCACGATCGCTGGATGGAGCCAGAAAAGTGGACGTGCTGTGGGGTCACGATGGACAGGGCTCACTTGTATGGGAAGGGCATCAAAGAAGGGATGACCGACGAGGAGCGCATCAAGGCCGGAGCGTATGTGTTTAATGGTCGATTGATGATTGGGGGTTGCAGGAAGACCTTCGCCAGGAGGGACGCTTTGAAGAGGCATGTGGATAATCCCAACATCCCGTGCGTCGGGCACATGGAAACGTACTATTACTAGGCCCCTGAACCGTCTGGGATCTGGGGTGGGACGAATGTTCTCTGCCGCCTCCCTGTGGCCTTTGTGTGCCGTCAATCAGTGTATCATATTTTCTTGCTTTTTTAACATGTTTTCCTTTTGTCTCGTGTATGGTAAGTCCGCTTCGGATTATCTCTCATTTGATCATTGAGGCTGACTCGATTTTTTGCTCCTTTGTTAGCCTTCGAATCTTCTACTCCACATCTTCCTTCCATCTGCCCTTCTCTCCTCCATATATCCCCCACATATCCCCTTACCTGTATCAATTACCCTCGGCGGGCAAAAGCCCGGTCGGACGAACAATAAAGTTTGATGCGCCTCCACCCTACTTTGGAGACTGACGGTGAATCCCGGGAGTCGGATGTACAAAGCATCACTCCGAACACGAGTAGGTTGGGTTTTAAATCGCGAAAATAAAATAAAAATGATAAGTTTCATATCCATTGGAACGAACGCCTCTGCGAAAACATTCTCTGAATGTTACGTTGATCTTTCACGAGGAAAAAGCCGATCGCCATTGTAATTGTGCAACCGGGGGAACCACGGTATTATCGATAAACCATTTGGACCACATACGCGCGCACGCGCATGGATGACCGTTTTTTCTACGATCCGACCTTGAACCAATCGTCGCCATCGCCAATGTCTTCAAAGCTATGCTTCATCTAGTATCGCAACCACAAGTTAGTGGACCCGTTTTAAAGGTAAGACCAATCACGGGGGGAAGACCCACCCAATCTGCCAAAATACCGGCAATGATATCGGGCCATGGCGGTGTGATTTCTGCACATCCGGGAGGCGTTTCGGTGAGAATGCGGGTGTCATTAGATCGCCAGTACCTGGCCCCGTCGCCATCAGGGTTCATGACGATGATGAGAAACATCCACGCGTCTCCAACCGTTACGGCCCCATGTACGACATTTTTCCTATGGCGGGACGATTATTTAGAGATATAAATTGAATAGACGGGAAATGAACTGACGCGAGGGTTTTGGCGCAGGCATACATTCCACTAACCGCTCGAGGGACGTGATCTCGGAGGAGGGTCGAAGAAGACGACTTGGCTTCGGTCACCACGAGACCAGACGGCGTGATCGCCTTCAGTCTTTCAATTGTTGGACCATATAGAAATCATCTGTAGGAAGTTAACCAGGGAAAGGCAAGTCAGACAGCAACCTTGCCTGCCACAGGTTTATCCGCTGTCACAGCGATGTAATCAATAACACCATGAATTTTTAGCGAAACTCGAAGGTTTGATAGCCATGGGCGGGATGCGTTGCTGTACGCTGAGCACCATAACTTCTTTGGCGGCACCATTGCAGACACGCGGAAGAAAAACGCCTCTATCCAAGCGCGAGCGGCTGATTCATTCCGGTGTATTCGATATGAGGTCGGCCACTCATAAGTAAGTGACGGTTGTCCACCAAATTGGGGACGAGCGTTTGTAGGCGTTGCAAGTGACGATATAGGTTTTCCGAAGACCAAACGTCATTCTGCCCAGCGACCTTGGTCTTCTCTACCTGTTCCGCGAGTACACTGACCAGCTTCAGTTCGAGAATCTCGGCCGGGGGTGTGTTGAATTTTGAGAGGTAGTCACTTGTCAAACTGGAAAACGAGAGATCCTAAACGCGGCGGTAAGGGGAACCACCGCCACTGCAACCAAAGATCATGTCTGGGGATCGTACAGTTGTGCCCTCATCGTTTCGAGTAGCACCGCCACGGCTTCTGCCAAGTCTGCATCCTCAGCAATGAGCTCGTGTTCTTCAGGGACAACGGTGCTATGGAGCGATTGGAGAGCATGGTACGCCACCTCCAATTCCGGGTCACTGGATCCAGGCATTCTGCGCTTTTTTGGCATGACGAGATCAGAGTGGGAGTCAGAGAGGTTTAGCCAAGTTCTGAACTTGAAGTTGGGTTCCAGCCTGGCAGAGCCTGAGGCAACCTACGTCATGATCGACGCCCGAATTGAATCGCATCCATCATGAGGTCGCCATATCTCGTCTGGTGAGTCGATGGCTCAGTACATACTCCTCAAACTATCCCAACTCAAGAAAGAAAAATTAGCCAACTTTGACTGGCAAATCTTCATAAGCTTCTTACGGTGACCGGGCTGCGATCAACTCTCCCTTCGCTCCTGGCTTCGCCACCCCAAATGAGGATCAAACGCCTGAGCCGCTCAGACTTTCAAGATGTTTTCCAAAGCGTGGGATGCGGCCAAGTCGGTATTCGAAACCCTGGAGAGATGTAGGAACGTAAGGAACGTAATTTCAGGCTCATTTTCTTTTCTAACTCCCCGGTAGCATATGCATTAGTCGATTGTTGCGCAGGAGGACTTTCTGGAAGCGGAGTTCAAGGAGGACGCCAGGGGCTCGAACAAAGACAATCCGTTCAAAGTTGTAACCCGCACCCCCTTGCCGAGAGCCGACAGAAGCGGACCGTATCTCCCCCCCCCCAACCACAACCCGCTCTGGTTTGGCGCCACATCTCCTGCCTGCCCTTAGACGGTGATAGTCATACCGGCGACGATGAGAGTCAATACCCTCCCGTCGTTCGAAGATCCTAACCCAGACAAACAGCTCGCCACTGGGGGGCACTACTCCGACTTCAAAGTGAAGCAAGTGTCTTAGTCAACGAGATGGTGCCTTTACAGGTTCCGTGCTCTGACCCCGGCGATTCTCCATCCTCGGGCGAGTGTGCTCGGGGTTCTTACGTCCGTGCGGCCAGGGACCCTCGTCGATCTCGACAATCACTTCGACTCCACGCCTTCGAATGCGCCTGGGACTTGGGAATCCAAAACTCCAGATGGCATGTACTGAAGGGATACTTGAAGAAATGTAGACCGGATTGTTTCTTTTTGCGCTCGTTGTTCTATTTGGACTTCAAGTTTTTTCCTGCACCGGGCCTTGCTCCCGATTTTATCGCTATTGAGTGACTGACACCGTGAACGACGAGCTATATACCCGTTGAATAGTTCGCGGTTTTGCACTGGAGAGTGAACCGGCATTTTCTTCTGGATAAAGTAGATCAAACGAACGTTGAGAGAGGAGAAACAATCAGGAACGAGTCTCATATTGGCACGCGAGTAATTCTTTATATTTCTTTGCCTATGCTTTTCTGATGATACTGTTTCACACTTCAGGATAAGCTCACGATTTGCCCAAGTATTGTCCGCTGCCCCCGGCGCCGGCCGAGGATGGGCCTCTCGATCGCCACCCCCTGCTGTTCGTTCACGCTCGCTCTCCCTCTCCTACCACTACGATCGCAATGGGGGACGTCGAGAACCCCTTGGGTTTAGTGGTTCGCCAGTTATCCGACAAGAACTACGCACAATCGCTAGCACGTTATCGCTTTTGGTTCAGCATATTCCAGACTTATCATCAACCCCCCCCTGACCAGGTCTTCGATTCTATCTGGAAGAACAGAGTGGGGTCGATAACTCCCGCAAGCGGACAAATCATCCACTCGACTATTTACTTGATCCTTCGTTTCGCTACCGATGCAGAGTCGGATCATATTCTTGCCCCTCACAGCTCCGGACTGCGAAGCCACCTCTGTGCAAGCTCTCTCCGGGAATTCTTCAGCAATGGTCTGGCAGCCGCGCGGTATCGTAAGAATAGTTACGGAGACGGTGGGCCCACACGCGAATTCTGCGCAGACGTTAATCTAATCGCACACTGGGCCAACCTCGGATACGTGGAGGAAGCTGCGATCCGTGACCACATCCTACAGTCGCTTATCTCCCTCCCAGAGCTGTACGATCACCAGGCGGACGCGATCATCGTCCTATTCAAACTAGCGGGTGCAACATTTGGGGCATACGCCGACCCATCAGTAGTCGACCGCTGCTTCGAGCTTCTCAAGCACCACTACGATAATTTTCCGGTGAAAATGTGGCTGGTACAGGTGCATACGGCTTGTGTAGCGAAAGGTGGTCATCGGGCTAAGGCGAGTTTTCAGGAGGTATTCGCGTTACGGGAGCGTGGGTGGGAGGGCCTCCCTCCCCCACCTGTACTCACCACCGGGAAGCTAAAACCGTCCGGCGCGAACCAGAAAGGCCCCACCGTAACTTTTATTGCCACATCCCTGGGGCTTCCTAACAGAGATCTCGAACCTCAGATCCCTTGGCCCCCTCCACTCGAATTGGTCACCGCCCCAGGGGCAGACACAGCCCCCGCATCTCCTATTACTCAGTCTCCACCCACCAGCATCGCCACTCTGTCCGACTTCATGATTGTAGATACTTCTGATGATGAGTCTCCCATCAACCCCACGGCCGCAGCTCCGCATGAAACCTTCTACTTAGAGGACGGGAACGTGGAAGTGTTGTGCGGGAACACGCTTTTCCGTGTCCACACCACCATCCTGTCCTTCCACTCTCCTGCGCTTCGTCGGATGTTCACTCAGACACGCCTGGCCACGGCAGAATCACCGAACGGTTGTCCCCGTATTGTATCCTCAGACCCAGCCAAGGATTTTGCCACGCTTCTCAAGACGATATATCTCCCAGGATTTGTTGCTCCACCCGCATGCTGCTAGATCGTTCCACTGTCTGTCTGTCTATCTACAGATTCCCTGAGAGGGATAAAGTGCTAGATTTCATGGCATTCTCATCCCTCCTCCGAATCTTGGCAAAGTACGAGATACCAGCTGTCCGATCTCAGTTACTCGGCGTCGTTCGTGATGCGTACCCAGAGGCTTTTGAGGGGCTGGCTCCTTCCAAGCTGCTTGGAGAGAGAGTCTTCAGCGGTCCGACTCCTCACCCGAATGCAGTTCTCAACCTCTTTGTCCAGCAGAAGCTCACGTCCGCATTGCCGATGGCTTACTATATGGCGACTCGAAGGGGTCTGGATTCGTTGATGGACAGGCACCTACCATGTAACGCTATGCTTTCTCCTGAGACCCTTCAGTCCGCGATCAGAGGACTCATGGCACTCCGTGAAGCGGAACTCAACGAGACCCACCATTTGATCTTTGGACCAAAAAGCTCTCACACCTGTTCCGTGTCGAATTGTCCCTCGCGCACCCCGACCGACCCAGCAGCATTGGAGGCCTATCAGAAGGTGTTTGATCGTATTGTGGGTTCTTCTCAGTCGGGGACGAGAGTGCTGCAGGTTCCCGAGTTCTATGAGGATCGCAGAGGTGGTCTTCAATGCACTGGCCCCGGTATCTGTAGCCTTTGTGTGGAAAGGTGGGAGTCTGGGCATGCAGACCTGAGAAGGAAGGCTTGGGCCACGTTACCAGGTGTTTTTGGGTTGAAAGGCTGAATTCGCGTTAAGAGCTCGGTCTGGAATAGGGATGTGTGTTTTCGAACGCGTTGTTTAGCTAGCTTGTCTTTCCTCTGATGTATTTTTCTGGACCTTCGAAAATCAGTTTCAACACAAAACCAAATCCTCACCAAGGCATGGGGAGGTGGGAGTGGATCTAAAGTCGGGAAGGCCTCAGAGTTTTTCCTGAGGGCTCAGGTTAAACAGAGGCTGGCGGTTCTGGCCACCGCCACGTCGTCACCGACCGGGCTTTATGATGCTTTGCCGAGGTCGCCTGGAGTTGATAGTTGAAGGCGGGCGTTCTTTGGATCAAACACCCCTCTGCCAGGGATGAATCATTGTTGGGGATTCGTCG
>Ga0307517_10014458_pt1 | contig 10600 bp, 9 predicted proteins | sample 23_EM_MG_FD_194515 | JGI IMG/M metagenome (GOLD analysis project Ga0307517, IMG submission 194515) | Populus trichocarpa ectomycorrhiza microbial communities from riparian zone in the Pacific Northwest, United States - 23_EM | ecosystem: Host-associated > Plants > Roots > Unclassified | place...
TGGCTTGGACGATTATAGTAGGGCGTCACCACCAGGGCCGCGTCCGCGCCGACCTTCTTGGCGTGATGGGCGAGCTCGATGGCTTCCGCTGTCGCGTTGGAGCCCGCGCCGGCGACCACGGGCACCCGGCCGGCGGTCGTCTTGACGCAGAGCTCGACCACGCGGCGGTGCTCGTCATGGGAAAGCGTGGAGGTCTCGCCGGTGGTGCCGACGGGCACCAGGCCGTGCACGCCGCCCGCGATCTGACGCTCGACGAGACGCACGAAAGCGTCCTCGTCGATCTGGCCGTCGCGGAAGGGAGTCACAAGCGCCGGAAGGACGCCCTTGAACAAAGGCTGGGACATGAAGGTCTGCAAATTGCCGTGAATGGGCGCTTTTAAAAGCGGTGTTCAGATTTGGCGGGACAATATGTTGCCGTGGGCATGGGCCGCAATGTCCGTGTTGGATTCTGAAATAAGGTCTCGGGGCGTCGATTGCACTCACTGGCGCGCAAAGCTTTCCTGGTAGCCGGCATCGCCGCGATGGCGAGCGTGGCCGCGCGCGCCCAGCCGGTCGACCCGCTGGGCGACATCCTGGCGCGCGCCCAGACCGACAATCCGACGCCCACGCAGCAGAGCGCGAGCCACCCGCTGCGCATGAACGACCAGATTTTGTTCCGTCAGGCCGTCGAGGCGAGCCGCCGCGGCGACCTGCTGAACGCGCGCGGCGCCATCTCGGCCATGGGCGATCCGCTGGCGAAGAAGACGGCCATCTGGGTGATGGTCGATTCGAACGCCGACTCGCTGAGTTTCTTCGAACTGGACAATGCGCGCCGCGAGCTCCGCGACTGGCCGCGCATGGCCAAGCGCCAAGCCGCCGCCGAGAAGCAGCTTGAGACCGCCGGCAAGACGCCGCAGCAGGTGGTCGACTGGTTCGCCGGCGCTGAGCCCACCACGGCCCAGGGCGCGATGGCGCTGGCCTCGGCCTACCGGGGGCTAGGCCGCAACGCCGAGGCCACTGACCTCGTCCGCAAGTGGTGGCGCACCAAGACCTTCGAAGCCGACGTCCAACGCAGCATGCTGGCCCGGTTCGGCGACGTGCTGACCCAGGAAGACCACGCCAAGCGCGCCGACGCCCTGCTCTATGGCAGCCAGGGCCCGGCGTCGCGGGACATGGTCGCGCTCCTGCCGATGGACCAGCAGCAGGCCGCGCTGGCCCGAATCGCGCTCCGCAGCGACGCCTCCAACGCCAACGACCTGGTCGCGGCGCTGACGCCGCAGGCTGCGTCGACGCCCGGCGTAGCGTTCGAGCGGGCGGCCTACATGCGCCGCAAGGGGTTGGACAGCATCGCTATCGGCCAGCTGCAGAACTTCCCCAGAGAGATCGTCACCGCCGAACAGGCCGACCGGATTTGGGACGAACGCTATCGGCTGGTGCTCTCGTCGCTGCGCAACGGCGATGCGCGCAGCGCCTACGCGGCGGCCGACGCCGGCCTGAACAGCGGCACGGACGCCACCGATTCGGAGTTCTATGCGGGCTGGATCGCGTTACGGAAGCTGAACGACCCGGAGCGGGCGGCGAAGCACTTCGCGGCCGTGGACCGGATCGGATCGTCGCCGATCACGAAGGGCCGCGCACTCTACTGGCTGGGCCGGGCCGCCGAGGCCAAGGGCGATAAGGCCGTCGCCGAGGGCTACTACGCCCGGTCGGCCGAGAACTACACGACCTTTTACGGCCAGTTGGCCGGCGAGAAGCTGGGGCGGCGCCTGACGCTCGCCTCAGACCCGGTGATCACGCAGGAGGCCCGCGCCCGATTCGAGGGGCGCGAGGCGGTGCAGGCCACGCGCCTGCTCTTCGACATCGGCCAGCGCGACCTCTTCCGGACCTTCGTGCTCAACCTCGACGACATGCTGCCGACCGCCGAGGACGAGGCGCTGTTGATCGACCTCGCCCGTAACTACGGCGATCAGGACACCTCGATGAAGGCGGCCCGCGCCGCCGCGACGCGGGGCTTCATCCTGCCGCAGCGGGCCTATCCGGTGCGCACGCCGCCGCTGGGCGCGGAGATGGTCGAGCCCTCGCTGGTGCTGGGCATCACGCGGCAGGAGAGCGGTTTCGACCCGCTGGTCCGGTCGGGCGTGGGCGCGCGGGGCATGATGCAGCTGATGCCGACCACTGCGGTCGTCGTCGCGCGCAAGATCGGCGTCGGCTACTCGCCCGGCATGCTGGACGATCCCGAGTACAACATGCGGCTGGGCTCCAGCTATCTCGGCCAGCTGGTGAACCAGTTTTCGGGCTCCTACGTCATGGCCATCGCCGGCTACAACGCCGGTCCGGGACGGCCGAGCTCGTGGTCGAGCTTCTGCGGCGACCCGCGCGGCGGCTCCACCGACCCGATCGACTTCATCGAGTGCATCCCGTTCTCCGAGACCCGCAACTACGTCATGCGGGTGATGGAAGGCATGCAGGTCTACCGCGCCAAGCTGAACGGCGGTTCGGTCGCGATCACGCTTTCCAGCGACCTGAAGCGCGGATCATACGGCTATGCGGCCCCGATCCAGGCGGCCTCTACCGAAGGGCGCTAGGCTCTTTCGTCTTCAGATACGCCGCCACGAACAGCCCGGCCCAGATCAGGTCGATCGCGCCAAACAGCGGCAGCGGCGCCTCGATCCGGCCCTGACTCCACAGCCAGGCCAACGCGACCGACCAGGTGAGTTTCTCGAGGATGCAGGCCGGCATGGCGGGCCGCAGCCGCTGGGGGTCGCGCGCCACGATCAGGAACAGCACCTGGAACGCCAGCGCCGCGCCGATGAAGCCGTAGTAGTGCTCCGGATGATTCAGCGCCGGAGTGACCCGCTCCTCCAGGAAATAGAGCGGCAGCAGCGTGATGAACCCGTAGACCCCCGCCGCAGCGAATATCCAGCGGGGGAAGCGCATGACCTCTAGTCCGCGACCAATCCGTTCAGCAGGCCCTCAAGCGTGACCTGGATCAGTTCCTCGCGCTCCGCCCAGGGGAAGTTCGGACGGGCCGCCAGGAGCGCCACGACGCCGTGGCAGGACATCCACAGCGCCTGGCCCGCCGAATCGGCCGAGCCGGTGCGCAGGCGCCCGTTGGCGGCGATCTCGCGGACCACGCCGCAGAAGATGTCGTAGCACTGGGTGGAGAGGTCGACGGTCGCGTCCGGCCATCCGTCCGCCGACGGCGGGCGGGGCGCGGAATAGACCAGCTGGTAGGCGTTGGGATGCTCCATCCCCCAGCGCATGTAGGCCTCAAGCATCATCCTGGTCCGGACGACCGCATCGAGCGGTTTCGCGGCAATCTCGCTGTTGCGGTCCAGGAGCAGGCGCAAGGTCCGCTCGCAGATCTCGAGCAGGATGCAGCCCTTGTCCTGGAAATGCATGTAGAGCGCTGTCGACGAGACCCCGACCTCGTCGGCGATCTTGCGGATCGTCGCGCCCTCGTAGCCCTCGGCGATGAAGATGCGCTCGGCGGCCTCAAGGATTTCGGCGCGCCGGAGGTGGCCGTCGCCTTTGGCCTTGCGTGCGGAACGCCGCGCGGTCGTGGCTGATGCCGTCAATTTAAGCCCTTCCTCCCCAAGTCGAACTGTAAGCACGGGAGCCCAAATCTGTAACTGTGACAAGCCCCGGTTGAAAATCCGCTGGGGATTCAAGCGCCAGCCGTGTGGATTGCAAGCGACACTGGACGCAGAGGCAGGTGGGCCGTAAGGCGCGGGGCATGGACGGCAAAGAGCCCACGGTCGCCGAGACGCCCGGCGCGATGCGCACCGAGGGGTGGACCGACTATGCGCTCATCGACTCAGGGCACGGCCGCAAGCTCGAGCGCTACGGCCGTTTCACGGTGATCCGGCCCGAGCCGCAGTGCCTGTGGGGCCCCGCCCTGCCCGCCGAGGTCTGGGAGAAGGCCGACGCCGTCTTCGATCCCACCGACGAGGAGGACGCCGGCCGCTGGAAGTTCCGCGGCAAGCCGGTCGACTCCTGGCCGCTGGCCTGGGGCGAGGTGAAGTTCCACGGGCGGTTCACGGCGTTCCGGCACCTGGCGTTCTTTCCCGAGCAGGCGGCGAACTGGACCTGGCTGGACGCAGCGGTGCGCGGCGCGGCCAAGGGCGCGGAGCCGCCAAGGGTCCTGAATCTCTTCGGCTACACCGGCGTGGCCAGCCTGGTGATGGCGGCCGCCGGCGCCGCGGTGACCCACGTGGACGCCTCGAAGAAGGCGGTGGGCTGGGCGCGGGAGAACGCCGCGCTCTCCGGCCTCGCCGACCGGCCGATCCGCTGGATCACCGAGGACGCCCGCAAGTACGTCCAGCGCGAGGTGCGGCGCGGCTCCAAGTACGAAGGGATCATCCTCGATCCCCCCAAATACGGCCGCGGACCGGACGGCGAGGTCTGGCGCCTGTTTGAGAATCTGCCTGAACTTGCAGGGCTATGCGCTGAACTTCTTTCGGAAAATGCGGCGTTCCTGGTCTTGAATGCCTATGCCGAGCGCATCTCGGGCGCGGCGCTCTCCGGCTTGCTGGCCGAGAAGCTGAAGGGGCGCGGCGGCCGCATCGAATGGGGCGAGCTGGCGCTCGTCCAGGAGGGCGGGACGCGCCAGGTCGGCATGAGTTTCTACGCCAGGTGGGCCCCGTGAGCGCGCACACTATCACGTCGCTTTCAAACCCCACGGTCAAGGCGGTCCGGGCGCTGCACCTGCGCAAGGAACGCGACGAAACCGGCCTCTTTGTCGCCGAGGGCCTGAAGAACGTCATCGAGGGCGTCGACACCGGCCACGCGCCGAAAATCCTGCTCCACGGGGCTGACGCGGCCGACCATCCGATGATGCAGAAGGCGATCGAGGCGACCGTCGCCGGCCGCGGCCAGGTGATCGAGGTGACCCAGGACATCCTCGCCAAGGTGTCGCGGCGGGACAATCCGCAGGCCGTGGTCGGGGTGTTCGAGCAGGTGTTCAGGCCGCTGGACACGATCGAGCCGCAAGCGGCGCGGTGTTGGGTGGCGCTGCACCGGGTGCGCGATCCCGGCAACCTTGGGACCATCGTGCGCACCGCCGACGCCGCCGGCTGCGGCGGGGTGATCCTGGTGGGCGAGTGCTGCGATCCCTATTCGGTGGAGGCGGTGCGGGCGACCATGGGCTCGATCTTCGCCGTGCCGCTTATCAAGGCCAACGAGGCCGAGTTCTCCGCCTGGCGGCAGCGCTGGCCGGGGTCGGTGGTGGGCACCCTGCTCTCGGCCGACGTCGAGCACAGCCAGGCGGTCTACGCCAAGCCGACCCTGATCCTGATGGGCAACGAACAGCAGGGCCTGCCGCCCGAGATGGCCGCGCTCTGCGACGTCAACGTCAAGATCCCCATGCGCGGCCGCGCCGACAGCCTGAACCTGTCGGTGGCCACCGGCGTGATGATCTACGCGGCGACCGAGTAGCCCGAACCGGACTGCGGAACCATCAGGATCGCCACGGCGCCGTGCCGGGCCGGACCTTCGGCCCGCGGCAGCGGCGCGACTTCGACCGTCGTTGCGAGACCGTCGCCCTGCAGCACGACGGACGTGCTGGGCGCCGCCGGTTCTAGGGACCAGCAGCAGGCTCGCCGGATAACCGCCTGCAACCGCTCGTCGCTTCGGCGATCGACCGCCTGGAGCTTGCGACGGCGAAGCTGGAGGACGCCGGACCGTTCGGCAAAGGTTTCGGCCGAGGGCGTGAGCCCCACCACGCTGCCGGTGGCGGACAGCAGGAAGGCCGGCTGCCTGACGGCCTCAAGCGCGTCGGTGACCAGGGACCGGCCGTGGCCGTCGAGCCGCGCCTGCAGGCGGATGGCCGCGGCCAGGTGCGGCAACAGCATCGCGAATCTTAGGCGATCCTCCTCGACCAGGTGCCCGGCGCTGGCCGACCGCAGGGAGACGACCACGGTCGATCCGCCGCCCGGCCCCGGCAGGCGCGACATGCAGACGAACGGCGCGTCCGCCGGCCCGTAGAGCTCGGTGTAGAACGGGCTGCGCCGACGCTCCTCGGCCGACACGACGTCGTTGTCGCCGAGCGTCTCGAAGTAGGGGCGCCCCAGCACGGCGGCCCGCGGATTGAGGCTTGGATCGATGCCGCCCCGCCGCTCGAAGTCCCTCAAGGCGTCGAGAGGAAGCCCGTAGCCGATGTCGTACAGGATTTCGCCGGACCGCGAGACGCCCAGCAGCTGCCCCGCCCAACCGCTGCCCGCCGCGCTGATCTGCGCCAAGGCTTCGGACCAGTTCCCGTCGAAGGGAGCCGAACTGATCGACGCGAAGGCTTTGGCGACATCAAACATTGTGCTGGCGCGAGGCTTTGATTCCAAACGTCACCATGACGGTGATCCCTTTGTAACACATCGCCATTGCGACCACTCGTCGCCCAGCCGACACTTTCGAAACTGCGCCCTGCCGACCTACGCCGTATTGTAGGAATTCGCCGGAAGCGGCGCGCCCGCGGCATGTCACAAGCGGGCCCGCTCCCGCGTCCTTGGCTCGAAAAGGAGACCGAATGACCCAACGCCTGAATTTCTATGGAATCGACGCCAAGGCCTTCGACCCGCTGATGGCGATCGAAGCCACCATCAAGACCGGCACGCTGGAACACAGCCTGCTGGAGCTGGTGAAGATCCGCGCCTCGCAAATCAACGGCTGCGCCAACTGCCTGCACATGCATACCTCGGACGCGCGCAAGGCCGGCGAGACCGAAGCCCGCATCTACCTGCTCGACGCCTGGCGGGAGTCCAACCTCTATTCGGACCGGGAGCGCGCGGCGCTGACCTGGACCGAGGCCCTGACGAAGGTCACGCAGGGCCACGCCTCGGACGCGGACTTCGCGGTGGCGCGCGCGGCGTTCACCGACCAGGAACTGATCCACCTGACGCTCGCGATCACCAACATCAACGCCTGGAACCGGATCGCCATCGGCTTCCGCGCCGAGCACCCGCACGACAAGCTGCGCGCGGCGGCCTAGCGGCTTCGGCCCTGTTGGTCGCCGCGGTGGAAACCGGCGGCGGCCGGCAGGGTTGATAGCGACTTGGGGCGGCGTGGGACGTCACAGACACGGCGATCCTTGCGTCCTTGGGGGGCGAAAGGAGACCTTCCATGACCCAACGTCTGAATTTCTACGGCGCCGACCAGAAGCTGATCCAGCCGCTGCTGGCCATCGAGGCGCTGATCAAGGAGGGCCCGCTGGAGGAGCGTCTGGCGCTGCTCCTGAAGATGCGGGCCTCGCAGATCAATGGCTGCGCCTACTGCCTGCACATGCACAGCGCCGACGCCCGCAAGGCCGGCGAGAGCGAGGCGCGGCTCTATCTGCTGGACGCCTGGCATGAGTCCGACCTCTATACGCCGCGGGAGCGGGCGGCGCTGGCCTGGACGGAGAGCCTGACGCGGGTCTCCGAGACCCATGCGCCGGACGCCGACTTCGAACTGGTGAGGAGCCAGTTCAACGACGAGGAGCTGATCCACCTCTCGTTGCTGATCTCCAACATCAACACCTGGAACAGGCTTTCCATCGGCTTCCGCGCCCAACACCCGAGCGACCGGATGAAGCAGGCGGCCTAGGTCCCGCGCGGTTTGGCCCGGGCGGTCGGCGCGGCAGTCGCCGGATCCTCGGGCCAGACGTGCTTGGGATAGCGGCCGCGCATGTCGGAGCGGACGTCCTTCCAGGACCCCTTCCAGAAGCCGGGCAGGTCCTTGGTGGTCTGGATCGGGCGATGGCCGGGCGAGAGCAGCGACATGGTGATCGGCTGGCCCGCGACCGTCGGGTGCTCGGAGATGCCGAACACCTCCTGGACGCGGACATCCACGCGCGGACCACCCTCGGCCGCGTAGTCGATGGCGAAGCTGTTGCCGGTCGGGGCGGTCCAACGGGCAGGCGCTTCTGTGTCGAGGCGGCGTTGCAAGTCCCAAGGGATGAGCGTCCGCAGTGCGCTGTCGAGCACGTCGGGCTTGAGCGCGGCCAGCGAACGGGCGCCGGGCAGCAGCGGGGCGAGCCAATCGTCCAGGTTCGCGGTCAACGCCTCATCCGACAGATCGGGCCAGGCGGGGTCGGCGGCGCGCAGAAAGCCGACCCGCCGGCGCAGCGACTGGGCGGCCTCGCCCCAGGGCAGGACCCCGACGCCCTCGGCGCGGACCCGGTCGGCCAGCGCGCCAGCGATCAGCGCCGGATCGGGGTTCTCGTCGATGGCTTCCTTGACCACCAGGCGGCCCAGCCGCGTCAGGCGTTTGGCGCGCAGCCGCCCCGCCCCGCTCTCTTCCAGCCGGTCCTCGGTCTCGAGCTGGTCTGCGAAAGCGCTCAGCAGCTCCGGCTCATCGAGCGGCGCGGCCAACAGGATGCGGTCGCGACGCTCGCCGCCACCGAGTTCGGCCACCGCTAGCCAAGTCTCGCGGGCCAGCGCATCGGTCGGTTCGACGAAGGCGCCGCGGCCGCTGACCAGCTGAAACTCGCCCTGGGGGCCGCGGGCGCGGGCGACGCGCTCCGGGTAGGCGAAGGCCAGCAGCAGGCCGTCGGAGAGCAGCTCGCCCTTGCCGGCGCGCCCTGTGAGGCCGGCCCAGCGGTCGGCCAGCGCCCGGGCGTCGCGGGCCCTGGGGCTGCGGTCGCGGTCGAGGCCCTCCAGACGATGACGCAGGTCGACGTCGCGGCCGCCGAGGTTGCGCTCGGTGACCAGGGCGGCGATCCGCGCGGCGCGGGACGCCTGGCCGGTCTCGGCGGCCTTCAGCACCATGTGCGCCAGCCGCGGCGGCAGGGGGATGTCGGCCAGCGCCCGGCCGTGGGCGGTGAGCACGCCGTCGGCGGTCAGGGCCTCCAGCCGCACGAGAAGCGCGCGAGCCTCCGCGAAGGCGGCCGCCGGCGGCGGATCGAGGAACGCGAGGCCGGACGCGTCCTTGGCGCCCCAACGCGCCAGGTCCAGCGCCAGGCCGGAGAGGTCGGCGTCGAGGATTTCCGGGTCGGCATAGGCCGGCAGCGCGCGGGTCTCGGCCTCGTCCCACAGGCGGTAGCAGACGCCGGGCTCGGTGCGCCCTGCCCGCCCACGGCGCTGGTCGGCGGCGGCCCTGGAGACGCGGATGGTGGCCAGGCGTGTGAGGCCGCTGGCGGGATCGAAGCGCGGCACGCGGGCCTGGCCGACGTCGATCACCACCCGGACGCCCTGGATGGTCAGGCTGGTCTCGGCGATGGAGGTGGCCAGCACCACCTTGCGCCGGCCTTCGGGCGCCGGGGCGATGGCGCGGTCCTGGTCGCGCGGATCGAGGGCGCCGTAGAGCGGCGCGATCTCCACATCGGGGCGGCGGACCCGCTCGGCCAATCGCTCGGCGGTGCGTGCGATCTCGCCCTGCCCCGGCAGAAATACCAGCACGCTGCCGGTCTCCTCGGCCAGGGCGCGCTCGACGGCGCGCGTGACGCGGTCCTCCAGGCGCAGGCGCTCGTCACGGCCGAGGTAGTGGGTGGCGACGGGAAAGGCGCGGCCGAGGCTCTCGACCACCGGCGCGTCCGCCAGCAGGCGCGCCACCGCCGCCCCGTCCAGCGTCGCGGACATCACCAGGATGCGCAGGTCTTCGCGCAACAGGCCCTGCGCGTCGCGGGCCAGCGCCAGGCCGAGGTCGGCGTCGAGGCTGCGTTCGTGGAACTCGTCGAAGATCACGCAGGCGACGCCGGCCAGCTCCGGGTCGGCCAGGATCATGCGGGTGAAGACGCCCTCGGTGACCACCTCGATGCGGGTCGCCGCCGAGACCTTCGACTGCATGCGCACGCGAAAGCCCACGGTCTGGCCCACCGGTTCGCCCAGGGTCTGGGCCATCCGCTCGGCCGCGGCGCGAGCGGCCAGTCGGCGCGGTTCAAGGACGATGATCTTGCCGCCTGCAATCCAGGCCTCGGCCAGGAGCTCGAGCGGGACAACCGTCGTCTTGCCGGCGCCGGGCGGGGCCACAAGAACAGCGGCGCTCCCTTGCGAGAGCGCCGCCTTCAGTCTTGGTAACGCCTCGTGAATGGGGAGCATGCGCGCCTTTTAGAGCGCGCCGCCGCCCGGCTACGAGTCCCTAGGTGTCCAGGTCGCCCTTGCGGGGCAGATCGACGAAGGGTTCCGGCTCCCCACCCTCGACGACAATGCCGCGACCCAGCTTCGACTTGCGGATGCCGTAGACGAAGTAGAGTGCGATGCCGGCGACCAGGTAGATCAGGAAGAAGTGCCGCGTCGCCGTGTTCGCCATCAGGCTCATCAGCAGGATGACGCACATGACCGCGCCCAGGATCGGCACCAGCGGGAACAGCGGGGTGCGGAACGGACGCACCAGGTTGGGCTCGCTCTTGCGCAGGTAGATCACGGTCAGGCAGACCAGCGCGAAGGCGGCGAGCGAGCCGACGTTTGCGAGGTCCGACAGCGCGTCCAGCGACAGGAAGCCCGCCGCGCACATGGCGGCGATCCCGACGAGGATGGTGTTCACCCAGGGCGTCAGGAACTTCTTGTGCACCAGGGAGAGCGCGCTCGGCAGCAGGCCGTCGCGGGACATGGTGTAGAAGATCCGCGTCTGGCCGTAGAGCAGCACCAGCATCACCGACGACAGGCCGGCGATGGCCCCGATCTTCACCAGCAGGGCGAACCACGGCAGGTGC
>Ga0307517_10014459_pt1 | contig 10599 bp, 7 predicted proteins | sample 23_EM_MG_FD_194515 | JGI IMG/M metagenome (GOLD analysis project Ga0307517, IMG submission 194515) | Populus trichocarpa ectomycorrhiza microbial communities from riparian zone in the Pacific Northwest, United States - 23_EM | ecosystem: Host-associated > Plants > Roots > Unclassified | place...
CTGTTTTCAATCGTTCCATTGTTTCCCTCCTCTCTCTGTTCTTCTTAACATGTATAAGAAAAATAATAATTTTTAATTTCTTGGGATAATGACATGATACATAGCCACAACCAGTCAACAAACAAGCATTAAGAATAATCTTTTTTTAAGCAAAACATAGAAATATAACTAGATTTGGTTCATACCCAATATTGTTTCCTGTGTTTGGACTTGGAAACCCTGCGGCTCGGGGCTAAAGGCTTGATGGAATCCATAGCCGCAGACACCCGTATTGACTGACTTCCTCCTTTCTATTGAAATTGAAAGTTGTGTTTACAATGACTACGGCTCTTCATAATAGCAGTTAATTTATACAGAGGATTCAGATCTATAATCGATCGACGACGTTCTCAAGTCTTCCGTCCGCTCGAGCCTTGTAGATCTCTCGCGCGTATCTTTTCGATATCGCACGATAACGCCAGAAAATGTTGTTTTAATTTCTACGATTTAAAACGGTTTCTCATAAATAATAGACTGCCAGGCTTTTAACCACCAGAGCTCGAGCAACACGCATTTTGTGTCCTACTTTCAATTAAGATTTTGAGTTATTATTATTATTATTATTATTAACATTTTATTTGTTTTTGATTAACTAGCCATATTTTATTTTAGGTTTTTTTTTATATATATATAATACTCTTAAATAAACACCCTAGCATCTTGTTGGTATTCAATTTTTACCAACATTTACGTTTGTTAATTATGACGCCATCAAACTAGAACATGGCAGGGCCATCGACACACACAGCATCTCATTGTGGAAAAATTGTGAATAAAGACATCAAAGATTAACAGCAATTAATCAAATTATTAAGGAGACTAGAAAGTGCGAGGCCTTGTTCTGTCAGGATCATCATGGTGGGAAGACACATCACATGCACATCGACCTTCGGGGATAGATTGGGGAGAGCCCAGAAGGGCCTCATTTTGATATTGTTAGCTGGCATGATTGTGCATTAGCTGGCGAGACATGTGTGGAATCCAAGATTGTTGTTGTTTCCTTGTACAGATAGTCTTACCTAGAATAGGATTTTAGGCCTACCAGGACGTTTTCTTACTTCCTTTATTTATATATATTTCCTGAAAAGATGAATACATTGTAGTGCACAGCAATATTTACAGAATGAAAAGCTTCGGTTGAATGTCGTAATCAACATGGTATATTTTCAGAGCAGGCTTGAAAAACTGGCGAGACAAACTATATGTTATGGTCGCAGTTGATGGAAATGCGTATTGGAACCCACAACAAGGTTGGGTATCTAACTGGAGCAGCGGTGAAACTTGCACCCAACGATCCGACCTATGATACATGGATTATCAAAAATCATAAAGTAGAGAGCTAGCTCATCGAATTAATGAGCCCCCACCTGATGTAGAGATTCATTCGCCTTGCTATAGCAAGGGAAATATAAGAGGCAGTGTCAAGGAACTTCTACAATGGATCTGATGAAACACAATTGTTCGAACTGAATCAAAAATCTTTTTCAACCACTTAGAATGGGAGGCCTTTATCCACATATTATAATGAACTTGTTGCAATCTTTCAAGAAATCGATCATCGTAGCACATCCTATGAAGGAATCTATTGAAGGGATTGTACAACTTCATGCGGTGATGATGAGATTGCGAGTACATTTTATTTAAGCGGTCTTGATTCTGAATACGATCAAATTTATGGGGAAATTCTTTGAAAGGAACCAAAACTGGACCTAGAAGCAGCCTACGCATGTGTGAGAAGAGAGTCACAACAGTGACAAGTTATTGGAGTTTCTCGACCGGTCTCTGAAAATATAGTCATGATAGCTAACCGAAACCAGCGAGGGATAGGTTCTAGTTCTGCCAAAAGGAAAAATAGTCAAGGTTCAGGAAAGCCAAATAATTATGTTTGTACCCACTGTGGTGAATCTAGCCATTCAAAGCTGTGTTGCTATAAGCTTATTGCATATCCCGAATGGTGGGATTTTTCAAAAAAACCACGGAAGAACATTACTAAGAAAGCTGCAATGGCCAAATCAGGTGAAAGCCTTCTAATTCAAGAGGGGACTTCAATGCCTACTGCTAATTTAACTCAACCAGGTAGTATTAGTAAGGCTAGTGTTTTTTCTGCTATTACTATGGATAATACTTGGATTATTGATACTGGTGCATCCAATCATATGATTAGAGACTCTAGTAAATTATAAAATCTTCGCTCATCATCCTAACAAGTCATATCTACAGTCAATGATGATATCTCCCCTATTACAGGAAAGGGCTCCATTGCTCTAACTACTGCCATAATCTTGATACAATATTGGTTGTTCCTATCTTGAATGTAGTTTGTTATCTGTAAGCCAAATCACTTTAGCACTAAATTGCACTGATACTTTTTGGCCTTTTTATTGTGTTCTTCAGGATATTTTGACTTGGAAGACTCTTAGTTGTGGTGTTAAATGGGACAACTTCTACTACTTGAAATTGACAACAACTAGCAAATGACAGTACATTAAGGCATGTTTTTGTGACGAAAGGTGATAAGAAGCTGTTTAAGGTGTAGCTCTAGCATAAGAGACTAGGGCATCTTTTCTTTAGTTACCTTTAGAAATTAAAACCTAATTTGTTTATAGAATTGCATGTTTTGGATTTTCAGTGTGACATTTGTGAATTGGCAAAGAGCCGTTGTAAATCTTATTTCCCCTCTTTCAACAAAAGCTCTGAACCTTTTATAGTTATTCACTTTGATATTTGAGGATTTGTAGCAATCCCGTCTATGCCTAAAACTCGTTATTTTATTACATTTATTGATAAATGCACTCGTATGACATGAGTATCCTTACTACATAAGATAAGTGATGCTAGTACTACTTTTTAGGAATTTTACAACATGGTGAAAACTCAATTTTAAAAACAGATTCAGGTGTGGCAATCTGACAATTCCATGGAATTTCTTGAGAACTCGCTTGGTGATTATCTTCGACAACAAGGAATTAGACATCATATTTCTTGCACCTGCACACCTCAATAAAATGGCTTTGCAGAGAGGAAAAATAGGCAGATCATGGAGGTGGTATGTGCATCTCTTTTTGGAATGAATATGCCTTTCTTCTATTGTGGAGAGGCTGTTAAGTCTACTGTGTACATTATCAATATAGTGTCTTCCTGGATGATTGATTTCTAGACCCTATACTAAAAATTACAAACCTTCTTTTACACACCCAATCAACCAAACTTGGAACCTAAAACCTTTGGTTGTATGATATATGTTCACATACTCAAAGTCTTGAGTAGCAAACTTGATCCTTGTGCCCAACATTGTGTCATTGTTAGTTATTTTGATTTTCATAAAGGGTACAGATGTTACTGTTCTTAAACTCACAAGCTACATGTATCTCTTGATGTCTCCTTTTGTGAAATGAATCCTTATTATTTAGCAAATGACTTAGGCTCTCCTCTTCAAGGGGAGAATGTGTATGAAAAGGGTAAGCTTTGCAATATTGTTTTTGATAAAAGTGAGGGTGATGGTGTTTTTATGTAGTTAGTGGCATTTGAAAAAAAGGATGAATAACAATGAGCATAATGCTACTTCGTTCATTGATACCTAAACTATTCCAAATGAGAGGAATTTATCATTGGACAATGACCTTTGTAAGGATTATATTGGTGACACAGAAGTTGTAAACCATGATGGGGAAGAAGCTGAGATGATTGAATTGTGTGCTGGTGACATAGAAGCTACGAACCTCAATGAGGAAGAAACTGCAATGAGTGACTTACTCACACCATCAACCAGAGAGTCTTCTGCCCAAAATATCCTGGATAATCCCACCACTAAGGATAGGGGTGATCATTTTCAGTTTGGTTCGGTTTTTATAAAAAAAAAAAGGTAACCAAATTGAATTTAAAAAAAAAAAAACGAAACCGGGTCAAACCAACTGGTTTCGGTTCGGTTCGATTCAGTTTTTTAGGGAAAAAACCGGTTCAAAATGGTTTGGCTCAGTTTTTCCGATTTTGCCTCGATTTTTTTCGATTTGGCTCGGTTTTTCCAGCTTTGCTCGGTTTTTCCGGTTTGGCTCGGTTTTTTTTTCTAGTTTTTTCGGTTTCGGTTCGGTTTGGTTTTTTCAGTTTTTTGCTTATAAAATCGAACCCGAACCGAACCGGCTGGTTTTTTCAAAATTTTAATCGGTTTTTTTTCGGTTCGGTTTTTTTGGTTATTTTTTTCTGGTTTTCTTGGTTTAATTGATTTTTTGATTTTTTTGCTCACCCCTAACTAAAGATACATGTCAACCCACTCCCAGGTATTCACAAAGACCTAATAAAGGTGTTACAAAGAAACAATATTAGCCGGACATTAAAACCAATGTTAAATATCCTATCAATAACTATGTCTCTTTTCATGGACTTTTGGAATCTTATGCACTAATCATTAATCAATTATCCAAATTATCTATTTCTAATATTGTGCAGGATGTATTGGCAGATTCGAGGTGAAAAAAGGCCATAAATGAAGAGATGGAAGCCTTGTAGAAGAACTCCACTTGGGAACTTGTTGTGTTATCAGCAGGAAAAAAAAAAGGTGATTGTGTGTAGATGGGTATACATTGTTAAACTTAAAGCAGATGGAAGCATTGATAGATATAAAAAGAGACTCGTGGCCAAGGGGTATGCCCATCAATATGGTATCGACTACCAAGAGACCTTTACACCAGTAGTCAATCTCACCACCATCTGTATTCTTATATCCATTGCTGCAAATCGAAATTAGCCCCTACAACAATTCAACGTAAAAAATACTTTCTTGAATGGTGGTCTAGAAGAAGAGGTGTACATAAAACTTCCATCTGGAATAAAACAAAGTTCCAAACACGAAGGTAGAGTGTGCAAACTAAAGAGATCTTTGTATGGTTTAAAGCAATCTCCTCATGCTTGGTTTGGGAGGTTTACTTTGGCAATGAAAGCAACTGGTTATCAATAGAGAAAATATAGATCATACGTTATTTGTAAAACATAAACATGAAAGGGTAACGACATTGATTGTTATGTAGATGACATGATTTTGATAGGTAATGATCCTAAAGAAATGAGGACACTGTGAGAGTACTTGTCTGTAGAATTCAAAATGAAATATTTGGGACAACTAAGGTATTTTCTTGGCATTGAAGTAGCAAGGTCCAAACAAGGAATTTCCCTTTCACAATATAAATATGTATTGGATCTTCTAAGTGAGATTGAGATGCTAGCTTGCAAACCTATTGAAACACAATACAAATGAATCATCGACTTGGGATCTTTCCAGATCAAGTCCCTACAGATATGGGTCGGTATCAAAGACTTGTGGGTAAGTTAATTTACCTAACCCATACTAGATTTGATATAACATATATTATAGGTATTGTGAGCCAATTTATGCATGCACCAAGTGAGGAGCATATGGATGTAGTCTACATGATCTTGAGATATCTTGAAGGTGCGCCTAACAAAGGTTTATTGTACTCAAAGAATGGTGTCTCAAATATTAAAGGCTATACTGATGCAGATTGGGCAGAAGATCAAACACCAAGGAGGTCTATATCTGGTTATCTGACCTTTATGGAAGGGAATTTGATTACTTGGAGAAGTAAAAAATAGAAAGTTGTAGCACGATCTAGTGTAGAAGTAGAATTTCAAGGAATGGCTTAGGGAATATGTGTGTTGTTATGGATCAAGAGTGTTTTGAAGGATTTAGAGATCAAGTATACGGATCCTATCAATTTGTAATGTGATAATAAGGCAGCAATTCAGATTGCACACAATCATATTCAACATGATCGAACTAAACATGTTAAAGTAGACCGTCATTTTATCAAAGAGAAGTTAGATAAAAAAAATTATATGTTTTCTGTTTATTAAATCTTTAAGTCATATAGCTGATATCCTCACTGAGGCAGTATCAAACAAGGATTTTTATAGTATGATTGGCAAGTTAGGCATGATAGACATCTATGCACCAACTTGAGGGGGGGTGTTAGCTAACAAGATTATGTATTAGCTGGTGAGATATGTATGAATTCCAAGATTGTAGGGAAATCTATTTGTTTCATTGTACATATTATTATCTTACCTAGAATAGAAGTCTAGGTAAACTAGGTTTTCTTACTTGTATATATATTTCTTGAAAAGATGAATACATTACAGTGTAGAGAAATATTTACAAAATGAAAAGCTTCGGTTGTATGTTTGTTGTAATCAATAGATATGTTTGGGAGTCTAGTAGCAGTTGTTGTTTAAAGTGTTTTTTGCTCAGCAATATATTAAAATAATATTTTTTTTTTATTTTTTTAAATTATTTTTGATATCAGCATATCAAAACGATTTCAAAACATGAAAAAAAATTAAAACAAAAAAAATTATTTTTTTTTAAAAACATGGTTTCAATTGTGTTCCCAAACACACCCTAAGACAGTATTTGTCTAAGAAGTTGCGTATGCGTTTTGCTTAAAATGCAGATGCAACAACATTTGGTAACAAAAAAAAAACATAGTTTACTGTTCATGGGTCCCATGAAATGTTGCGTTTGAAACGCATGGAAAAAGAAAGCAGGTAAGAGATGCTTCTTACGGCTGCACCACGCTGCACTGTTCAATGAACAGTGCAGCATCCCTCCACAGTTGCATTGTTCACTAAAGTGAATAGTGCGAGTGAATTTTAAGTCACTCGCACTGTTCACGTGAACAGTTTTTTTCTTCGAAAAACCAGTGAACAGTGCGAGTGAATTTTAATTCACTTGTACTGTACGTGAACAATTTTTTTTTTGAAAAACCAGTTAACAGTTTTTTTCTTTTTGAAAAACCAGTGCAGTTAATTGATTTCACTCACACTGTTCACGTGAATGTGAACAGTAATATTTTTAAAAAAAAAAATTAGTTTAAGGTGAATTAAATTTATTCGTACTGTAATCTCAATTTTATTCCCGATAATATTTTACCTAATTTTATTGCACGCTCAAAGAATCATGGAAACTGTAGTTCTTGCCAGATGAATTTTGTATGTAATGGAATTGTAGATAGTTTAATGGAACAATAAAAAAAAATTATATAAAGTATGATTTATTTCATGATGTAATAACAATAGTTAAATCTACAATATTTAAATTAAAAACCATAAATATTAATATATATTTTTTAAAATTATTTTATAACCTTAATTTTAAATGCATTCTTAATCAAACACATTAAACTACTTTTTGTTCAACCTCAATTTCAACCACAGTTTTAACCAAACAGATATTTTTTCAAACCAACCTAAATTAAAAGTACTTTTTATAAAAGAATTTTTTCCAAACCACAACAACTACCGCAATACCAAACACACCAACTTCTCACTTTTCATTTCACTTCAATAGGAAAGCAAACGGATGAAGGTTGAATAAATGAAGTTAATGATCAAGTTGTGTGTTTAATAGATTAAACTGCAAAACTTGAATTCATTAATATATTGTCTTTTCAATATTACAAAAAAAAATATTTTTAAAAAATAAAAATCAAACAACATTTTTCTACTATTATCCCAATTATTTTTAGAGCATATTTTTTTTACTTACAATTTAAAAGTATTTATAAAAAAAATTATTTCCTTTAAATTAATTTCTTATATATATATATTTATAATTTTTTTTTAAAAAAAAATATTATTTATATTTCACTTCAGGTTTTCGTTCGGTTGAACAGACAGCGCCGAGTAGACTGCGTGTTGGGTCAGCACAAGTCAATTGGTAACTGCACACTGTGACTATTTCTGGGGTGTTTTTTTAGTATAAGAGGTGTAAAGTGTCCTCTGCTGTAAGCAGCAGCCCATGCAATCTCAGGTCTGTTGGAGCATTGACCAGCACAACCTGAGAGATCTTCATCACTTCCGAACTGCATTGAAATCCTGACGCATCGAGCAAATGCCATTAATTAAATCTTCATTCAAACTAGAACCAGCAGTCGCCCACATTTGTTTTTCTCTATGAAACTTGGGGAAATCCCAGTTTTCAAGAGCTAAAACTCTCTTTTGCCGAGTCTAAAATCAACGAAACATTCTCAACTTTCTGTTTCAATTTGTCCCACCGAGCCAACCTAGGGTACCCACTCTTCATCAGATTAGGCTTCGGCTGCAGTTCATTGAACCTCTTCCAAACCCAAACCTGAACTGATGATTGCGTTGATGACCAAAGCTTAACTGTTAAACCATCATATTTTCCCATTGGAATCCCCAACAAGGTTGACTGCGATTTTCCCTTTCAACAACGTCATATCTATCTCTGTAAATGCAGGCAAGAACAGCAGGTGCAAGTGCAGTGCAATTCTATTGCCTCTAGCGACATGAATTACAATAGAGAAAACAAGCTTCCTGATGGAATCGCAAGTATATGGGAGAGTATACCTTGAAATTCTTCATGCTAAATATCGCTGCCAGCCTGCCACTATCCATGAATTTCTTCATTCACGGCAGTTTACTGGCCTTCTCAGCAGGGATCTTTGTCATTTCTACTGTTGCAGCCTGGAAAACTGGAACTTATTAAAATACGATATTTCTCCATCCAGACCTATGATGCTTGTTCTTCTCGCTAATCTGATTGTTGTACTTCATCTTCCCTTCCATCTTCTTTTTTTATTCTTAACCCTAGATTTCACCATGTTTTCCTTGAAAAAAGATAATTATCGAAGAGAAGCACCAGAAATAGGTAGATATGCTTCATAACTGAAACATGGGACTTGTTTTTATAATATTGAGAAAACCATTTTGTAACTGTATTCATTACTTTACATACATTTTAAGAGATATATATAATTTAATATAATATATAGATTTTATTACTCCACAAAGAGAATTGTGCGGATGCGAACATTAATTACGATATAAATTAAGTGCTAGTTTAGTATTGGGATGTAAAATGCTTTTTAAAAATGTTTTTTAATTTAAAATATATCAAAATAATTTATTGTAGATTTTTTTAATTTATTTTAAATATCAATATATCAAAATTATCTAAAAACATTTTAAAACAAACTTTAATTTAATCTTTTTTAAGGAAAAAACAATTTACAAATACTTTGAAAAACATGTTGTAATGCAAAACAAAAGCAAACACTCACTAATTCCCTTTATCTAACATATTTTTCTTATTAGCACGGTTTTAAAAAAAAATAGTAAGAATTTTTTTATATAAAATATCACAGTTAATACATGTTGTTGTAATTGGAAAACACAATATATTTTTTTAAAAAAAAATTAGTAAAATAACATAACTTGAAAAAAAAATTAAAAGATAACATGGTTGATATATGTCTTGATTGGAAAAAGTGACATTTAAAGTTGCCTCTGATAAGAAATGCAGCATTTTAAAAAAGAAATGGTTAAATGAATTGCACAAATTACAAAGAGTAGAGAGAAAAGAAAAAAAAAAAGATCCTAAAGACATATCAAAGCTTTAATTATAACACTAGTAGGTCCATCAGAAAGATCTTGATGAGAAGAATTCAACGACACCAAGAAAGGTCATCAAAGATGACCGGAGTGAGTCATATTTTCAGTCCAAAGACAAGTAAGCCACCCACCACGTGCAACCCACTCTAGTCACTGTTTGTGATTTTTTTTAGTATTGTTGGATTCTTATCATCGAGATCTTTTCAATGGTATCAATGGTATCATAATCGGGGTTTCGGTGTACCTCCATGTCTCTTTCTTTCTTTATTTTTCTTTATCCTGTTTTTTCATTATAATTGCTCACTTTCACCATTGATAATCTTTCTTAGTGTCATTAGATTCTTTCCGTCGAGTTTTTTTCTGATAATACTGGTAGTATTGTAATCAAAATTTTGATGTGTTTCAAAATCTTTATTTTTTTTTCTCTTTCATCTCTCCTTATTGTAATTTGTGAAGCCATTTAACAATTTGTTTGAAATGTCACATTTTCTTTGATTGACAACTTTAAAATATAGCAATTTTCAATTGCGGCATGTACTAAATTATGTTATTTTTGCTAATTCTTTTTCAAAATATATTATTTTTTCAAGTGTTCTAAAAAAGGTGTTAATTTAAAAAAAAATCTTTATCTAGCCCCTTGTTTTGGTCAATACCAAGTCCCGAACAGATAACAATACTTAATTAAAAAACACAAAGTCACATACTAATCGCAACATGAGATATATATGTCCAGATTAAATGTTTACCGTGCATCTTAAGTTATGAAATTGAGATAATTCAATAAAAAAGAAAATTAGTGATAAATCAAAACAAAACTAAAAAAATTAAAAGATAAATGTAAATCAAGATATTTAATATCGCAATACAGATTATTTACTCGGTTGTATTTAATAAATTTGTCTATTAAAATTAATTTATAACTGAAATCGACACACATATAAAATTTATTAAATAAAATAAATAGAAAAAAATATTATTCAAGGCTACTCATATTAAAAATATTATAAAAATAAAACATTTTTAATATTTGAAAATAAATTTAATCTATGTAAAATATATATATATATATATATATATATATATATATATATATATATAATTAATTAAAAATGAGTCATAAAATATAAAAACCACAAA
>Ga0307517_10014460_pt1 | contig 10598 bp, 4 predicted proteins | sample 23_EM_MG_FD_194515 | JGI IMG/M metagenome (GOLD analysis project Ga0307517, IMG submission 194515) | Populus trichocarpa ectomycorrhiza microbial communities from riparian zone in the Pacific Northwest, United States - 23_EM | ecosystem: Host-associated > Plants > Roots > Unclassified | place...
GTAATTTGTGATAGCATAAAAAAAAAAATGAATGAAAGTGTTAAATTAAAAGAATTATATTACATTTGTATCCTGGTATTTATCAGTATTATTAAACTTGATATTAATCTAAAATTTAAATAGGGTTAAGTTTCCAAAAAAAACTATTAAAAATTGATTTAGTCATATTAGATACGTATTAGGATAAATTACTATTTAATTAAGCTAGTTAAAACCTGGTTTAAGCTTTTAGATTTTATTCAAAATAATATTATTTTTTATTTAATTAAAATATTTTTATTTTTATTTATTCAGGTCAATTCATCTGACTGATAATTCAAATTACAAGTCAATTTATATTTAATAATTTTAATATTTATATGGACTAAAATTTTCTATTACCAGACATTAGGTTTGAACGAATACGTGCTATTTTGTATTCCATGAGATCTGAAAGCTTATAATCCAATGAATTTAACCAAATAATTAATAAATAATAAAAGTTGAGGTGTCCAAGTTACATGGTGAGTGTGAAGTTTTAAATAACTAGGAAAATACTATCACTACCAGTCTACCAGCAAACGACATGCTAACATTGATTCGACAAAGCCGCCTAGGAACAGTGCGATAGTGAGGGCGATGGAGAGATTACGTGGCGGTCAACGCGAAACACGTGATGTCATCCTCCGCGTCCACACCGCGTAAACGCGTACGTTACCTTTTTGCCATTTTTAATGATTCGCTATACTCACCAGCCGTTTCACCGAAAATTACTGTCGGCCAGTAATTATTCAGCAAAAATTCTTTTAAGGATTAATGAAGCTTACGTGGCGTCTCGTGAATGGGGGATACTAATAATGGCTAGTAATTAATGTCCTGTTATTTACAGATCTGTCGAGCTAGCTCTTCTGCTCATGATTGGCTTTCTTGGACTTGATTCCTGCTGCTGTACGATTTTACCCCTATTGATTATTGTTTATGACAAGAGGGTATTTTCTTCAAATAAGTGTTTAATTTTTGCAAATGACTGAAATACCTTAAAATAATAGTGTACTATATAATGTATTTTTCAACAAAAAAAAAACACTCTACCATAGCGGTTTAATGGCATCTATTAAAAAAAATTGATTTTTTAATGTTTTTGTATAGAAATTACGTGTACAGAGACAACAATTGTGTCTGTTTAAAAATGCGATTGTGGTTGTTTTTAAAATATTTTTCATGCTGAAATGCATTAAATTGATATTTTTTTTATTTTTTAAAAATTATTTTTGAAATCAGCGCATCAAAACGATCCAAACACATATAAAAAAATTTCATTTTTAGCAAAAAAAAATTAAATTTTTTTTGACTTTTCATCCTTTGTGATAATTAAATTGAACTTGATTTTTTAAAAAATGTTAAGCTAACTTGACTTCCTTCAATTTATAAAATTAATAACTAGATATTGATGCATGATCCATTATTCATAAATATTAAACATCACTAACCTTGTGTTCTTGTTCTTTACCATGAAAAAAAAAATAAAAAAAAGCTAAAGAGAAAAAAATTCTTTTGAAGTAAAAAGCTTACAATGGAAGGGCATAAGGGTCATTTATGGACTAATCAATATCAATTTTTTTAAAAAATACGAAATAAAAAAAGGAAGAAAAGAAATGAGAGGGGCAAAATAGAAAGTGAAAAAGTGAGTTGGAATTGATAAATGGGTCACGTCCGACTAGAAGAAAGCTTGGGGTGGCTAATTTAGCTCGTATAAGAACACCACATCTTTTGTCTGAATCTAAACCAAAACTCTCCCTCTCTCCTACACGCACGTTTTCTCCATCTCTCAGGTTTTTATCTCCTTCTAGGTTTCATTTTTCAAAAGAGAAATGGCGGATCAATTGACGGATGACCAGATCTCTGAGTTCAAGGAAGCTTTCAGTTTGTTCGATAAGGATGGCGATGGTTTGTTTCTCTTGATCTATCTTCTGATTTGCTTCTTGGGGTGTTTTTGGTTTTGTTTCTATGTTTTTTTGTTTTATTTTACCTTGAATTGTTTTAGACCTTGTTTTTTGGGGGTAGAAGGTGGTGTCTTTGATGGAAGTATGTGATTTTGATTGATGGGTTCTTTTAAATTTTGGAAATTTGTTAAAGTTGAGATTAAAAAAACTGATGTTTTGGATGAAAGATGTTTTCACTCAGTGAAATATGTGATTTTGAGTGATGAGTTCTTTTTAAAATTTGGAGATTTCGATTAAAAAAGTAGATTGCTTTATTTTAGGTTGCATTCAATGATCCAATCAACAAAGGAACATATTACCTATGTGATGTTTGTTAGCTATCGTGGAGGATCTAAGGTCTGTAATTTAGGGCTTTTTGGCGGCAAATTAACAATAATCGTTGGAGTCTTTGCATCGGATGATAGTTATATTGTGACGCATAGTGAGATTCTTTGCTGAATACTGTTTTGCAAATGGTTGTCTTCAATCAAATTAGCAGTTTTTATGTTCAGCTTGTCTTTGTCTTTGTCTTTGTCCTTGTCCTTGTCGGGTTTATTTGTATCTTAGGTTCTTGAATGTTTGTGATTGGTTGTTTTGGTATTTTGGTGGTTCTTAAACTTTATGAGATATACTTATGTAAGTGGTAAATGAGATTAAGCTTTCCCTGTGAAAAAAAAAAACACTATAATAAGAATATCGAAGTAGAAGGGCCCTTCAATTCCTTCCTCTTTACTGCATTTTGCTTGCGACATTCATAGAAACAAATTATAATATGAAATGGGAGATTGGATTCTGTGTGTGCTGGTGTCTGTTGAGAACATTCAAACAATTGGCCAATTGGTTTTTCATATGTCTTGTGTTCTTCAGGTTGCATCACCACCAAGGAATTGGGGACTGTGATGAGATCTCTAGGACAGAACCCGACTGAGGCTGAACTCCAGGACATGATCAACGAGGTTGATGCTGATGGAAATGGTACAATTGATTTTCCCGAGTTCCTGAACCTCATGGCAAGGAAGATGAAGGATACCGACTCCGAGGAGGAGCTCAAAGAGGCATTCAGGGTTTTTGACAAGGATCAGAATGGTTTCATCTCCGCAGCTGAGCTTCGTCATGTGATGACTAACCTCGGTGAGAAGCTTACCGATGAAGAGGTCGATGAGATGATAAGGGAAGCCGATGTGGATGGTGATGGCCAGATAAATTACGAGGAATTTGTCAAGGTTATGATGGCTAAGTGATAACCCCTTCCCCACCCGAAATTTATTTTTATAAATTTAAATTAGGAGGGGATAACAGGGTTGTGACTAATATAATGGGATTTCTAGTTTCCTTGTTTACAATTTTTATTCGATGGTTTCTTAAACCAAGGCTCTTAGGAAGTGGTGTTGGTGGCTTATCCAGGTGGTGTTGGTGGCTTTTCCAGGTGGTTTTGTTGGAATGTTCACTCTTCCTTTAATTTGTCTTGTGAAACTTGGTTGTTGTCTTTGCCAGTTTATAATTTGCCTTTTTGATCCTTTTGTAAACTTGAACTACTTGGGATGATTCGATGCCTATCTTTTGGATGGATGACCCGTTCTATTAGTTTGATCTCTTGTAAACTTGAACTACATGGGAGTGATTCAATGCAACCTGTTGGATGGATGACCCATTCTATCTGTCCCTATTGCACACTTCTTGTTATTGTGCCTCTTGTGGTTATGCATCTTGCACAGGTCGGCGAATCTTATTTGAAGCTGCTAAAATTCAATGCCTGTAGCATGGAATATGATAATCCTGGCAGGTCGTCGGAGGATTAACATACAAAAAGTCCATGCTCCGCCGGCTCATGTCTTTTTGGACAACCTGCCAAACATTCTGTCTTTGCTGCTTGTTTCTTAATGGCTGCTATAGGAGGAGGCTCTTTTAAATGCAAAAGAAAAGGCTACGAAGAATAGTCTGGTCCTGGTCCTGGTCCATGATTAGTCAAAAAGTTTAATATAGCATAAATTCCTTTTTACCAGTCTCAAGGACAGTCAATCAAAACATTTGTGAACCGAAGAAGCGAAGATGAAGGTGTTATCCATGGAAAGGTCAGAATATAAAATCTTCTAGAGATCGAATCGTTTCCATAAGCCATTCGTAATTCCCGTGTAGATTCATATCTTGTAAGCAAAGATTTCCACCCTGTTTGCTCATCTACCAAGCAACCCCTCTGCAAACGAACTGTTTACATTTACATACACAGGTTCAAAATTAACTGTACACCATACCCAAAGAAAAGGAAAAGGAAAAATCAAATAGAGGTCTTGGCAATTTCTGAGCACACCCGGATTCTTCAAGGGATGCATTGAAGTGTTCAATCACAAAGAAAGAGATCATAATGCAAGTCAAACAAAGAGATCAAGTTGATTAAAATCCATCACTTGTCCCCCCAAAGAAAATATTTCTCACACCATCATATACTCCCATTGGGCCCGTTCATCAATAAACAACAGAAGCTGGCCACATATCCATCATGGCAGTTTGACATCATAATCTCTTTAAGCTCTTTTTTCTTGCATCCATTTTCTTCTTGCCTGCCTGAACTTTTGTAAGTCCAACATCTTTCTTCAGGGTACTGGGTGTTGGTGCAGCCACAGATCCACTCATTCCTGTCTCGTGCGTTGGACCTACAGCAGCTGGTTGATCCTGACTATTTCCTCCTTTGCTCGCTGTTGTACAAGGGGCCAGTGGGGATTGCAACGGTACGACAGCACCAACAGCTACACTCTTTTGGTCACCAATGCTTTGGTCAACATTCAGAGCCGTAGTTGATTCTGAAATGGCTCCAGTCTTGAACTTAGGTTTCGGCTTCGCATGGATACCAGTATATATCCTGAAAACAAGTTAGCAAACACATGTTAGCCATTAACAGTATAGTTTTCATTCCAATATGGAACCCATGTGACTTGGACACTTTCTAATCTTGACATGTAGCAATGAAAAACTATAAGCAGTGTGCCATAGAAAAAAAAAAGGTTTCTTTTATATTTAGCATGATGCATTTTCTTTCAAATTCTAAAACATATTCCAAAGTTTCTTTCTTTGTGTGACCAGTCTAATGAAATTTAATGAAGAAATATGTACTTATTGATCATTTCCACATTAGTGCAAAACCACGGGATACATTTTTGAAATAGCATGTGAACTAGGAGTTTCAGAAGTTGTGGTCTATTAACACTGAAGAGATTGCCATCTTCATAATACTCTGAATACTTCCAAAGGTCCCACGGCACCTGCTTTATTTGTATAACTAGATCCACTGTCAGGTCTGTCCTAACCATTAATAAATGCCATGATATTTGATGAATTGAATAAGGTTCTCCTGCTTCCATCTACCACCACATGAAAGTCTAGGTGGAGGGGAGGGATGGCTCACCTGGCATGTCTGGCATACTCTTCATAATTTTCGAGGAGCATCTTGCCAGCCTGTTCATTCAAAGCTGACTCTGGAAATGGTTCAATTAATAAACACCTCACTACCTGATATCACCAAGCTTTGAATATCAATAAAACCCAATAAGAGGTGAAAATGAAAGTGGACTAAGCAGACCCCATAACAGTGCAATGGAACTTACAGTGAGAACATGGCGTAACCCAAGACTTGGATTCCAGTCCTTCTTAAGCGTATTAACACAAATCTCACCATTAGAAGCAATATTGGGATGGAAAATCCTAGTCAGGAAGTAACCTATTACATAAATGTTTAAAGGATTCACAAGCTGACAAAAGAAAATAGCTCAAGAAATTAAATCTGGAATGCAACATGAAGAAAGGCATCCCTGAGTTTCCTCTACACTATAGGAAGTAAGCCCTTGAATTGAAATAATTGCATATCAAATTTTTTTTTAAGTCAAACTAACAATGTGAATCCACAAACCTTTAGGAGGAGAGTGTGGAAAATCATGAGATAGTAACAGCTTCATGCGGAAAACGCCATTTTCATATGGAGTCCCAGCTGCAAGGCCAAAATTTAAACTTGATTATAAACCCCAAAAGAATATCTTAAAGAAAGTAAATTTGAAGGGAAACGTTTCATGCCTGGGCCTTCAATATCAGCATATATGATCGAAAAATCATCATCATTTACTCCTACTTGAATTCCTTCAGGTGGTGATTCATCAAGATTCTTCAGTTCCTTTGCAAGTTGTTTAATTACATTGGGTGGAAGATTTTCATTGGTTGCCTTTAAAGAAAAAAATACAAAACAGTAAGGTAGAGGGAAAACATTATAACTATCTTAAAGGGTTTAGAGAAGCTTCACAGACTGACTCAATGCAAACCACTATTTTCATTAACCTAGAAATTGCCGAGTGCTCATCAAAATTCAAAGCAACCACATGTTTCCACCATCCATGATCCATCATCAATCTAAGGCATCATAGCAAATATTTCTACCTCGTTAATTCTTCAAAAACAGTTAACTCACCTTCACAAACAGCTATGCTTTTTTCTGGTTTTATTGGTATCATGACCCTATCTTTTACAGGTGTATTTCTTTAAAAAAAGGGAAACAGTAGTTTTTATCTTATCAAGCACAATTTACTTTCTACAAAACCATGGAAAAAAAGAGTGAGGTGAGTGTTGGTTTGGGTGGGTGGGGGGGTAGCATTAGTAAAGATAGATTTACCATGGCCATTTAAAAGGGATGCTTGCAAGGATGCTTGTGGCTCTTGCTTGTATGAAATCAAAATTTCAAAGAGGACAATCTTATCCAAAGTTGCTGCTGACAGTAACAAATCGGATATGACCTGTAAATAAAATCATCACAGGTAATTTTCAGAAAAAAAATCAAATGCAGTTCAGTCCTCGCATTTATTTCCATGGAAGAAGAATCAAAGACCAAGGGTGTGCATACGTGCTCACACACAAAAATAAAACCTGTAATGACATTTAGCACTTCGATAGGCAGCTCCTAAACTCATATCCATGTGGTGAGCCTAGTTAATTCCAAAAAACTTAACATGTGATCCTTAGATGCAAACGAAGGCACCATTCAAGAACTTTTTGCTTGCAAAAAAAAGACTACTCCTTCAGACAATTGAAAGTACCACAGTAACTACTTACAGGCCCAACAAAACACCAACTACCTACATGGTCTAAACTTTGAAAGTTCATATCATGGAAGAAACAATAGAAAACTAAGAAAAGAAAAAATACTTCAATGAAAATATAACTCGTATCCCAATTGTGGACCTACATGTCAAAGAATTAGGTTTCAGAGCAGCTACACTTCCATGAAAATGAGAGAAACAAGTTGTAAACACGTGTGTCTAAAAATCTTCTAAGTCATGGAAACCTGCAGACCCTTTTGAACGCCCTGAATTTCTAATAACTTGAATTGTTTAAAGTCTCAGGGTTCCTATTGTGGCAAAAAACTAAGCCAATAAAAGGTGTGCCTGTTTAAAATATGAAACTCATATTCCCACTTGCAGGCCTATACATCAAAGAATTAGGATTCAGAGCTCCTACAATTCAACAACTTCCAGTAACCCAGTTTCATGGAGACCTGTTTGGAAGCCCATGATCTATCACCACCTTTTCAGTTTTCAAAGCAGTGCAAAAAGAACCCAGATAACCAATAATTGCACTCTTAGCTTAATTAAGAGACACAAAGAAATCTAAAAAGAAAAGAAGGTTTCAACCATAGCTCCTCGATTCCTATTTGAATCTACAAAAGCCAGCGGTTCAAATAACCGGCTGCAATAAATTACAAACCCATAAAACTCTATCCTACATAAGCTAATCCTAATCAGCTATAATCTGTACATGCATGAACTGTGCTTTCAAAACAATCATTCCTCCAAAATCTAACAGTTGCACAAAAGTGCTTTCCCACACCTTGATCTTCTTATGAACTTCGAAAATAATGGGACCAAGTTTAAAGATTTGCATCAAACAATAGAGCAACTACATCAATTATGAGTTAAAGTGTTGAATCCATTCAGGGAAAGGAAAACCCCTAAACAAGAAAAAACTCAGAATAACTGAAGCAAAATAAACCCATTCGATGAAAACCCTAAACCCTAAAAAAAACGACCATCCACAACCCAATCAAGAACTTACCCCCTTAGCCAAATCAAACAAAATGCATAAAAACTGAAACCTTTAGCTTAAAAAGTCAAGCATTGGATATAACCCAAAGACAACAACCTTATAAATGCAAAACAAAACAAAACAACAAAAACCCATGTCAGAAAATCAACTAAACAGGACCCAAAACCCTCATTACTCTCCAAAGAATCTCTCACATTACAAGAAAGCAATCAAATTTATGAAAAGAAAAATTAGCAAAGAAGTAAAGAATCAAGTTACTAACAAAATAAAGAACAAAACTTTAAATTTCACCCAATTGCGCGCGTCTAGCATATTTTTTTATACAACTGTCTGATCAACAAGAATTATCTAAAACTAATCATATTCACTTTAGAAACCAACGAGTCAATCAAGCTTCAAGAAGAAAAGGAATCGATTAAAGTTCAAAAAACAGCAAACCCAGATGGGTAATTTACCTTATCTTCTCCTTCTCCTTCTCCTTCTTCTTCAAGAGAGAAAGAGAGAGGCTGCAGTACTTTATGTTTAAGTACAGTGGGAGAAAGATCTCTCCTTGGAACCAATGATTGATTGGTGAAAAGAAATACAAAAATAAAAACAATTTGTTTTGAAAATTTAATTATTTGTAATAACGTGTCGCTAGACAAGATACAGAGGATATACAGACGTTAGATGGAGATTCAATCCCACGCTCTGGTTTCCGTGTGTGGCTCGCTTTTTGAGGAGAAAAACCGGCAGAGCCCGCGCGTGTTGTAAAATGTTTTAATCTGCGAGTGAAGAGAGGTAAAATCTAACATTACTAATAGATTCGTAATTTTGATTTTATTTATATTTTCTTGGTGTGAGTGGAAAAACGGAATCACAGATATAGCCTCCCACAAAAGAGATAATTATTATCGTGCCTAATAATTAATTTCTTCCTCCATAATTACTTGAGTAAATTATTGAAAATATTAGCTCATGGGTTTGATGGAATTGAAATGAGTTGAAAAAAATGCTATGCTTTGATGAATATTTTTTTTTAAATTTGTTTAATTGCGTAGTTAATCCTGACAATTAGCCACATAAAACACAAAAAATAATGTTTTTTACAGTTTAAAACATGACTGACATAATGAATAATCATCTATTTTTTTTTAATAATTTAAAGCATAGTTTTCAGACCCGACCCTGTCCAAGGCCCAGGTTTTGAGTTTTGACCGGGTCGTCCGGGTCAATTCTTTTTTAAAAAAAATTAAAATGACGTCGTTTTAGTAAAAAAAAAAAGTCAACTGGTTGCAATCGGGTTTTTTACCATGCTTTATTTGAATATTTTTAATATATGAAATTTAATATTACTGAATAAATATTTGTTGGTAGCTAGAAAGAATATATCACCATGTTTTGTTTGATTCAAATCCTTTTTCAAGCTTCTGAAATTGGAATGTGTTGATGGTAAGTTTTTATTTTTATTTTTATTAACTACAGTTAAATAAAAAAATGCTTCATAAAAAAAATGTTTCAAACAGAATGGCAGAACAAGTAGTTTAAAAGGCAAAGAATGGGCAATTCAGTCACATGACGTGTAAAAGCCGAAATTAAAGAGGACCTTTTTTGAAATTCGAGGTTAGGTAACTTGTCGAGTGCGGGTCCCACATTTGAATAATAATAATAATAATAATTTATTTATTTATTTATTTTAATTTGAATTATTTTCAGCCTCAGCTGCCGAGGCTTTATGAGGCTGGTACGCGTATGTGACCGTTAGACTGTCATCGTCCCAGACTAGCCGTTAGCAGCAGTGCCAGCTTCATCTACAGTGTGCTCTTCTCTCTTTCTGGTATGTCCTCCGAAATCAATCATTTAAATTTAAAAAATTTATCTATTTTAGGTGAATGGACATGCATTCTCGAGACATGAATGGTGTTTAAGAAGGGGTAGGTAAGTAAATAAGACTTGAATTATTTAATATTTGTTGGTAACTTCTGTTTTTTGAAAATATATTTATCTTATAAAAATACCAAATTAATTTTTTATTGTTTTTTTATGATTTTGATTTGTTAGTGTCAGAAAAATCTAAAATAAAATTATTTTGATATATTTTTAAACAATTTTTAAAAATAAAAATATCTTATACCGCAATACTAAACATAATTTATTGTATTCTTAAATTATTATTTATTCGACATATTGTCAAATTTAACCTTTAAAACTAATAGGTAAACTTTGGTTCGGTCATCTAAATGCTATAAAATGATGTCATTTTAAAACAATTCAAAACAATTTGATTTTCTTACAAATAGAAAAAACAAATATTGAACAAAATATTATTTAGTATTGCCATTTTAAAATTGATGATATTTATTTCCCTATTCGAATTGTTAAATAGAGAATATTGAATGATGCATGCATCCTCAATAATTGCTTTTACTATTTTTTTTAATTGTTTTTACCTATAAAAAAATTAATTACTTTAAAATGATGTTGTTTATAACATATAGACTAATGTTTAAAGTTTGATTATTAAAATTAATTGTCAAATTCAATGAAAAACCTTAATTTTCTTAATAAATAATAGTTTCG
>Ga0307517_10014461_pt1 | contig 10598 bp, 6 predicted proteins | sample 23_EM_MG_FD_194515 | JGI IMG/M metagenome (GOLD analysis project Ga0307517, IMG submission 194515) | Populus trichocarpa ectomycorrhiza microbial communities from riparian zone in the Pacific Northwest, United States - 23_EM | ecosystem: Host-associated > Plants > Roots > Unclassified | place...
TATATATATATATATATATATATGAACAGTACAATCCCGAAACGGCACGCCGAAACACTCCGAAACTGAAACATTCCGTTCCAATTGAAAAAACAAAACACCTACCGAAACGGAATTGACAACCTTACTGACATGCTTTCTCAACCCAAAACCCTCAATCTCTTATAGAAAGATTACAAAATTTTCTCATAACTTATATAATTGAAAGTTGAGGAATTAAAATCGAGTTTGAAAGGCACTTAAACATTTAGGCTTGAGGACATTCGTGTTTGCTTGCTAAATTCAAGTAGGATCAAACCGGAGCTTGAGTTTGGGTTTGAGTTTAGATTTCTTGTAAAATAATTATAGACATATAGAGATTTTTTTTTCAACTCATGAAATAAACAATTTGATCATTAACCATTCACTTCCTAAACAATATATTTTTAAAGAAAAAATATCTGGTTTCTAATATATAAAAATTATAAATTTTTATTTTTTATTTTTATGACATTGAAGTAAAGTTGGTAAATGATTGAAATTAATTTTTTTATGTGCATTAGTTTTAGTCTCAAATTATAGTATAAAAGGGGCCTAAAAGGGGGTATTTTGCGGAACTTGCAGTAGCCTTTTACCTTCTTCTCCTTCGTTTTTCCGACTTCCTTTACCACTGATCTTGCTTAGTTCCTACTCTATTCTGGAGCATAGGTTCTAATTCTTATTCCTTTGTTTAGTAGACTTTGTAAAGGAATTGTATCTTTTTAAAGTTAAGTTATTGAAATTGTAGTAAATTATTTGCAAGAAAATTCTCTTTCAGAAAATTGATAAATACAAATAAAAATATCGATAGAATATTTCCCTCAGTATATACCGAGAGAATTATACTGGGAAAAATAATAATTAAAACCAAACAAAAAAAATAATGACGTGTTATTTATACCAACAAAATTATTGACGGAATTTAGTCTGCTAGTAAAATCCATCGGTAGATTGTTAACACTGTTCATCATGTCAATTACAAAGGGAATCACTAACGAAAAATTCCGTCAATATTTTCCAGAGAGCTCTGGAGCTGTTCACTTTTCAATTGCACTGTTAATTACTGTTCTTTACAGACAAAATATAGGTAGATTGAAAAGTCGTCGATGATATTTGACAGTTTATGAATTTTTTTTATTAAATTGAAAATTTAAATTAAATATTACAAATAGAATCACCAACGGAATGATTTAAAAATATTAATATTTAATTATTCGTTAGTAAAACCGTGGGTAAAACACCTCAATAAAAAGTCTAGAATCCCTCATTTCACAACAGACAAGCCTCCTTTTTTTTTCTTCTTCCGCTTCTTCATCTTATGTAAAAAACATCAACATCCCTTTCTTTCTCTTCTCTTCTCTTTCATGCTCAGGTATGTGTTCTTCTCCTTTCTTTCCTCTTCTCTTTAATATATATATTCTTGATTTCACTAAAAAAAATAAAAAAACAATAAATCCTTATGAAGAAAGAAAATATATACTTTTAGTTTTCTTTCCTTTTGGCTTTCATTTGTTGGTGGTGGGTGAAACATGGCATCAAATATGCTTCCCATCTCGAATCTGACAAGAGGAGTGTTGAACGTGGTAATGTTTTCTCATTAAGTTGCTTCACTTGTAAGTTTCGTTAATTGAATTTGTGATGCCCATCCTCTTAATTTTCCATAATTTTTAATAGTGTGATGTACTGTCGTTTCGTTTCCTTCCTCTTCTATTTCCATCTTTAATAAATTCAAAGGATTAATAATAATAAAAAACTTTAGAGTGGTCTCATGATCACCATTACCGAAGTTTCTTTTCTTTTGTTAAAGCTCAAAGAAAAGCTGGTGGTGTGCGTGTAGATGACAATTGACACAGATTCTCTGCGTCTATCATTTCTTCTATTTATGTCATGTTTCTTTTTGTATTTTTTTAAAAAATTTAAAATCTTTTATTTTTTTTAAATTAATATTTTTTTAGTATGTTCAGATAATTTTGATGTGTTAATGTCAAAAATAATTTTTAAAAAATAATAATAAAAATATTATTTTAATATATTTTAGAGTAAAAAACATTTTAAAAAATAATTGTAATTACAATTTTCTCTATTTATTATTTGTTTTCTGTAATTGAAAAATAAATACTTTACTCACTTGTTTGTGATAGATTACTTACTAGGCAACGAAGATTGTGAAACGATAATTTAAAGTCATTGAAATGATTTTGCTTTCTATAATGTTCTTTACTCGGAATCTCAATAATAATAATAATAATAATAATAATAATAATAATAAATCAATATTTTTCTTTATAAAAACAAAACATTTTTGTAATAATCCAAGCCTTTTTCAAGTCAATCCTCAAGTCAAGTTATAACTACGTAAAAACCACTTCTGTTTTCTTTCATTTTCACTTGATAAAAGGCACCATGAATTGTGTGTTCCCTGCTCATATCTCATTACACTCTTCGTTTCTCGCACCCTCTTGATTCTCTTCCTTGCCCAGAAACTCTCCTCCCCATTCATTTCTATACAAATCGCAGCCTACCCCCTAAGCAATGGAACTACTAAATTTTCTATCCACATATATCAATAACCTTTATTCTCAAAAAAAGAAATTTCTGGTTTCTGATGCTGTGTCTGATTACAGACGTTCGCCTTTTGATCTAACTAAGAAATTTATAGGTTCCTATGCAGTGTCTGATTTAACCCACAAGCTTTCTGATCAAATAAAGACATTTATGGCTTCTGGTGCTGTGTCTGATTACAGACGTTCGCCTTTTGATCTAATAAAGAAATTCATGGCTTCTGGTGCAGTGTCTGATTTCACCTATATGCCTTTTGATCTAATAAAGAAATTTATAGCTTCTGGTGCAGTGTCTGATTTCACCTATATGCCTTTTGATCAAATAAAGAAATTTATAGCTTCTGGTGCAGTGTCTGATTTCAACCACAAGCTCTCTGACCTAATAAAGAAATTTCTAGCTTCTGAGACAGTGGTGTATGTCCTCCAATGGTTTAAGAAAGAAAGCGTTCCTATAATTGTTGCAGTGGTAGTGATAGCACTCCTAGTACGCCTGTTTCGTAGTTGCTGCGGATGTCTTGCCAAGAATATTGTTCGTATTTGCTGCGGATGTCTTGCCAAGATTGTTCGTTTTTGCTGCGGATGTCTTGCCAAGAGTGTTAAAACAATGAAAGCACCGGGGAGGAACTATCGCATACCAAGGAGTAATTTTGAAGCAAATCCTCGTGCTTATTTTAGGGACTTGCGCAAGGGGTAGAAGATATATCGATTCTAAGCGTCCAATATGGTTGTTTCCATAGGCTTTTCTCCGGAAGCAGACCCGCTCTTCTTCATCTCTTCATCGACCCTACTGTATTTTCTTCTTTTCGAGTGGTTTTTCAAAAGCTTTGATCTGTTGTAGTAGATGCTTTGTGAGCTTGCTTCAACTTACATGTTTCAATAAAGAAGTGAATTGGTCTTCATATATGATCAACCATATCCATTTCATCAATTCATCTATATATATATATATATATATATATATAGAATATATTTACATGACAATTGACTTACATGCTTGCATCTTCTTTTAGTGACCATTTCTTCGATTAAATATGATTTTTTTTCTGTAATTGAATCACGTTAAAATAAATACTTTACTCACCTGTTTGTGATGGATTACTTATTCGGCAACGAAGATTGTGAAACGATGATTTAAAGTCATTGAAATGATTTTGCTTTCTATAATGTTCTTTACTTGGGATTTCGAGAACTTTCAAAAATCAATTGAAATGATTTTGTTTCGTTTAATTTGTTTGGTCCTAGTTGCGAACAATTTTGAAGGTTAACATGTTTGACTTAAGTTTTATTTTTATTCTTCAATATTTGATTTATTAGAAATTGATCTTCGTGTATTTTTTTATCATTTTTTTATGGGGTTATCACAATCCTATATCCATGATCGCAAGGGTTCACGGGTTAACCCGGGTTAGCTCGAATTTTTTTTTCATTGCTCTTTTTTTTAAAAATTAATTTTTTCTCACTTTCTATCCTTTCAACATTGGATTATTTGGCAATTAAATTTCATGGTTTTATTCAATTTGATTTCAATGAGCTTTCCCCAATATCACAACCATATCTTTATCACTTTCTCCTTTGATTTTTGCTTTGTTATCGAACAAAATCCTTCAACATTTATTTATTTTTAATATATATATATATATATATATATATATATATTAATTCCATCCTTCAATATTTGATTGCTTGAGAATTGATCTTCTTGCTTCTTTTTTATTTTTATTTTTATTTCTATAGGGTTATCCTAATCTTATGCTTATAGTAGCGGAGATAGAGGGTTAACATGGTATGACTCATGTTTTTTTTAATTGTTTTTTTTTAATTATATTTTTTAAAGTTTCACCCTTTAACATTGAGTTTTTTTATGATTAAACTTCATTGTTTTATTCATTTTGCTTTTGACGGGGTTGCCTTTATATCACAACCAAGTTGCAGCCTTGGCTTGCTAATTTGGATGGGCTAGGGTCCTGTTTTTTTACCTTTGTTTTGTGTTCAGTGTTTTATTCTTATTTTATTTGTTGTCGTTGCTTTTTTTTTTTTTATTGAAATTGCCCGAGCATATTAAACCCAATCAAGTTATTACCAGATAAGTGAGCCACGGTATACTGCAAGCCAACCCAAGAGTTAAAAAAAAAAGGTTTTCGGTTCGGTTTATTTTTTATAAAAAAAAAGCAACCAAACCGATTTTTTTTAAAAAAACTGAAACCGGTTCAAACCAACATGTTTCGGTTCGGTTTTTTAGGACAAAAACCGGTTTGGCTCGGTTTTTTTTCCGATTTGGCTCGGTTTTTTCGGTTTCAGGCTTATAAAACCGAAACTGAACCGAACCGATCGGTTTTTTTAAAATTTTAATCGGTTTTTTTTCTGGTTTGATTTTTTCAGTAATTTTTTTTAATTTTCTCGATTTAATCAGTTTTTCAGTTTTTTTGCTCACCACTAACATGCATGCATCCTTGCATCTTCACCGCCCAACTATCTTTAGTTATTACTAGATAAGTGAGCCATGATATACTGCAAGCCAACCCAAGCGTTAAAAAAAAGAGCAAATAAACGCTGCTGATAGTTTATTATGCTCGGGCAATTTCAATAAAAAAAGCAAAAACAAAAAAATGAAAGCAAAACAAAGGTAAAAAAAAAAAGACCCTAGCACATCCAGATTAGCAAGCCAAAGCTGCAACCTAGTTGTAATATCAAGAAATCTCGTCAAAAATAAAATGAATAAAACCATAAAGTTTAATCATAAAAGAATTCAATATTGCTAAAGGGTGAAACTTAATTTTTTTTTAAAAAAAGTAATAAAAAAATACATGAGTCAAACCGGGTTAACCCACTAACCCCACTACCATGGGCATAAGATTGAGATAACCTTATATAAAAAAGAGTAAAAAAAAGAACAAGCAAGAAGACCAATTCTCAAGCAATCAAATATTGAAGGATGAAATTGAGAAAAAAAAATATTATTTTTTAAATCAAATGTTAAAGGATTTTGTTCGATAACAAAGCAAAAATCAAATGAGAAAGTGATAACGACATGATTGTTATACTGGGGAAAGCTCATTGAAATCAAATTGAATAAAACCATGAAGCTCAATTATCAAACAATTCAATGTTGAAGGGAGAGAAAGTGGAAAAAATTAATTTTTTTAAAAAGCAATGAAAAAAAATAAATTCGAGTTAACCTATGTAAACCCGCTAACCCTGCGACCATGAACATATGATTGAGATAACCCCATAAAAAAAATGATAAAAAATACATACGAAGATCAATTCCTATTAAATCAAATGTTGAAGGATGACAATGAAAAAAAAATCAAATTTTAAAAAAGACTTAAAAAATGATCAAAATCAACCCATGTTAACCTTTGAAATTATAACCCTAATCATGAGTCCAAGACCAACCCTATAAAATGCAAACCCGAAAGACTAACGAAGCAAAATTCTCAATCAACCAGATGCTAATTAAGGGATAAAATAAAAAAAATACAATAAAAATGGATAAAAAAAATAGCAATAAAAAAATTCATCTTCTTCCTTGGTTAACCACCTTTAATTAGATCTATTACAGAAGCATAAACTTTTTCAGGAAAGGTCACCAACAGTGATGAAGTGGGTTATATAAGCTGTCCAAAGGTGATGGGAGATTCACTTTTCTTTGAACGGCACATGTGGCCTACTCTGTCAACATTGGTTACTTTACTTAGTGTCATTAGATTTGTCTGATCAAAGGTTTTTTTATAGTATTGCGATGTAAGTTTATTTGTGTGCATTTTTTTAAAAATCCCAGTTAGGAAGTGTAATTTTTATCAAATAATGCTATTGTTTTTTTAATGTAGTTGATTGCTAAATTTTTTTAAATGTGCTAGTTTTTAAGAGAAAATCAAATTTCAATGCTGACAGCGAAAGTGGGAAGACACGAAAATCTGAATCGTAGTCACTTTTGCTCCATGTAAGCTAACATGGGACCTCAAAAGGCAACACCATAATGTCTTCCATGGTTTATACTTTCATTAGGTGGCAGTGGTAAACATATTGTTAAGAAAAAACTAACCTCAACACCTATAATATAATATGTTTAACATTTCCATGCTCTGTTTTTTAATATATTATTATAATATTCAGTCCCGGCCGTATGCATTCATGCATGCATATCCGTCTAAACCATGATGCGATCTTGAAGAAAGATGTAATTTTTCTATGAGAAATGTCTGGTGATCTTGAGCTAAGATATTAAATTGAGAGATCTTTAAAACTTTGAGGAGTTAATTGAAATGATTTTATTTTGTTTGTTTGGGCCCAAGTGGAAATTGCTGGATAATTTGGAAACTAATCCATGGTTATTCCAAAAAATTAGTACATCAAAATAATCTGGAAGCATATAAAAAATTAATTTAAAACAAAATAAAATTTTAAATTTTTTTCAAAGCATTGAAACACAAACACATAATGGAGCTGAGTTGGGCAATGTCACAATCTCTAGCATTAACAAAGAGGGCAGGAGAAAAAAAGGGATCCAACCCTCCAAGCACCATCGCACCATGGTTGACTAAAGAAAATACTTTTAGTTTTCTTTTCTTTTGGCATCTCGAATCTGACAAGAGGAATTTTGAACGTGGTAATGATTTCTCATTAAGTTGCTTCACTTGTAAGTTTTGTTAATTGAATTTGTGATGCCCATCGATCATTTTTGCCATTTTTAATAGTGTGATGTACTGTCGTTTCGTTTCCTTCCTCTTCTATTACCATCTTTAATAAATCCAAAGGAATAATAATAAAAAAATCAACCTTAAACCTTTGGGTGAACCAAAGGAATAAGAATAAAAAACATTACTAAGTTTCTTTTCTTTTGTTAAAACTCAAGAAAGAGTTGGAAGTGGGTGGGTACCTTGAAGATATGGTTGATCTTCAAAATAGTATTTATGAAGATAGTCGGTGGGTTTCTTTTGTGAAACGATATTGATTTAAAGTCATTGAAATGATTTTGCTTTCTCAAATGTTCTTTACTCGGAATCTCAGATAATAATAATAATAATAATAATAATAATAATAATAATAATAATAATAATAATAATGATTTAAACGCATTGAAACCCGATCCAAACTGAAATAAATCAATATTTTTCTTTACAAAAACGAAACATTTTTGTAATAATCCAAGCCTTTATCAAGTCAATCCTCAAGTCAAGTTATAACTACGTAAAAACCACTTCTTTTTTCTTTCATTTTTACTTGATAAAAGGCACCATTAATTGTGTGTTCCCTGCTCATATCTCATTACACTCTTCGTTTCTCGCTCCCTCTTGATTCTCTTCCTTACCCAGAAACTCTCCTCCCCATTCATTTCTATACAAATCGCAGTCTAACCCCCTAAGCAATGGAACTACTCACTTTTATGACAGAAAACGTTCCTATAATGGTTGCAGTGGTAGTGATAGTACTCCTGTTTCGTGGTTGCTGTGGAGGTGCTTCCAAGAGTGTTAAAACAATGAAAGCACCAGGGAGGAACTATCGCATGCCAAGGAGTAATTTTGAAGCAAATCCTTCTGCTTATTTTAGGGGCTTGCGCGAGGGGTAGAAGATATATATCGATCCTAAGCCTCCAATATGGTTGTTTCCAGTGACTTCTTCACCGGCAGCAGACCCTTTTTTCTTCTTCTCTTTATCGACCCTACTGTATTTTCTTCTTTTCGAGTGGTTTTTCAAAAGCTTTGATCTGTTATAGTAGATGCTTTGGGGGCTTAGTAGGATGTCATGCTGTATGGGATAGGCTGGGCTGGGGTGAGCTTGCTTCAACCTACATGTTTCAATAATGAATTGAATTGGTCTTCATGATCAACCATATCCATATCCATATCCATTTCATATATATATATATATATATATAGATTATATTTACATGACAATTGGCATACATGCTTGCGTCTTCCTTGAGTGATCATTGCTTCAATTAAATATGATTTGTTTTCTATAATTGAATCACGTTAAAATAAATACTTTTCTCACTTGTTTGTGATAGATTACTTATTGGGTAACGAAAATTGTGAAACGATTATTTAAAGTCATTGAAATGATTTTGTTTTCTATAATGTTCGTTTAATTTGTTTGGTCCCAGTTGGGAATTGGTGGATAATCTGGAAGCCAATCCAAGGGTTTTCCAAATTACTTGTTTATTATTATTTGTTTATAGCTTGTCTCAGCCAAGCATGCGAAGGGAGAGAGAAGGAGTCTTTTTTTTTATTATTATTATTATTATTTGTTTATAGTCTTCTTTAAAAATCTTCCAATCAATTCTATCAATCAATATTTTTAAACATGATCCAATCACTGATTTAGTCAAACTATTAAGTCACTAATTCATCAACGAGTCAATAATCATGCTAGCTGGAGCTATATTAATGGTGAACTATCATCATGGATGAACGGAGATAAGCTATTAATGGTGAACTATCATCATGTAATCTTATATTTAAAAATCTTAGTTTTTTTTTTCAAAAAAATAAAATTATAAAACTTTAAAGGTATACATATATAGTCGTGTCAGCCATTAATCTATTAAATTATAAGATGTATTATAGATCTGGTTGAGTTTAATAATTTTAATATTTGAAATTTATTTTTTATTTGATCAAATAATAATAAAAATAAAAATAAATATGTATAAGAAAGAAACCAAATAGAATTTAAGAAAAAAATCATTATGAAGGGTCGGATAAAATTAGCATTTGTTAATGTTATAAAAATAAAGTTATAAACAAAGTCAAAATGGAGGGCATTTAATAAAATAGCATTTTAAAAAAATTTAATTTATTTATTTTAATGAACTATAATTAGTTAGGGGATATTCTGGCTTTGGCCCATTTGCTTTCTTGGATAAGGCTTATGAGGGTTCTAGCAAATGAGCTGGCTTTACTTTCTTTAGGTTTATTCAGCACGGGCCGTGGGTTGCGTTATGGACTGTGGGCTTCGATTCTTTTTTATGAATATCGGGCTATAGCGTTATTAATATGGGCTAAATTATTTGGGTTGTATCCATGGGTTTAATGGGTTGGGGTCAAGTATATACAGATTCAAGGAAAAAAAAATAAAGAAACAGAAAAAAGATAAAACAATAATATAATAAAAATAAAAATAACATCAAATTTATTTGAGTATATATTGTGCATGGTGGCCAGGTTTTGTTTTTAAAAAAATGTTTGTTGCATGCATATTTATTTAATAACAAGTTTATTAAGATTTCGGTTTAATAAACTAATTCATTGAGATCATATATAAAAAAAAAAAACAAATAAAAAAATCATGTTTAAAAAAAGATGATAAAAAGTTATAAATTTACAAGATTCTTTTTTAGCAAAAAGGTGATATTATTTTTTATACTTCTGGGGCCTAAAGTCTAATTCTTATAATCCACGTAGTTCAACGCCTATTTTCTTAATAACATTGATGTAATCTCTTTTTTAAGGATAAACATCATTTGATTTATTTTTATACGTCTCTTTTTTTTAAAAAAGGGATATATGTGTAGATTAATTTAAGTATATTTTTAGCAATTTTGGCAAAATTGTTTTTTTGGATTTAACGTATACATCTTTGGTAAATCTTTTATTTTTAGGAATTGATATTATTTTCTAATTCAAATCTTTTTAAAAATATTAGAAATTAAAAATTAAAATATAAATTAAAAACAACGAGGATAATTAAAAACAATTAAAAAGATAAATTAAGGAAAAATACATAGTAAAAATAACTTTTTATAAAAAAAATAATTTAAAAATGATGTTTTTTTTATATACATAACTAACCCTTTATGTAAATATCGATAATCATAATTACCAGATGAAACTCTCACTTTTCTGCCGTATACTTTTCCACTGAGATGCCAAAAATGACCATCCTTGTCTTACTTGTTTCCCTAGTCTCCCCAATTTCTTGAGTCTGACAGCGTTGGTCCTCCATTATCTAGTCAGTGGAGTGGAATATTTGGTAACCCTCCATTATCCCCTTGAGCACGATAGCGAGCTACCATTT
>Ga0307517_10014463_pt1 | contig 10597 bp, 13 predicted proteins | sample 23_EM_MG_FD_194515 | JGI IMG/M metagenome (GOLD analysis project Ga0307517, IMG submission 194515) | Populus trichocarpa ectomycorrhiza microbial communities from riparian zone in the Pacific Northwest, United States - 23_EM | ecosystem: Host-associated > Plants > Roots > Unclassified | place...
CGCATGCTCATCCACCTGCGTAAATTCGCTTCGGGGAATTTAGAAGTGTGGTCGGACGATCATTCGCTTTCGAACTTCTCGGTCGATCCTTTGGAGCTTGCGCCCTTCAGACATTCCCCGATCGAGTTTGTGGACGGCTAGGAATCTCCGAGTGGTGGCGATGACGCTGAAAATGACCAGAAAGCCATTGAGGGCACCAACACACACACATACCTTGGCCCGTCGTTTCTACATAAGATTCGCTTTCCCCGATGGTGTCAGAAACGACCTTCTCGCTCTTCGCCAATCCTTCCTTGGGTTGGATCGAGCCACGTTGGCCAACCATGCGCTGGGTGCCCTGGTCCGGAGATAGGAATCACTCTTGTCCATCCCGTAGATGGTATGTAGCCTAATCCCCTTGTAGCAATTCGTTGAAGCCTCCACTTCCTTCCATTGTTCGGCTTCGATTCTTGCATTAAATCTCGTTTGCCTTCGTCCGTGGTTTCATCACATGGGTAATGGGTGCAACATAAATGGTACATGTCACAGTAGAAACCTTATTTTAATTGATGCGTGTCTGTACGGAAACGTAATCTTATCTTATCTTAGATGTAAACCGTCGCATGTAAACAGGAACAAATGTGCCTCTTGTTCATGTACTACATCATTCCTCTCCGTTCAAACTTCAGCTTCATCCCCCAACGCCTTTGCATTGACCTGTTGATTGAAAATTTTTATGGACGCTAATGATTGTAACGGCGGCGAGGGGAAAGGCGAGCCCAGGAAACGTATAATGGCTTGCGACGGAGAGCTCCCCCCTACGCCACTGAAAAGTTCCAAGGCAGGGTATATTATTATATTGGCCGTTCGCTCTGACTGACTGTTTTTTAGAGCGCTGTTTCAAGATATGACATATCCGATGCCAGACTCACGGCCGCCACAGGGGGCCAGAAGAGCAGTTCTGATACCGTAAGCGTCAAAAGAACGAGCTCTTATATCTGGCTTGAACGTGCCAGCAGCCCCAGAGCCCCCTGGATCTTCCACACAAAACCCAATACAGGTATTAGCACTTCCTTTCCCGTTATTGATGGCATGCTGATGCCCCGTAGTCCATCTCATTTCTCCGGTGCCCACCATTTCGTATCCAATGGAGGAACATATAACAACATTTTTGGTAATTACGTGGTCGTGGCAGAACCAAGCGATGCAGGTTAGTGTGTTTTACTTTGGAATCTCCTAACTTGCGCCTTATTTTTGCCCCTATGTGGGATATAGATTCTCAGATTCGAAGCTCGAACGGCATCATCGAAGGCTCCCCTACAGTGTGTTCTTGCTCCAACTTTGGTTCCTTTAATTGAACCATGGCACAGGTCTCCGCAGAGGATCTTTCTGTTGAACGAGAAATTTATAAGGGTCGTGGATATCGATTACATGCGGCCAGAATGTCTGGAAAGGTTGTCGCGATGAAGGCCTACGAAGGCAGTCACGCGCGGGAGGTAAGCTTTATGAAGATGAATTAGGTCAACCCTTACGTTTTTGTCGAAGCGGTGCTCGGAAAGCGCCAGATTCAATCAGAAAATGATGTATGATATAGGCCTTCAAAACAATGGTTTGTGACTGACGATACGGGCACCAGTCACCCGAATATTGCTCATATGATTGCGGTTTCTCCTCTTGATTCCGACCTTTCTTATCAGATCTTTGATGGAGGTTCGTGCCAGAACATCTACAACTTACCAGTTTACGAAGTATGATTCGGAACAGAATACGAAGGAGCTGTCCATGATATCCTTGGTCAGGCTCTCAAAAAGGATCTTAAACAAATTCTGACCTTGGGGCTACAGACGGTGTGTAAGCTTCCTTGTGGCGACATTAAACTGTTCTCACTTTTTTCAAGGTCGTCGGCCTCTCCGTACGGGCCACACCTCTATGTATCTCGGATAGGGTACTAACCCTATTTTATAGTCTGGTTTAGATTACCTTCAAGATTTGAAATACCCTTTTGCATGTGTGGGATTGGACGTGAGCGACAGGTCACAATTTTTCGCTTTGCAACCACTGAATAACTTGTAGCATTTCGTCATCTTGAGCTGTAAGGGAAAAACAGTAATCAGCTTCGATACCAACGACCTGAACCTGATAAATTCTCGACTTGGTATATCCGATAGCGCAGAAGTTGTTTTTCACGAGCTCTGTGGAAGGGTGAATTTTTCTGTAGTCCAATACACGAAATCCACTCATCCTTCATGTTAGACCTTCGGCGCTGCTTGTAAAGCCCACTATAAAAGTGTGTTTTTTCCATTCGCCTCATCCTTATCACTAGTAACAACCTTTTAGGCCAGCAAATTCAACGCGCTTACATTGATGAGTTTGATACTAATGTGGATGATATGCCCGAGAATCAGATTGAAGAACTAGATTCGAGTGGCCCTGCCCTATCCTTGCCAACCTCAGGAAGGCCGTCACCACGGCGATTGCCCGGTAAACTACGTCCAAACGGACGTCGTCAGGAGTTGGTGTGGAAATATCCCACGGCAGAGACCGTCGTCCCTCTTAATGATATATCACACCAGTTCCAAAGCTTCCTAAACGCTTACCTGTCTTCTTCGGAACCGGCATTGAATCACCGTCGCGGCCGCTATACGGCCAGAACTGCACATCGGTGTCCGGGTTACAATCGTGTGGAAATCACATTGACTGCAGATGTTACACGGAGTGCTATTGTTTTACATTCGAGCCCCATTCCGCACGAAATATGCCCCGTTTGCGGGGAAGTTGTCAAGGATACGGAGGTTTTCAACTGCGTATGCGGTGTTGATGGTGAGTGACATGCACGCCTATCGTTTCTGAAGGTTGATCGCATCAGTAGATGATGAATCCATGCCTACTGTTCGATGTACCGGCTGTTCTGAATGGCATCATCGGCCCTGCGTTCATCTTTTGAATGTCGAACTCCTTATATTTGTCTGTGAGCGATGCCAGGTGAGTGTCAATGGGTGAGCCAGAATTCTTCAGAAAGTGACCATCCCCTTTTGTTGTGGTTTTTGAAGAAACGGAGTCTAGAGCAAGCTCGCCCTGTTCAACAGACTCACATGGAACGCCACGCCATTACCGAACAGTATTATTCCTATTTCCCACCGCGATCCACATTCTTTGGGCTATGACAGGGTTTGTCCATCGTGTCGAAGCCAGCACATTTCGACAAAGCTTCGGATTCACCACGCCGAGTCTACCATGTCGGGGATCACCGCCTTGCCACTCCTTGATGAAACCACAGCTCCTCCCCAGTCAAAGAAGCTGGAGGACCACATCCCTCGCCTACCTCTTCCGTCCCTCTCTCTTCAAGCGTGGCCTGACCCCCTGTCGACGGCTTAACAGGCCCAAATCAGTGCTCCACAGAACCTTTATTCAACAACCTTTGCGTTCTCTGTTGATAGAGACTTCGTCCGCTGAGTCCGGAATTCATCCCGATACCGATCTAAAAAGCTTTCGTTGAACCCCCAACACTCCATTGACAAGATGACGTCCGGTTGGCCGGTCCCAGTTTACGCCATCGGCATCAGCAATTGGTCGAAGCCCTCGCTTGTGACTAATGGCATACATCACACGTGTCGCAGTGGAACTCTTTCAGCTATTACTTGAGGGCATGTCAACAAAGGGCGCTTGTACCGCTCCTGCGGTTGTGAGAGGGATATTCGTTGCTATAGTTTGCTATTATTATGAAATTCAATCAGGCTATCGATCTGACCCGTCCAGTATTTGACCCCCTCACGGACGTGGTGATTTACCGACACTCTCGATCTGATGGGCGCAACGAAAAACGACTCTGGAATGCTCTAGCTATGGAACATACGACCTTTCGCAAACGAGGCCCTGGGTATAAACCTGACGTGGTGGACGAGTTAGATGGTTAAGACGTTAAAAATACCCAAGTTACTCTGGGTGGGCTTCTGCCAGATGCGTTGCCATTACGATTAAGAAGCAGGAGCGGCCCCACAGTTGGCACTACTAAAAGGCGAGAGTTGCCCCACAGTGCAAATACATCTTCCTTTCTACTCCAATACTACAAGCCGCAAATCGTACACACAGCCGCTCCCATTCAACGTCGCCCTCGGATGATGAGAACGCACCCGCTCAGCCTTGACACAAGGAAGGAGGCGCTGGTCAAGGTGAGCTTGAGGTGAGCAACCTCGCGATCATCATTCAGTCATGTGATCGCGTTTCCGACGACATCTCCAATGACGATGACAACGACGGCAATCATAGGAAGGGCTCCGCACATAGGTCGAAGTCAAGACTCAAAGGACCCGCAATCCTATACCCGCGGACTCTGACAACGAAACCCTGGACGACACCAGCGCAGGTAGGCTGAGGACGAGTTCATCAACACTGTAGGCCACAAGTTTTGCATCATCTACTACGCGCTCTGGGTTCATGAGGGCGGAGGCGGCACATACTCGAGTGTCGACGCTGACATCATTCACAAAGATTACTCAAGTAAGTACGAGCCGTCTAATATTTTCCTCAGCCCGTCCAAGCCCGGTCCCAATGGTGGTGAGTACTTAACATTCACACTCCCGCAATACATTGACGCTGTTCTTAGCTCTTCTTTGTTCTCATCCGAGGGCCAACATTAGCAAAAAGCTTGGGAACACGAGATATCATCAAAATGTTGATGGAATCGCTTGAGGAAAACACAGATGAAGACGGCGACAATGCTGAAGGGGGCAGTGGGTCGGCAAATGATTAGATCTTGTACACATATCTCTATACCTGCCCAAATTAAATACTCTTATTGCTTCGTTGTCTCCAACCGAGAATTAGAAATTAGATTACAATTGAAAGTGATATTAAGTGAATTTAAGTAATATGGCGAAATATGGTACATCTGCTTGGTTACAACCGACAATACTGATAGAGAAGTATAAGATATGGCATGCCTACTCAACACCAATCTTTCCAGTCAGTGTAGTGGTCAGTAATCATGCTGACGCCCAACTGATCACACTTATTAAACATCTTCGAAACTGGTGACCTACCCCCTCAGCTGACAGGCTTATGCCCGAATATTGGCTCATATTGGCCCACATTGGTTTTTCGTGATTTTTCCGACAGGACCCTCCGGGACTTTGCCTTGAGATTCCAAGTCGTAAATGAACCCACTGCCCATGATACGACCAATAAGTTGGTGCTGTGCAAGAAGTTGAGGAACGCCGGACAAAGCACCAAGTACTGTCGAATCCGACCATCGGGGCTGAGATAACACGGAAACTATGTTCTGTCCTCTACTAGTCACCGATGCTCAGTTATCTCTGGATCATTCTATGTCCCGCAGCTCTTGGTTTTTCGCGGCGTCCATCAGATTGAGGGTGTCGCTTTCATTTGTCGGAAGCATGACCATATCTATGAAGGCGTCAAATGACGGACGGGTCAAATCGATAGGTTTATTGAAGAGATCGAATTCGACAATCAGAGCAAATTGTAGATGCAGCTTCATGGATTTGTTCGCGATGACAATTTGCAAGAGCTTGTCCGAATTGGAATCGGATGGTTGACACGCCTTTTTGTGCTCCGGCCTGATTGAACACAGCAACGTTAAATGGAGATCCTATCGAGTCTTACCAGAAGAGTCAAGACGCTCACCAAGCATCTTTTTGGCACTGAATACAGACAGGAGTTATCATTCATTACAAGGTCAGCCACTCGACGGGAACGTTTCTCACCTGTCGCGAACAATAGAACGCCGTCTTGCACTGCGCGAAGAAAAATCGTCGTCATCCATTATTGTAGAGATATCGCCCTAAGGGAACATAAACGACGAACCCGACCACAGGTTTTTAATTCCGTGCCCGCTTTCTGACAACGACAGAACTTTACTGATGAGTGTCGCCGTTCGTGTTTAATTTCGTGACTTGATGGTCCGTAGGCAAGAGTCGGAGCGCAACGGTGTATCTTCAACAGCTACTCCATCAAAGCGTCAAGGGGAATAAAGTTAGGGGTAAGTACAAGCAATGACGTTGTCAGCCTAAGTGCTGCTCGTACTTCAAACTCCGTCCGGGAATCCCCTTGCCAGAGTCTGCACATCGACTCGGATCTACTATAATTTTCTTAGTTCACAGGTTTTGCGGAAAGACTTTGAATTTGTAGCATGAAACCCGCCATGCCTGCGTCACGGATGCGGGGAGAGGTTGGTGGTGATGAGGCTGTGATGGATCGGAAGAGGTGTCGATGATGATGATCAGACGATTATATAATCCCATCACGGGAGTTACTGTTCGTCATATAAAGACGAGTCCTATAAATAGGACTCGTAACTTTTCACTCTTGCAGGCCCGGTACGCCACGCAGAACTTCTGCGCGCACAGCGAACTGCTAAGATCCTCGAACGTGTTGGTGACGAGGCATAGCTATTGCATCTGTTCTCCTCCAATGAAAGGGAAATTGAGCTCTAGGTGCGGTTCTCGGCCCCATTACTATTTCGATACTTAGGTGAATAAGGACGCTCGAAAGAGCTCTCCGGAATTCCAAGAGGAATTCCTGAAGATATCGATGAAGTACTCGCATTGCGACCAGTTTCTCCTTGGACGTGAACCCGCGTCCTAAGCATCGGATTTCTCACTATATATAGCTTTAACTTCTACTTCTTCCCCGTCGTTCGACTCTTATTTGTCCAGAGCGAACTGGGGCAACTCCAAGACCTGAGAATATCTTCATGGCGTAATCTCTAGTGGATCTGGTAGAGCTGCTTCGAGGTTTGGAAGCACCCCAGTCGTACGACTGCCCATGCGAGTATCTCCTCTTGCTTCTAAATTCTCCGTGGCGAATTTACGAAGATGGAGGAGCAGACGACCAGTAGGGATACCGAGCCCTGCGTGAAACGGGCTACATGTACAATCATGATTTAGTACGAGACGCGGGTATAGTTCAAGGGACAACAAACTGACCCAAAGCCAAAGAATGGGATATGCACTTTGCACTGAGAAATAACGTTTAAATTAAAGATTGTATGTGGCGTTAGAAGGATTGACTCACCACAAACCCGAGATTGTTGGCAACCATAACACACGCCACCCTATATAGGAAGCGAACTTTCAATATCGCATGCACGCGTTCGTCAGCGTAATATAAAAAACTTGCAGGAAGAAGTATACGATATTCTCAGACAACAAGATGGCGGTGAGCGAGCGCCGCCCATTTATATGGACTTTGGCGGAAGAGGAGACTATCGCTTTGTACACTGCCATCCCGAATAGGATAAACTCGAAGATCGTTGCTGGGAACCACGAGGTCGGAAGCTTATGTTTTAACCAGAATTTATAACAACGGGGTTGTGGATACACACCAGGAATCCATTGAGCCCTTCGACTGTCTTGACTTAAGGGCGGACACGGTGGCGGTGGTGGTGGCCCATGCCCATGCCCGGGTGGTAGTGGCCCATGCCCAGGCGGTGGTGGTGGCCCATGCCCGGGGGGTGGTGGTAGTCCAGGGGGCGGCCCCGGGTGCCCCTGGACGGAATTGCCGTGAATCAGGATCCAGAGAAATACTGCGATAGAAATAGTGAAGAGAACGCCATTCACGAGAGCTACCTGAATGAAAAGTGATATCAGGCGAGTTCAAGTGAGCAGTTCAGTGTCAAGAACGAACTCTTTTCGAACGGTTGTATAAAATGTAAATGCGCAATTGCATTACAAACTCAACCGACCATAGAATAATTGCTCCTAGAATCCTATAGTGAGATTAGAGCGAACGAGTAGGAAAAGTCTGATGGACTCACAGGGAGCAAAGTATCACTCTCGGTGACCTATTTGTATGGATATTAATTATGTCAAATAGGACTAAGGATATGGTATAATATCGGATCTGCAGAAAACAATTCGTCACAGATGATGAAAAGAAGTTTAATACTCACCCAATAGAAGGTCAGGACACTAAATTGCAGTTTCTGTGACTGGGAGAAAGGTAAGGAACAATTCAGGTGATGGACTGCGCGTTGTCCCCTACCCAAAAATATGTAACCTGTTTTTTTTTCGCGTCGTCTGAGCATAGAATTGTTTCAAGAAGTAGATGTTAACACACCTCATCTTCTAAAGTGACAACTATATCGAAAACGTTAAATGGGAAGACAATTTTATGGAGTTTTTGTTCTCACAATAGTCATGAATGACCCACACTAGGCACGCAACTGTATATGAATGCTCGTTAACGTCGGTTCGTATATATATGATGGGGAAATACTCACCAGAGACACATGTAGGGACACTAAGAGACGAGGGGTAAGGGCCAAAGTCGTGGTCTCCTGGACCGTGATGATCCATGAATATGTTAGAGCAGAGGAAGACAGATACGAAAACGAACTTGAAAGGGTAACCTGCGTTCTTAAGAGGATCTGGTTATATGTGGCAGTTGTTCAAACGTTCATGTCATAGCTTGGCCAATTCTGTGCCTTGAATTCAATGAATTGGCTTGGGGTTTGTTTAGGGTTGCGGGCATGTACACTATTTAGTATTAGTCAAGATGTCATCAGCCTATCAGCTAGTGCGCAAGGCTAGTATCCGGATACTCCCGGATTATTCTTAATGCAGAACAGGTAAATCGGCATTAAATGAACAAGAACACCAAGAACGCCTGCTACGAGCAGTAATCGTCATGAGCGCCTATCAACCTGCTGTCGAGTTGGGACATTATTGACTGTGAAGAAAGTCCACAAGATGATCGGTTGCGGAAGACAAATCAAACGAGGCACGGAGAAACCTGTCCGCGCGGCGCGAAAGGCGGCTTAGTCATTGGTCGAGAACGACATCTCAAACGTCCCTGATGAGGACCTGGTAAAATTTTAGTGACAGCTAACGGCAAAATGCGGCCCCTTAAGGGTGTGTGTGGAAAATAGCGGATACCGGATAGCGAATATTATGTAATTAGTGATTAACCGTGATCACCATTGTTGATCTCGCTGTCCACCCTCCCACAACATCCCTCTAGACTCAACGAACGTGGCAGGACGCGCTACAAGGTAGGTAATTCATTTACAACACCTGATATACGTGTGTTAGACTCTTTCACTCTTTTTAGGTCCCTCCACACCCAAATTCACCTGGCCTCTCCCCTCCAGTGAGGGATGTAGGCCACACTGCGACATCGATGGATTTCAGGAGGGCATATCAGTTGGGGCAGGTAGGAAATGTGAGGGGAGGCCCATGGTGTGGGGGACCTGCAAGGTGTGCGAGGAGGCAAGCCATAATCGCTTCGCCTCCCTTTCCCTACCTTCCCAGCTACCTACTACCATTGAAAACACGTTAGGACACACACCTCCCTCTCAAGCGCCCCGCCGACCTCCCTCGCATGCAAGGGCGATTCGGAGGTCGACCGCTATTGCATTTTGCCACCGTTTCTGCGCCCTCGTGTGCAAAAGCGGGCCGGAGGTGGATTTCCGCTTCCTCTACCTCCCTTGCGAAATTCTCCTCGCATTTCAATGGTGCTCTCTCCCTCCCTTACCTCCCTCGCATGAAAAAGCGAGCCGGAGGTGGTCTTTTCTTGGTGCCGCCCCCTCCTGAGCTCCATCTTCCTCGCTTGCAAAGTGGGACTCCTGCCCACTCCACCTCCCTCGCGTGCAAAAGTGAGCCGGGGGTGGATTTTTAGCGCATTTCGACGCCGTTGCCGCGTCTTCCACCTCCCTCACATGCAAGACGAGCCGGAGGAACATGGCTGTTTGTGCCACCACCTCCCTCGCATGCAACAGCGAGCTAGAGGTGGTTTTTATACGGTATTTCAACGCGGTCAGCGCCACCTCCCCCGCATGCAACAGCGAGCCAGAGGTGGTTTTTATATGGTGTTTCGATGCCGTTCGCGCCACTCTTGACGACGTGTCAGTGCCCACAACCTGGCACACTACCACACAACGAGAGCACAACCAGCCCCTCCCACACCAATACCACCGCCAACACCAGCGCAAGTGTGCTCAAGGGCCTGGACGAGTAGTGCCAAAGCTCATCAATGCATCACAAATGCGAACACCGGTGCCCCACCGTGTCGTAAACCCGATACTGTGCTGCTGCATTGTTGACGCCCTCGATTCGACACTTGACAAGGGACGTAGAATTGCCAGACCACCCATCCTAACCTCGCAATACTGCATGGCAGTGTCAATTGACACCTGCTTCGCTGTTGCGAGGTGTTTTGGAGGGTGAACTCGCGTGGGTTGGGGTACGTTAGCCGTGAGGCACGTCACTCATTTATGCACTCTGTAGACAGTACCACGCCAGCATTGGGCTAATGCTGTGCCTCCAGATGACAGCGATATATTAGGACCCTGCTCCACGACGTCGACAACACAACATTCCCCTACAATGCGCCCCAGCCACGGCAGTTCTGTGATAAGGTGGTGTGCCACATCATTGTTTCTGCCTCACTACATCGAGTCAACGCCAACTCATGGACTCGACCAGGGCCACTATGTTCAAATCCGACCTTCCTCGCCCTTACAACCTGCGGAAACAACGAGTGGAAACAACGAACAGACCTGTGCCGCTATCAATGGTAGCTATGTCTGTTCAACTCAATGAGTCGCCGTCTCAATCATGTGAACCAGAATATGTACCTTCATAACCTCATAGCGCAGCAC
>Ga0307517_10014464_pt1 | contig 10597 bp, 8 predicted proteins | sample 23_EM_MG_FD_194515 | JGI IMG/M metagenome (GOLD analysis project Ga0307517, IMG submission 194515) | Populus trichocarpa ectomycorrhiza microbial communities from riparian zone in the Pacific Northwest, United States - 23_EM | ecosystem: Host-associated > Plants > Roots > Unclassified | place...
ATCGGAAAAGAAAAAACTTCCAAGCAACTTTGCGGAGGAGTCATCAGAGAAGGGTCTGATTGTGACCTGGAGCCAGCAGCTAGAGGTTCTGGCTCACAAGTCTGTTGGCTGCTTCATGACACATTGTGGGTGGAACTCAACACTCGAGGCGTTGAGCTTAGGAGTACCAATGGTGGCAATGCCACAGTGGACTGATCAACCAACAAATGCAAAGTACATTGCCGATGTTTGGCATGTAGGAGTTAGAGTAGAGGTAAATCAAAAGAGGATTGTCACCAAAGAAGAAGTAGAAAGGTGCATAAGGGAAGTCATGGAAAGTGAAAGAAGTAATGTGATAAGAAAGAATTCTGATAAATGGAAGAAATTAGTCAAAATGGCAGTTGATGAAGGTGGAAGCTCTGATAAGAATATTGAGGAGTTTGTAACTGAGGTCGTGTGCAAGTCCAAAGGAATCATAGAGTGAGGCCCTTGCTGCCTTGATGTGCTACTATAAGATGTTATGTGCATATCAATAAATTATTCATTTCTAAATTTTATGAGCTTTTCAATCTGTTCTTGTAAAAGATGTTGTAGACATCAATGCATCTTCTTGGGGTGATTGTGAATCCATAGATGGGTTAGTAAAAAGATGTTATTGACATCATTATATTTATTCATAATATCTCATGAATCAACATTACTGTTTATAATATTGGTGCTTGAACATAGCACTTTTCTCTTGCAAACAAAACCTTGAATATCATTATTCTAGTGTTCATGTACTAGTTGTTAAGACATCTGTATTGAAGTCATTTGAACTCAACTTGAACATGAAAAAAATAAAACATGCTGCTTCTTCAGCCACACGATATACTTTCTGATTGCGACTCACAATTAATTATCATTAGTGAGATGGGGAATGATTTTATGTAATAAGGGCCCTCTCATGTCCGAGACCACTTGATTTATAGAGAATGGACTTCTTTTTTTGTTTGTCAACAAAGATTTTTTTTTTGAAAGTACTTGCTGATAGATAATCATGAAATTAAAACATTAGTCTAGGGTGTATATTATTACAGCAATTATGTTTTACCATAATTAGTGTATAGGTTCAATCTTATATTGTAATCTCTATATTAACTATTATATACTACCGTACATACATATATATCAATTTAATGTTTTCAAATGGCAAACAATTTGAAAAGCAGATTAGATCAAAAAACAAACCCACTTTCAGAGAAGTATTTCATTTCCCAAAAACTGAAGTACTGCGGTAATTTCAAATCTAAGTCAAACTTTGTGGTTTATGCAATTATGCTGTTCATTAGTCTTAGTATCTACCCTTAATCTCATGTTTGAGAAAAATTCTTATTTATGGCTGCATGGATCATTAGTTTTATCGTATATGTTTTTTAATGTTTGCAATCTTGTTTGTTGGCTCTGAAAAAAATCCACTTTTTTCCATGATGGAAAAGCAGCTTGCCTGTTTTCATTAGATTCTGACATTTTTCATTTCTGTAAAGAGATTATGCTCTTCCCAGTATCTCTATGTAACTATTAGATATAATGTTTAGCTCTCCTAATGTATTTCTCACAAGAAGTTCGTGCTTGTTATGAGATAGTTCTTATCAAAGCGTTAAAATTCAAATGGTTAGGAATTTGAATTTCACTGTCTCTGTTTTTTTTTTTTTGAATTAGGATAATTCTTTGATAATATTCGGCAATAACTACAAATCTAGATGTTGTTAATTTTCATCTAATCTCATGAGAACGTTAATGGCCTTCAAATAACGCCATCTTTTAGTGATATTCTGCTCTTACAGGTTGCAGTTCAAGTTAAACCCACTTGATGTTTTCCTAGTCTTACATTTTCTAAAAAGCTCAGAGTATCTTTTTTTTGTTTTCTTGGGAACTCGTTTAGCAGGGACCACTGATCCATCAGATACAGTTGCTCTGTAGTAAATTTCACATCGTTTAGCAGGAACTCGCTCATGATTCAGAGACAGGAGAAACAGCTCCTGCTAGCCAGATCTCACCAGAAACCGAGCAAAATAAATTGCCTTGGGAAGAGGCAGAAAAAGGAACAAAGCTGAAGAGAAAAGAGAATCTTAGAATGAGGGTATGGAAAGGCTCGATGCATTGTTGGCTGAAGGGCAGGTTTTCAGTGACATGCCAGCATTAGCAGACAGAGAAGCGTTCTTATACAAGATACTCGCCCTTGGAACTCTTGTATTTGTCAACCACAGCAAAGGAACATTCATGGCTGTATTAGTGGAGGATTTTTTATGCGCAAGGCTTTTGAACTGGCCTTCTCAAATGCTTATGCATTTGCTGGTGCGGCACCGTGCATTTTTGAAGTTGATGGTGTCGATTTCCTTAAACCTGCAAGTCTCAACCCTCTGCTTAGTAATATCGCCGTTTGGAACAGATTTTGAACTCAATTTCCCGGGGATCATTTGGAATGCATTTCACTTTCTTAGATTTCTTATAGTCCTCTTTTGGCCACGGACATGTCATTGCAGTGAAACATTGTCAGCTTTAGTGGTGTTTATATTATCCATTTGGTAATCGGTTGAATCCCGCTTTTCACCACAAAAAAAAAATTAATGAATTGATATTTTTTAGATATTTTTTAATAGTTTTAATGTTTTAATATTAAAAATTAAAAAATATATTTTTAATTAAAAGGTATTTTTGCAAAAGCTATTATCAAACACGCACGTAACTTATAGCTACAGAAAAGAGATAGGTTTCTCAAACCATAAAAACCATATCCCTAACCCTAAGAAAATTTTCAACTGGAAAATTCTATAAAAAAACCTTATTTATACTATCATTTAATATATATTATCAACAAACTCGCCAAAACGAATCACGGATCAATTTGTTTATTTTTTTCTACAAAAAAAAAATCAGTAACAAAAAATTACATTAAAAAACCCTCTCAAGCCAGTTATCTAGTAAAACTATAAGATACAGTTGGAAGCACTCTTACTTGTTTTCTGTTCAAACACAGTGATGGGACTCAGTGATTACTATCATTAGACTTGCAAAAACTGACAAGAAGAATAAGAGAACAGTATTTAAGACATAATCAACATTGCTTCAGATTCTAACACTGAACACAATACCTTAATTTAGCTTCTGATAAAATTTACATGATAGGTCAGAATATGCTGCCATTACTTCTTTATTATGTCCTGACATGATCCCTTGGGTATGTTACACATGAAGTAAACAAATCCAAAATCTTGAGTGAATAATATATTTAGGTACAAAATAGGAGGCCAACCAAAAAATGGGTGACGGGCTAGATGCAGAAACTCAATTCAAATAGTCTGCTGCGCGCACCACCAATTTCCATTAAGCATTCCAGTGAGAGATTCAGCAGAATCACATGGAGTGTTCTAATGACGATGAAGATGAACTTTCATCATCAGAGGAACCATAATGATGCCTTCCAATGAGACCTGGAAAAACTGGTGGAAGTGTTGGATTTGAAGGCATAGGACGGGCTGAACTGCATATGGTCCTCTCATTGATCTTTCCGACTTCTTTGCATACATGATCAAGAATGGATAGAAAATCCCTCACCACCATAAAAATCCGGAAAGGGCGAGCTTCTTCCTTGGCTGAGTTCCCATGGAAATACTCAGTTATTTCCTTCACCAGAGAGAGGGCAGCCTTTTCTTGTGCTTGAAGCATTACAATTTCTTCTTCTGCCTTCTTCATGAACCCATTCATTGACTCTGAGAACCTCCAGCTACTCTCCTTCAATGCAATTTCTTCATTTAATTTCAGAACTTCGGTAATTTTCGTAATTCCAGTTGCAAGTTTTGCAACTTCACTGCTAAGCACATCCGAATCCATTGCAGCAGCTTTCTTTACATTCGTAAGCTCTCCACCCAAACCTGAAACTACTTGCAGACCAAGCTTCCTAAATTCAACTTCATCCTGGAATGCAGATTGTTGAGTTTTCTCGGTTGTTTGATTCTGGTTTGTACCAGAAAGCCGAGAGCCTTCCAATCTGATGATTTCCTGTACAACAAAATGCAAGAGAGTGGTTTTCCCATCAGTGCCTTTAATATCAACAAGCTTAAGAAGCGTGTCAAGCTTGAAGGCATGTGCATCGCCACGATTGGTGCCAACATTCATACGGTTCCCAGTCTTGAGAACTGCTTCCAGAAGTTTCAAGAACATTCTGCTGTTCCTCAATTCTTCGCAAGCTGCCTGTAGAATAAGGAAGAAATATGAGCAGCAGCTGGAAGATTGCAGCAATAGGAAATGATAAATGATGGTACAGTATTTGAGAGAAAACTGGGTCATGTTGGCATATATTGTTAATGTGTTATAAATTTCTCCCAAATGAAACTATTTTGCTGGATTATGCATTAGAGGTAGCACTCCATCCCCAAGGATCTCGGTGAAGGAAGTCACAACCCTCTGGAATGACATCAAGAAAGTTTACCTGCCCAGGTGGCTGGCAATGTTGCTGCCTTTAGAAAGTCGTGCCCACTTAAGAAGTTATCGAGATTGAGTTCAGGTCACTTGGTAAACGTGAAATACACGCTACCATGCAAGTTACAGACCTCACATCCACTTTCTTCCAAGGTGTTCTATGCAGAGGTTAAGTTCATTTAGTCAGAGGTTAAGTTCATTTAGTCGTACATTCAAGAATGTATTCCAAAAGCTACTTGAACTTCAGGGCATGAAATATCAAAGACTAAAAGGGTGTTTAGGAGTATAATAGTAGTTGTTTTTCAAAGTACTTTTCGTTCAAATATGCATCAAAATAATATTTTCTTATTTTTAAAAAATCATTTTTGACATCAAAGCGATCCAAAAACATGAAAAAAATAATTTTAAGCAAAAACAATCACAAACACTGTTTCAAACGCAATTCCCAGTGGCGCCTAAGAACATGATGTCAGTCCTATGGTTCGAACTGCAATAACCATCACAGGATGAGGTACAAACATCACGCAGCAGCACAATCACAAACATCCAATTCGTGATCAAGGCAGAAGGGAAGGGACAGATTCTACACGGAACTGATATGAAAAACTCACGGCAAATGGCTATAAAAATGAGAAAGAGAGAGATAAGAGTGACTAAAATGCATCAAAACATTTCTAATTTTTGAGGGTTCATCTTGATTTTTGGCAGATCAAGAGTGATGCAGCCCTTTTGATCACCACTAAAAATGAAATTTATATTGACAAAAGTAAGAAATAAGAAGGTCCATAAAAAGCATGAAACAGAACAGTATACCTGCTTTTCAATATCAGCTACATTACCACATATGATATATATGAAGAAAATAAAATCCACAAGCCAAATGAAGAATTACCTCCAGTGTTTCAAAAGACCTCTTCAGGTACTCAACTTCTGAATCAAAATTAGTAATATAAAGCATTGCATCAACCCTCTTAAATGCAAAAGGAACATCAAGCACTTCCTTGAGGAATTTCTCAGCAGGGCCTAGCTTGAATGGTGATTCATCCTTGAAGTCTTTTAATTTGTATTCTTCTTCTTTAGTCGGAGCCATCCTTAATAAGCTTTCAAGAAGCTCTGTCCCCAGAGTATCTAAATTTCCTGTTCACACCAGCGAAAGGTTTAGCAACTGCATTGCTCTTTCTCACCAATGATGCGCACACAAAAACACACACTCCTCATTGTTATTAGTGTTCTTCCAGTAGCAGAGGGAGACATTATCTAAGTAGACAAAGATTGACCGTTTGGCCTAACAAGGAAAACGTTGTCATGGGAAAAATAAGATCCCTCTATGAGCAAAGGTTTACATTTGCACTAACATTTCCATGTTATATAAAGAGAGACTATTATTTTCTCAACTTTTGCTAATGCAAATTACAAAGAAGGGACCAAATAGAATTATAATTAATTAACCAACCAATAACACAAAGTCACTTAATTAAAAGAATTCAGCATTTTGAATTGCCTTGTGGCAGGCAAAAAGCTTTTGTCTAAAAAGCATCCCTCCACCTCCTTAATTTAAGACTCTTTCTCGAAAGAGTACCACCACTGCCAAAGGTTTTGTCGCTGTTGCTGGTCAAAGAAATGTGGCACATCATCACATTACGAAGTCAAAAGAACCCTTAATATGTGCCAGCTTCAAGCCTAGATATTTTGAACATTTGGCATGGGTAGCAATTTCAAGCCAACCTGGAGGGAAACTATAGGAAGCAAACATTGTTTACGGTAATAAAGCAGGCATTTAACAGTAAGACTGACTCCAATACTACAGGCAGCACATGCATTAATAAATTTGCAATGCATTGAAGGGATAATTTCAAACAATCCAAAAAAGGCTTCTCTATATTTCTGATTTCACCTTCTAAAAGGGCATCACAGACTTCTTCAATGGTCACATTAAGAGCCCTCAACAATATTGCAATATTCTGGGACTTCTTTGGATCAAGCACTCTATTCTCCTGGTTCAGCAAAGGAAGGGATTGGCGCCTTCCATTGTGATCTTTCACATTAAAATTGGGATTGTTTACCACAAAAAGTGTCTCAATCATTTCCTCATTTAACCTGAAATCAAAACCACATTCTACAAACTTACAAAACCATTTCAACTCAACCGATGAAATAAGACAATATCTTCTTGACAAATCAAGAAACTATCGAACAAAATTCAAAAACACACAAAAAGCTGAAAAAGGGGTTTTAGTATCTCACTGAAAAGAGCTAGATTTTATCTGATCCCACACCATAGCCCGGTCAGAGCTTGCTCTAACTTTATCCCAATGTAAAGGCTTCAACTTCGGCTTCATGCTCTCCTCATTCCTCTCAACGCTACCATTGCTTTGCATTTGCTCATTGGCCATAACTGGCATTGCATGATCTTGAACCAAAACAGGCTTTGCAGGCATAACAAGAACTGGTGGCCCTGGAATCCCCAAATTCACTTCCTGAGCCATCCTAAACCCCACTGGCATCTCCCAAAATCGCGATGGTGGAGGTGGAGGTGGAGGCGGCGGCAGTTTTGGTGGAACAAATTGTTTACCAACACTCACTGGAACCTGCTCATTCTGTCCTGAAAAACCCGAATTTCGCTCCTGAGAATTCAGCGTCTCCCCTGAATTTCTCCCAGATGATGATGGAGAAATGGACGGCGAGGATTGCTTAATGGACTGAACTGGAGCAGGAAAACTAATAATCGTATCAGTAGACTGAGATTTTCCACTTCTATGGCTAGAATTAGACACTGGAGACACACTGCTGGAAACAGATTTTGATGGACAAAAAGAATTTGATAATGGATACGAAGCAGTCCTTGAATTAAAACTTCTAGACCCAAAAATCTCTCCTTGAATACCTTGAATCACTCTTCTAGAACTTGAATCAACACGAACCAGACTCTCATGATTAGCCTCTTTCCTCCCAGAAGACCCTCTTGGCGAAAAGAACTCTTCCTCCTCGGTATCACTATCAACTTCATCTTCTTTACTTGAACTAACAAGAACTTCACCACTTCTATAAGTTGGTGTGTAATTATGTCTAGGCAATGGTGGCAATGGCCTCAGCTCAGGTGACCCAAGTTTTTGATAATGTGAAGAAGATGATGATGAAACACCAGTTTTAAGAACAGCATTGCTGGTTGAAGTTGGCTTGTCTTGATCATCGATGCCAGCTTGAGAGTTCACTAATGTGCCCAGGTAAAGAAACTCTGAGCTTGTGCTTACGACACCAGGACGGTGTGGGAGCTTTGGAATCTTTGGAGAACCATCAGATGGGATAGTGTTTTGGGGGTAAAGGCGGAGACTTTCTGATCTTGAACCCTTTTGAGGACTAAAAGGCTGGGTTCTCCTGCGAGAATAGATGAAAAAGGCTGAAAGTAAAGCTAAAAGGGCAGCGAAAAGGAGGGAAAGGGAGATGGAGATGGAGATAATGAGGTTGTGGTGAGGAGAGGAGGAGCGGTGAGGGAGGAGGAGGGAGGAGATGTTGGCAGGGAAAGTAGCAAGTGTGGAAGTGGGAGGAGGTGGTGGAGGTGAAGGGAGGGCAGGGAAAAAGGGCTTTTGTAGATTGTTGTTTTTGTTTGGGGTGGAAGTGAAGGGGTATTTGGGTTGGGTTTGAGGAGACAAAGAGGGAGGTTGTGTCGGTGGAATGGCGGTGGTAGATGGGAAAAAGGGTTGGTGGAGGAGGTGACGTTGATGAGTGGTGGAGGTCGTGGTGGTGAACAGAAGGACGAGAAGGAATAAGAGAGTATTTACTGTAAGACTAGAACTAGTATTGGCCATTAATGTATGTTTTAGAAGGTAATATAACAGGAAGTAAAGACATACACTTCAGACACCCACAAAGTTGTCTCTCTCTAAACTTAATGTCTTTGCCTCTCTAAAACCAGAAATACAGTAAGTTGAAGAAGGAAATGAAGTGCTACAAGGGGGCCAACGAAAAAGAAAGAGGGGACATGAAATCGTTCACCTTGACGGCATTGCTGAGAGACACGGTGATGAAAGTTCAGTTCTTGGACTGGAATTCTCCACAAAGAAGAGTAGGCAGGCAGGAAGAGTGAAGAAATTGCAAGACAAACTCTGTTCTCCTAAGTAAAAGTACTTCCTTCTTTGGTGGACACAGAAAAGAATTGTGGTTCCAGAAGTTAGAGAGCCAGGTTCTTGAACTTGAGATTGCAGAAACAAGACACTCACTAAGTTCATGAAATGTGAGGTCCAGGAAGAGAATGTCTTACCTCTTAACTCAAAGAGCGATAGAGAGAGAGAGAGAGATGCTACATGGTAGAGGAAGAAGAGAACAGTAGGAGAGAATTGGACTGGTAGTTCAGATTTTCAAGGCAAAACAGCAAAAAGAAAAACCCCATTGGACCATATTACAATACCCTTTTCATTTTCACCATTTTCACGGCTCTAGAATGAGAAGTTCATGAAGTTGGAGAGTGCTGTGGTAAGGTAGAAATCCAAGTAAAGCTGATGAAGAAGAAATACCACAAGAGGTTAAAAATGACTGACACATTGAAATTTTGTATCATTATTGTTGGGATTTGGTCTGCTTTACGTTTTCCTTGTATGGATGTAAGATTTCTGACAAAATTATCATTTCATCAGCTAAACAGTAAAAAAGATGAGCTGTTTACAGTGCTGTGGAAGTGAAAGGAGCCATGGAATAATGAGAAAGCAAGGCTCTTTTTCACACTTGTTGGGGAAAAGTGTTGTGATTTTGGCTTTTGACTCTTTTAACTGTGGGTACTAAGGGGATACTGGTGTCCAGCAAGAGAAATTTTGGGTTTTTCATTGTTTCTGGTTTACTGTGCATGGATAACGTGGGAATTGGGAATTCATTTCTTGGTTCAAATTGATTGTTCTCCCACGGGAACACTAGTAGTGAGTTTGTTTTTGTTTTAAAAAAAATTTAGATTTTTTGAATTTTTTTATTTTAAATTAATTTTTTTATAATTTTAAATCATTTAAATATAATATGATATTAAAAATAAATTTTAAAAAATATAAAAATATATATTATTTTCATATATTTTTATAAAAAATATTTTGAAAAACAATTACTGTCATAATTACAAACATTATCTAAATATAATTTGTTTAGTATTGTACATAACTAAGCTTTTTTTTAACCCAAATTTACAACCAATATCATTTTTTTTTTTTGAGAATGATGAATTAAAAGATAGAAAACTTAAGTAAAATAGCCGGTAAAATAGATAGCAATTTTGAAATTTGTTTGGAAAGTTCATTGTAATCCCTTTTTATTTTTAGATATGAGGTAATTGATTCTTTTAATTTTTAAAATTTTAATTTTGATACTATTTTTTTTTTTTGAGTTCTTTTATGGCGGGAGAGAGAAAGGAAGTCATTGAATTCTAGTGTAGAGAGAAAAAGTACTCGTTGGAGATGTTTTCGGTCACTAAAACTGTTGATTTTTGTGTCAAATAATTTCACATGATAAAAGAAGTTAAAATTATGTGTTTTTTTTTTTTACATTGAAAGCACTTAAAAAAACAAATTTGAGCTCATAAAGATTTTTTATCCCTGGTTAATTATGGGTTTTTGAGTGATTTTTTGTGTTTTTTGGGTCATTGATTGGTTTAACAATGCTCTAATAGTGTTTCCCATGTCGTAAAAAAAATGGTTAAAATAGGTTATTAGGTGGAAAAAACGAGAACCCTGCTTTTCAGCAACTATGACGGCTAGAATCTAGAAAATTATATATAACGTATCATCTTCTAAAACAGATAACACGTTGTCTATTTTTTTGTCAGAAAATAGGATTGTCCACCCCGTTGATTTTTTTTAAAAAAAAAACCATGCACGTGGGCCTAATCCTATAGGCCCTCCCACGGGACCTTTCTTATATATTAAAATATTTAATTTTTTAAGAGGTTAGTATAATTTAGTTGTATTTTTAATATATTTTATATAGATTAAATATTTATTTTTTATGATATATTTAATATATGCAGTCTTGCATGGTATTTTTTTTATTTTACTTCATAAATTTTATGTGTGTCAATCACTATTGTAAAATAATTTTAATGAATAAATTTATTAAAAATAACCAAGTAAATGAATCTTCATTTTGCTTGAGGATATGAGTTTTTACTAATGTTATCATATAT
>Ga0307517_10014465_pt1 | contig 10596 bp, 2 predicted proteins | sample 23_EM_MG_FD_194515 | JGI IMG/M metagenome (GOLD analysis project Ga0307517, IMG submission 194515) | Populus trichocarpa ectomycorrhiza microbial communities from riparian zone in the Pacific Northwest, United States - 23_EM | ecosystem: Host-associated > Plants > Roots > Unclassified | place...
CAATGGAACTCTTTCCCAATATCTCCATGAGCAAAACGAGGACTTTACGTTATCATGGGAATCGCGGTTACGAATCGCCTCGGAAGCTGCAGGTGCGATATCCTATCTTCACTCGACAGCATCTATCCCGATTTACCACCGAGACATTAAGTCCACAAACATACTCTTAGATGAGAAATATAGAGCAAAAGTTGCAGATTTTGGAACGTCAAGATCAGTTTCCATTGATCAAACTCATCTGATCACCAAGGTGCAGGGTACTTTTGGTTACTTAGATCCAGAGTATTTTCGAACCAGTCAATTAACAGCAAAGAGTGATGTTTATAGTTTTGGAGTAGTTCTCGTCGAGCTCTTAAGTGGGAAAAAACCAATTTTCTTAACCCATTCACTGAAAACCATGAGCCTAGCCGAACATTTCATTGAATTGATGGAAGATAGTAGACTCTTTGATATCATTGATGCTCAGGTTAAGGGGGATTGCACTGAAGAGGAAGCCATAGTTATAGCGAATCTTGCAAAGAGATGTTTGAATATGAATGGAAGAAACCGGCCACCAATGAGAGAAGTTGCAATGGAATTGGAGGGGATTCTATTATCACGTAACGGTATCAATATTCAACAAATGGTTGAAGTGGATAATTCATCTAGGTCGATTTCCTGCAGCAATTTCGAGATTGGTACAGATGTACCATTAGATTGCAAGCCGTTGACTTCTTCTGAAACATGGTGAGCGATTAAGAAAATATATCACAAATCGTATGTTTCTTTTTTGTTTTTAACACTTTTGCGAGGGTTGCTGATTGAATAAAAACTTATAATTGTATTGTGGTTCCATGTGTTTTAGCACATGTTCTTAGTCTTTCATGTTAAGAACTTAATAAATTTAAAATCCTTCGCGCTGATTATAAGAGAGTTTCTTTGATCAATTGGTAACTTGAGCCATGTCTCTATCTTGAGGAATCAAAGCCATCATCAGCTAGCAAAGACTTCATTTGAGAAGTATTTAGCCTCTCGAATCCTCTGGTGTGAGAGGATTCGAGAGGCTAAATACATAGACATGGACATGGTTACAAAGCACAGGATATATATAGGTACATTTTTTACACATTAAAGACGAACGTCCAGCATTTCGAATTATGTAACAAAAAAGTTGCCCTTAATTTATTGTACTAAAAATATAGACGCACAATTGTCGTTCATAAAAATCATTTTGAAGATATTGGCTGTAAAAAAAATCCTGAAGGCCATATATCAATTAGTAAAATGGTCTAAATGTTTTTATTTTTTAATACTATTTTTTTAAACCACCGTACGTTAAACCTTTATAAATTAATATTATTAAAATAATGAAAAAAAATTAATTAATTAATTAAGATATTGTTTAACCTTCAGGAATAAAAATATTATTTAATCAGAATTATTAATTTATCAAATATAATAAATTGATGTAATATAAAGCCAACATCGTTTCCATGGTTCCTTCCTAAAAAATAACTTCTTAAATGAGACACGTGGAAGCACATGATTTGCAAACAAAATAAATTAAAAAATGGGTTACACTTAATTATTTTAATAAATTAATGGTTTTTTTTTCTTTCATTTTTTTTTTATAAAAAAAGCTCTCTCTTTATCTATCTCTCTCACACATGTAATTCTCAAAATCAAAACACCCAAAGAGTACCACATCAGAGACAACCACCATCATGGAAGCACTACATAACTTTCGTGGTTGCTTATCTACAAATAAAAGGCCTGTATTTGTTCTTCAATCAATTCATTGCTTGTCCTTTTGGCTACATAACCACCATCATGGACCTAAAGGCCTTCTTCTATGAGTTCATAAATAATTCTTGATTTATTTAATTAAATACATGAATAAAATTTTTTATTTATAATTAAGATTGTTTTGTAAAAGATACATTTAAAAAACTTGTATATTTATTTTTTTTACTAAAAAATTATCTCACCCATTACTATACAGTGGGTCAAATAACAAATAAAAAATATTTTAAAAAATAATTATAATTAAACTTCCAAATTAATAATATCCACAACGAAGGCGGGTAAATTTGCCATCAAATGAAACGAACCCTTTTTACATCGTTTTTTATTAGGAGCCCATGGAGCCTTGCTTCCGGTTGCTCTGCAATCAATTTAATAGACCTATGGACCTAAAGGCCTTCTTTGAGTCCATAGGTCTATTATCAAATTGAGCCCATTATTGGTGATGGGCTTGTAAGTAACATTAACGGCCTATCACTACTTTGGAAACTCTTAACTGTAAAACAATAGAATAGAAAATAATTGGATTTGAATCTTCTCAGGTTCCCGAGGAGATCCAAATGCTAATCACTTGGTAAAAAGTTAGTAAATGTATCCTTTCCATTGGTTCGTTTTGTAAGTTACACACATCTTTCGTTGACATTTTTTTGCAGCTATTGGAGCAACAATTTTCCTTGTGATTATTTGTCTACAATTCAGCATGATGTGCAGGAAAAGAAAAAAAGTGAGGAGAAAAACTTCAGAGAGAACGAGGGAATGGCTTAAAGCATCAGCGAGCAAGGATTTTCGGTGAGGCAAAAGCAACCAACAATTATTTTGATGATCAGAAACTTGGGAAGGTGGTTTTGGTTCTGTTTTCAAGAGAGTTTTAGCAGATAAGACCTTGGTTGCAGTCAATAAGTTTAAAGGGGCAAGCAAGGCTTAGATGAACGAGGAATTTTAAAAGGAAATTAGCCTTGTTTTGCTGGTCAATCACAAGAATGTGGTCAAGCTCTTTGGCCTGTGTTCGGAGACTAAAATGCCATTACTAGTTTATGAGTTCATTTCAAATGGAAATCTTTTCAAGAACATCCATGACAAAAAGTTGCATTTCCTAGCTTCCTGGGGCAATCGTCTAAGGATAGCATCGAAGATTACCCTTGCGCTTGATTATCTGCTTTCTCTAGCAGACCCTCCAATTGTTCATGGAGATGTCAAGTCGGTGAGCATGCTTTCAGACAACAATTATACGGCAAAGATTGCAGATTTTGGAGCTTGACCACTGATTTCTTCAGGCCAAACCTTCAGAGTCAAAAAAATATAAGCCACTTTTAGCTAGCTGGATCCTTAGTATCTTATGACAAAGTGATGTCTATAGCTTTGGAGCTGTCCTTGTAGAGCTTCTCACAGGTGAGCTGCCAAACTGAGATCTCAAGTCAGGAGGGAAACTGAACATTACTTTTAACTTTATCTCCGCACTGGAAAATAATCATCTTTCCAGAATTTTGGATTTTCAAGAAGGTGATGAACGTTAAATGGATGGAATAGAAGCTGTAGCTGAGCTTGCAAATTATCATAAAAAAAAACACTAAAGCTACTGGCAATATGATTGTACATCTACTATTCATTGTAATAATATAATTATGAATTTACCCTACCAAAAAATAATGAAACTAGCTAGAGCTCCTAGCAAGGCCACCCGACTCTACCTCGGTGTCAGGCAAGGTGGCCAATGAGGAGCCGCTTGCAGGGCATGACTCTCTAGTTTTTTATCATCCCTTGGTTTTTTTTATCACGAGGGGACGTGGGTTGTGTTAGGTTAATTTTGGGTTTTGACAGCATCTGAGAGAGGCGGGAAGAAACAAAAGAAAAAAACAAAAAGCTTCTCTTTCCCTATTGCACTTCCAGAGGAAGAAAAAAGAATAGTACCGCTTAAAACTACACTGTTTTTTTAAAAAAAACATGAAATTGTATTGTTTTAACTAAAACTCGTCGTTTTATTTAAAACAAAAATGATGTTAAATTGTGTTAATTTTTAAATTTAATCAAGTTCTCAATTTTAATTTTGATTTTAAGAATTCATTCAATTGCATTCCTGCCAAATTCAATATCTGACCCTGAAGTTGGTTGTTTTTTTTATTTCGGTCATTGGTCTCGGAATTATGCAATTTGACTCTCATTTGAGCAATAAACTTCTAATTTTTTCAATTTGGCCCATGATTTAGTCAATTGCAGCCCTTCTATTCATGCAAATTTTCCATTTTGGTCATTGGTTTTGGATTTTTTAATCAAGTCCCTAATTGGCCATCAAAGTTTAATATTTATGCAGTTAAGCCCCTGATTTGACTAAATCAACTCTAAAAAATATATAATTTGAACTCTGAACCTTAATTTCTTCCAATTAAAGTTCAAATTGACTTAAAAATTAATTTTTCTTGCAATCAAACCCACCATAAATTCAATTAAATCTTTAATAAAATTTAATTGAGTGTATAAATATCTGATTTTGTTCTCTCAAATCTTATCCTCTCATTCGTTATTGTTGTTATTATTATTATTATTATTATTATTTTGCTTCAGAATTGAACCAGTCATTAATTTAATGAGATCAAGCAAGTATATATGCAGATCTTTTGTAGAAATCACGATGAATTGGCTAACCAAAGACCAGTTCTTCAAAGACCAGTTCTTCAAAGAAAGTTCTTCAAAGAATCTTAGTACTTGTTTTGGGACACAGAATCTGGAAGTGTGTTGAATGACTTAGATACTAACCATGTTGTGATAAAATCTTAATTATCGAGTGTTCTTTGACATATAAAAGGTGACTTTTTGTAATAGCTAGGAAGGAGAATTTAATTCAAATATAATTAAATGAGGTTTTTTTGGATATATATATATAATGGATTTGATATAAATATTAACAAACTTGATTTAAAATCTAGCTTGGGATAGCTCTCATTTTGTACTAATTCTTTCAATAAATTCAACTAAGATAGGCGAAACCAAAAATAAAAATGATGGGTTGGTATATAACTTCTATATAAAAAAAAGGAACTAGGATAATTTATGTAAAACGATTTGGAATAAAGTGAATGAGAATCTTAATAGGGATTTCTAGCATTTAGGTCATATATGGTGCCAATATCCTCTTGTTGTGCTTTTAGCATGCGTACAGCTGGCCTAAAAAACACTCCAAATAATTCCCATCTCTACGTCATGGTCATGTTTTAATATTTTTAATTAATTACATTTCCGGGATGCATTTAATGGCTTTGGAATATGTAAGTGGGAGTATTTATTTGCTGTTTGTGTTTCTTTTTCCCTTAACAATCAATGCATCTTTAATTAGTTTCAAAGTTAGTTGAGATTAAGTTTTTTTTAATAATTTTAAGAATACATACTTAATATTAATTATTACATTAATGTATTTAATTAGAAAATCAAATTCTATTAAATACTAATTCTAAAATATGAATTAAAAAAACAAACAAATCCCCTTAATCATTTATTACCCTGCGTACGCCCACCGTCGAGGTTGGTGGCTGTGATCTGGCTTCACCGGGGTTTCCATAGTTTGTCCACTGCACATGTATTAGTAATTGCAGACTTTGATTTGGTCAATGTTATGTGACTTCTTCCTAGACAGGTACACCTATTTTGTAATTACTCCTTCATTTCAATGATTTCTTGATTTATTTATTTTTAACTCTCTCATCATATATTCGATCAGCAGTTAAATAATTTCTTAAGATTAATAAAGGTCCAAAATACGAAGAGCGTGAAAACATTGAAAGATTTAGATATTTGATAGTGTAGTGGTAATTATTTTTTAAAGTATTTTTTATTTGAAAATAATATAATAACAGTTATTTTTAAAGTGTTTTTTGCTTCAAAATATATTAAAATAATATATATATTTATTTTTTAAAATTAAATTTTGAAATCAAAATATCAAAATTATCTGAAAATACAAAAAAAATAATTTAAAATAAAAAAACGTTTAATTTTTTTAAAAAAATACTTTTAAAATACAAAAATAAACATATTCTTACATATAATTCACCAAATCAATTGACAAGTAAAATAACCAAATGAAGTCAATTAACAATTAACTAATTTAATTAATGAACAAAACCTAAAGTTTAAAAACTTATTACACGTTATCGAACTGTTTGATATTTTTTACTTTTTTTATTATGATTGAGATCCTCTCAGTATATATCGGCGATATATTTTCATTGGTGTTTACCAACAGAGTTAGTGATAGAAATTTTTTTAAAAAAACAACCCAAAAGAGAATTTGTTTACAAAACAATTAAATATTTTGTTCTTTAATATTAAGATTGAGAACCTGAAATGCTGAAAATATCATCCTACAGCTAAGGACTAACATTTCTTCTTTTGATAAAAAAAAAATAAAAATTATTTCTTGAACTTGACCTTACTTAATTTTCAATTCACTTCTTTTTTTATAAATCTTCAATATTGAATTAGTAGTACAACACTCACCACATCTTTAATTCCACACTTTGTTTTTAGACTTGAAAACTTTTATTTTGAAAATGCTCCACCAAGAATAAAGTGATTGTCGCACGTGTGCGGTGTCACGGCGATCATCCATCCTCAAGGAAAATTATATTGGTGTATTTGGCAAAATATGAAGAGACAATGAATTCTTGTCTCTTATCAGTGAAAAATTTAAATGGGAATCGCCACCTAGTATTCTAGTCACTAGGAACCCTAACTGGTCTCAATGATCGGGTACGAAGACTGGTTGCGTAAAGGGAAGGTATTAGCACCACAACTACGCCCCACTTAAGGTAAGTTGCATTGTTTTGTTGTATGATAAAATCTAAAGTCTTGTTGTGGTTTCTAATTGTTAATCCTGTCTATCTAAATTTTAAGAAAAGCCCTCATCTGTAAGGAGATTCTTATTTTAATGGGGTAAAACCTAACAGTTCTATGTGTCAATAAAAAAATACCTTTTTTAATATCGTAAATATGTTTTACGTATAAATTCGTAATCTCTGATATTAAAACAAAACAAAATAAAATTTTTGTTGTTTTTGAAATTTTGGCCAATGTTCTCTTGACTTTAATAAACTAGTTATTAAAGCCAAAATGAATGCTCAAACATTATTTTTTGATGTATGAAAAACACAAAATGATTTTTTAGCTTTGAGACACTTGGCCGTATGCACAAAAACATTTTTTTCAATTTTTTTTAAGTTGACGAAAACCGTGTATTTAAATATCGGATTTTGTATTTTTAACGACATAAAAATATATTCTGATACTAATAGAAAAAGGCGTAAAAATACTCGAGGAAATAGTAAAAAAAACTGGGTCGGATCCGACCCATCTATTGTGGGCTGGGCTGATGTCCCGGCCCAGGCCCAAATGAGCACAGTAACCAGCCCACGCTGCATTTTGCAGCAGAATGTGAAATATTCATGTTTTGCATGCAAACATGCAGGCAACGCCGGTAGGGAAACAAATGGTGGGGAGGAGGCAGTTACCTGAAGCGGTGGCAGTGCTGGTGGTTCGCGATGGCGCGCTATGGTGGTTGTAGGCGGCGCCACTTCTTCTCCTTCAGCCACCTCTGTCCCCTATTTTATTCTCCCCTTTTTTATTTTGTTTCCACTTTCGCCTTGCTCTCTCTCCCCCTTCTTCTTTCCTTCTTTTGTTTTTCTTTTTCGGTCTTCCCCCTATCCTTTTCTGCTCTCTCTCTCTTCTTCTTTTTCTTCCCTCCCCTGTTTTTTTCTTCTTTTTTCTGCTCTGTTTTTTCTTCTTTTCTTTCTCTTCTTCTGTTTCTCTCCCTCTTTTTTTTTTTCCGTTCTTCCTCCCTTTGTTTTTTTTTGTGCCTCTTATCTGCCTCTGTATTTATAGGTAGAGAAGGGCAGTGAAAATGCCCTGCCTTTGTCCGGTCAGGGGACAGGGTAGGGTGGACGGGCGCCACCTGGGGGCTTGTCCCCTCTGTTTTTTCGTCCTTGGTAGGCCATTGGTCAGTATTCAGGCAAGTGGGGGTACTTGGGTCGGCGTCTTTTTGAGTTTTAGGAGAGAGAGGGAGAGGAGAAATGTCACTGAAAACAGGGGAACAAAACCTTCTTCTTCCCCTGTTTTCTGCGCGTCCAGGGGAGGAAAAAAGGTTGTAGTGCCGTTCAAAACGGCACCGTTTTGGGCTTTTCTCTTTTTTTATGAACAGTGCATGAAACAACGCCGTTTTGGATAAAACGCGTCGTTTCATTAAAATGAAAACGACGCCAAACTTATGTCAAAGTACAAATTAGTCCTCAATATGCGATTTGTTCAATCGAGTCTTCAATTGCAATTTTGATTTTAAAAATCAATTCAATTATATCCCTGCCAAATTCAATCGCCAGCCCTCAAGTTGGCTGCCTTTTCCAAATTGGTCCTTGGTCTCGAATTAGTGCAATTTGACCCTCAATTGAGCAATAAACTTCTAATTTCTTCAATTTGGCCCCTGATTTGGTTTTAATTATAGTCCTTATATTTATGCGCCTTTTCTATTTTGGTCTTTGGTTTCAGATTTCTTCAATTAAGTCCCTAATTGGCCATCAAACTTTAATTTATGCAATTAAGCCCCTGATTTGCCCAAATTAACTCTAAAAAATTATAATTTAACCGCAGAAATTTAATTTCTTCCAATTAAAGCCCAAATTAACTCCAAAATCAATTTTTCTTACAATCAAAACCTCTATAAATTCAATTAAACATTCAATAAAATTTAATTGAGTCTATAAACATCTGATTTTAGACTTTACTTCCTCAAATTGAATTTTCTTTGTCAACAGGGCTCTCATCGATCAGTCAATAAAATACCGTCAAATTTGAATCTTTGTATTTTTAAACATCCTCAACCAATTTTTAACTATTTTTTGAGCGTTTTGACATTTTTTTTTCACTGTTATATTTTTTTTTTATAATATTTTATTTAAAGAGAGAAAAAATATAAAATAAAAAATAACTCAAAAATGGGTTATGACAGTGATAATAGTAAATATTACCAATAAATAATTCCCTAGTTTTTCTCTCATTCAGTCACTTGGTTATCGCAAGCATTTCTTGCTTTTGGGATCCTTTAAAAATTATTAAGGAATATCATCAAGACATCGACAATATTCACACTCAAATTTCAAAGAATCTATATGTCCGCACTTGACCCAACGAGTATTTATGTGCTCATAGCTCTGCCCTTAATTTTCCACAAGAAGATCCAAAAGCCGAATGGGTTGATGTGTGTTTTCCACGATAATGAATGGCATCCAAGTGGTCCAAAAAATAAACCCTTTGACCCGAAGGTGGTCACTACCTTGCCAGCTAGATTTTGCCAAGCCATGGACCCAAAGGCCACTTCTGATATTTCATAGATTTAGAGTGTATGAGAGTGTAATTATGATTATTTTTTAAAATATAATTTTTTAAAATAGAATTAAAATGATATTTTTTATTTTTTTAAAAAATTATTTTTAACATTAATACATTAAAATAATTTGAAAATACAAAATAAAAATAATTAATTTAAAATAAAATAAAAATAAAAAAATTAAATTTTTTTTAAAATACTTTTGAAATCAAAAAACAAATAGTGCGTAATCGTGAGTGACTTTTTGATTGTTGGGACCTATTGTTTGTTATTTGTGTGGGAGGTGTTTTATAAAATATTTGTTATTTTAAAATATTTTAAAATATTTTTTATTTTTGATATCAATATTTCAAAATAATAAAAAAAATATTAATTAAAAATAAAAATAAAAAGCTTTAAAAAATTTAAAAAACATGATCAAACCACATTTACAAACAATCACTTTAACAAGGCCACTGCAATATGTGTGGCTCTCATTTTGTACTAATTCTTTCATTTAATAAATTGAACTTTTTCGATATTATTAAAAATAAAAATAAAAAACTTTAAAAAATTTAAAAAACGTGATCAAACCACATTTACATTTTGAGGATGCATTTATTGGCTTTGGAATATGTAAGAGGGAGTATTTATTTTGGTGTTTCCATGTATTAGTAATTGTAGACTTTGATTTGGTCAATGTTACGTGAATTTGTAGACTTTGATTTGGTCAATGTTATGTGACTTCTTCCTCTATTTTGTAATAGCTCCTTCATTTCAATGATTTCTTGATTTTTAACTCTCTCATCATATCTTCGATCAGCAGTTAAATAATTTCTTAAGATTAAAAAAGCTCCAATACGAAGAGCGTGAAAACATTGAAAGATTTAGATATAATTGATCATCAAATAAATGGACAAGTAAACTAACCAAATGAAGTCAATTAACAATGAATTAATGAACAAAATCTAAAGTGAATGAAAGTTTTAACTGATTATGGGCTAAAACATCTCTCTTCAGTTTCCACATGAGAAATTACGAAGTAAAAGTAAACATTTGGAAGGGAATTAACCAGGCAATGCAGCCAAAGACTTTGCATGCCAACTGCGATAGCTTTCACATTCATGATTTACCTTACCTTGCAATTATAGTGAGCCCCTCAAGCTCACCTACTAGCTAGGAGTCTTCTACATGTATATTTTTCTTGCTTTGAAAAATAAAAACTGAAAAGAAAGATCTAGCTAGGAAAGGACTCTCAAGACTCTATCGACCCTGTAGTCTTGGACTTAGTCGTATTAACAATTGTTTTAGTGGTCTGTGTTAATTAGCTTATATATATATGTGTGTGTGTGTGTGTGTGTGTCCTCTACAAGAAAAGAAGCTGCAGAAGTTAGTGGGGGGAGAGAGTTAGTTTGGAGCTTCTTTATACAAATCTCCTAGGGGTCAATCACTACTTATTAAGTTGGGAG